>Ga0181536_10002432_pt1 | contig 21115 bp, 17 predicted proteins | sample PEATcosm2014_Bin_41_FD_121105 | JGI IMG/M metagenome (GOLD analysis project Ga0181536, IMG submission 121105) | Peatland microbial communities from MTU Mesocosm Facility, Houghton, MI, USA - PEATcosm2014_Bin17_60_metaG | ecosystem: Environmental > Terrestrial > Soil > Wetlands > Peat | place...
CTCAGCTCGGCGACGCTGTGGAACGTCAACCTGCTCGTCGAGGCGCTGTGCGTCGGGGACGAGGACGACCCGGTGCCGGTGGCGTCGGTTCGGGAGCGCTTCCGGCGCTGGGTCGAGGCGGCGAGCTCCGGCCCCACTTTGGCGACCACGCGGCTGCCCGGGAGCTGCGTCATCTTCGCGGCGGCGGCGACGGGCTGACGCCCGGGCGGGCGAGGGGGTCGATTGATCGAGCGAGGAGGGGGCGTCGGCCGCGCGGCCGACGCCCCGCCGGGCTCATGTTTCGCACCGGAGCACGGCCCGGCCGGCCACGACGCCCCTGTCCCGCCGGGGCGATCGGCGGTTTCCGGGGGCGAATTCGGGGGAATAGCGTGGGACGGGCAGCCGACCGGACACCGGGGATCGCCGAAACCCCATGGCTCCCATGGTGAGCCCGGTGGGACTCGAACCCACGGCCCCAAGATTAAAAGTCTCGTGCTCTACCAACTGAGCTACGGGCTCACGCGCGCGGGTTGAACGCCAGGATGGGCGGCGGGTCAAGCCATGATCCGCGCCGGGGTGATATACTCCGCGGAATCGGCGATGGGGCGCCCGGTCCTCGGCCGACTGCGGCCCGCGGCGGGCGGCGGCGGGCATATGTTCCGTAAATGTAATGACATACTGAAATTCGCATCGACCGTATCGCGCGCGCGGCATTACCGTCGCGGCGCGTGTCGTGGGGTGTCGCGGAAAGTCCAGACCCGCCCTTGACTTTGACGAGAGGCCTCCGATCGAGCCTGAACGTCATAACAAAAAACCCGGGAGTGCCGCGACATGTCTTCAACAACCGATACCGCCGCGTTTCCGTGGCCGAGAGAGCCAACCAAAGATCAGTGGGCCGCCTGGATCGCCGCGTGGTTGGGCTGGATGCTGGATGCGTTCGACTTCACCATCTTCCTGCTGATCATGGTGCCGATCGCGCGGGAATTTAACGTCCCGCTGACCGAGGTCACCGCGTGCGCTGAGCGACGAAACCGGCGGTACGACGTCGCACCGCCGGGTTTCGCGACACCGGCCGCGCCGTGGCCCGGTATTGGCGTCCGGCGGCCGCGCGGGATCGGTATGCCGCCGCCGTGATGGCCCGCACAACCGGGCCGGGACGGGAGGTGGGCCGCGCGTCAGGGCGGTATCGCGCCGCGGCCCGGAGCCAGCCCGCCGGCGCTTGACAGGCCGGACCACGCGCCGAACGATCTCTCGCATGACGCACCGTTCGGCTGCTCTTCTCGATGACGCCCGGGCCTTGGTTCCGGTCCTGGCCGCGCGGGAGCCGGCCACCATGAGCGCGCGCCATGTTCCGGATGAAACGATCGCGGATTTTCACCGCACCGGCATCCTGCGGGTCATCCAGCCGCGGCGGTTCGGCGGGGATCAGGCGAGTTTCGGGACATTCTCCCACATCATCGAGATTCTGGCCGAGGGCTGCGCCGCCAGCGCGTGGGTTTACGCGGTATTGGGCGAACACCAATGGATCATCGCCAGTATGCCTGGGCAGGCGCAGGACGATGTCTGGGGCGACGATCCACTGGCGGTCGCCTCGTCCTCGCTGGCGCCCAGGGAAACGGCGCGGGCGGCGGCGGGGGGCTGGCGGCTGAGCGGGCGATTTCCGTTTTCCTCCGGCTGCCTGCATGCGAAATGGGCGATCATCGGCGCGCGCTGCGAGGACGCGGCGGGCAATCGGCCAACCCGTTACTTGCTTGTTCCAATGCGGCAAATCGAAATCATCGACGACTGGCGGGTGCTGGGGCTGCGCGGCACCGGCAGCCGGTCGTTGCTGCTCGACGACGTCTTCGTCCCGGCGCACCGGAGCGTTGTGTTGCGGGACCTGTATGACGGCACGACCCCGGGGGCGCTGGTGCATCCGGATTACGCGCTGCCGCGCGTGCCGCGCGGTCTGCTGGTGCCGTTCTCGCTGCCGGTCGTGGCATTCACGCTGGGGCGGCGGGCGCTGAGTCTCGTCGCCGAGTCGTTACGCACACGCCTGTCGCGCGGCACCCGCGTCATGGGCGAGTCCGAGGTCGTGCAACAGCAACTGGGCGAGGCGGCGGCGGAGATCGAAACCGCGATTCTGATCATGCACGCGCGCCGGGAGGAAACTGTGGCGCTGGTCGATTCCGGCGCCGCCATTCCACCGGAGGCGGTGATGCGGAACCGGCGCGATATCGCCTTCGCTGCCTGGCAACTGCGGCGCGGCGTGGAGCGGTTGGTGGAACTCGCCGGCGCGCGCACCGTTTATGATACGGAGCCGTTGCAAAGCCTGTGGCGGGACGTGGTGACGATCAGCACGCACACCGTCGTGTCGCGCCATGTCGGGATGGTGCCGTATGGGCGGCTGCTGCTCGGCCTGCCACCCGCGACGGGGGAGGCGTAGCGCGGGCGCCGGCACGGGCGGCTCCGGGAAACGATTGACCGACGCGCGCGCGAGGCGATCGGCCATGCCCGACGATCGTCATTTTGACCGGCCTGGTCGCCTTGCAAAATCTTTCGTCAAAGTTCAATGCCGCGCTCGATGTGCCGGCGCCAGGCTTCTGTCAGTTGCCCGCGTGACTGTTGGTGCGGCGTTGTTTTGGTGCATCGGCGTTACCTTCCGGCGAGCCGCGAGAGAGACGCCAGCGTTGGCGCGGCCAATGCAAGCGCCGTTATCGAAGCGCTTTTAACGCAAATATACCGCGTAATCTCCTTGCGCGGACACCGGGAGCAGCCCAGCGTTCTTTGGCGCGCGCGGAGGTCGTCGCGTGCGCGAAGATTAATAAGAGGCGAACGGTCCCAGGCAGAACAGATTCATGAACGCAGTCATGGACTTTCCGATCGTCCTGAAACCGTTGGGCGGATTACGTCCGTGCAGGGACTGCGGTGTCCGCCGGACGAGCGTCTGCGACGCCATTCCCCAATCCAATCTCGCCCGCCTCGGCGCCGCCGCCATCGGCGGTATCGCGAGACCGGGCACCCAGTTCATCGCGGAAGCCGACCCCGCCACCGCGTTCTTCAATATCATCAGCGGCACCGCCCGGCTTTATAAGCTGCTGCCGGATGGACGGCGTCAGATCACCGGTTTCGCCAACGGGGGAGATTTCCTCGGCCTCGCGGTCTCCGACACTTATGCGTTCACCGCCGAAGCGATCGACACTGTGCATTACTGTAGATTTCCGCGTGCCCGGTTGCGGGCGCTCATGCACGATTTCCCGCTCATGGAGGAGCGGCTGCTGAAATTCGCGTCCACCGAACTGGTCGCGGCGCAAGAGCAGATGCTGTTATTGGGCCGTAAGAGCGCGCGGGAACGCGTGGCGTCTTTCCTGATGGCTCGCGGCCGCCTCGCGTCCGCCGGTCAGCGCGCTTCGGCGGGTTTCGTGTTGCCGATGTCCAGGGTCGATATCGCCGACTATCTGGGGATAACCATCGAAACCGTTGTTCGCACGATGCGGAAATTGCGCGAGGAAGGGATCATCGAGGTAACCAACGTATCGGAGGTCCTGATTTGTGACCGCACGGCGTTGCGGTGCCTCGCCGAGGGTTCGCATCGGGCGTGACGGCGGCGGAAGTCAGGGCGCTTTCCGATCAGGTTGGATCCGCCGGTGTCCCGTCCCTGTCATTGCGAGTGAAGCGAAGCAATCTCCATGCGCGGCGAGATTGCTTCGCTTCGCTCGCGATGACAGGAGGACGAGTTCGTGCCGGCTCAATCTGATTGGAAAATGCTCTAAACCACCACCGCCGACCGCTCCGCCGCCACGCGCAACCACGCCGCCTGGGCGTCCTCGTCGAACAGCTCGGTGAGTTTTTTCATCATCGTGCCGCCGAGTTCTTCGGCGTCGACGATGGTGACGGCGCGCTGGTAATAACGTGTCACGTCGTGGCCGATGCCGATGGCGATCAACTCGACCTGGTCGCGGTTCTGGATGTCGCGGATCACTTCCCGGAGATGTTTTTCCAGGTAATTGCCCGGGTTCACCGACAGCGTCGAATCGTCGACCGGCGCGCCGTCCGAGATCACCATCAGGATGCGGCGGTGCTCGGGCCGGACCAGCAGGCGGCGATACGCCCACAGCAGCGCCTCACCGTCGATGTTTTCCTTCAGCAGGCCTTCGCGCAGCATCAGCCCGAGGTTCTTCCGCGCGCGCCGCCACGGCGCATCGGCGGCTTTATAAACAATGTGCCGCAGATCGTTCAGCCGGCCCGGGTTGCGTGGCTTGCCGTCCTGCACCCATTTCTCGCGACTTTGGCCGCCCTTCCACGCGCGCGTGGTGAAGCCGAGCACTTCGACCTTCACGGCGCAGCGTTCCAGCGTCCGCGCCAGGATATCGCCGCACATCGCCGCCACGGTGATCGGCCGGCCGCGCATTGAGCCGGAGTTGTCGATCAGCAACGAGACGCAGGTGTCGCGGAACTCCATGTCCAGTTCGCGCTTGTACGACAGCGCCAGCAACGGATTGACCACGACCCGCGACAAACGCCCGGCGTCCAGCATGCCCTCGTCGAGGTCGAACTCCCAGGCGCGGGTTTGCTGCGCCAGCAACTTCCGTTGCAGCCGGTTGGCGAGTTTGGAAATCACGCCCTGCAAATGTTGCAACTGCTGATCCAGTTGCTGACGCAGCCGGGAGAGTTCGTCCGCGTCGCACAGTTCCTCGGCGTCGATTTCTTCGTCGTATGAGCGTGTGTAAGCGCGGTAGGCGCCCTCGGCATCCGGGCCGCCGCGATCGCGGCGCGGTTGCGGGCCGCCGGGCCGGTCATCGCCTTCGGCCACCGCGGCTTCGTCCTCGGAGTCCGAGCCGTCGTCGTCCGCCGCCTCGCCTTCCATTTCCTCCGGGTTGGCGCCGAGCATCGACTCCGATTCCGATTCGGACTGGCCGTCGCCCTGCTCGGAGTTTTCCTGCTGGCCGGATTGCTCGCCGCCATCCTCGCCGTCATCGGTGTTGTCGTCGGGTTCGGATTCGACCTCGGCTTCCGCGAGATCCAGTGCCGCGAGCAGCTTGCGGGCGGCGCGCGAGAACGCGTTCTGGTCTTCCCGCGCCTCGGTCATTTCGGCGAGTGCCGCGTCGGCGCTGTCCCCCAGCGTGTCACGCCACATCGATAAAATCCGTTGCGCCGATTCCGGCACCTTCTCGCCGGACAGGCGTTCGCGCGCGAGCAAAGCCAGTGCCTTGTCGATCGGCATCTGGTCCTTCCGCGTCATGCGGTCGAAGCCTTCCTGCTCGCATTCCTCGGCGAGCTTGGCGCGCAGATTGCCGTGCACACCGAGCATGTGCTGCGAGCCGACGACCTCGACCCGCACTTGTTCGAGCGCGTCGTAGGCGTCTTTCGCCTCGCGGCGCGCCGGCATGCGTTGCGCGTGCACGCGGTCGTCGTGATGGCGCAACCGCAACGCGATCGCGTCGGACTGGCCGCGCAGCCGCGCCATCTCGGCCTCGGGCAAGGCGCGGGTCGGCAGCGGCAGGCGCGCGCGTTTGCCGGACACGCCGGACGGGCCGGGCTGGAACGCGACCTGCACGTCCGCTTGTTCCGCGATGGCGCGCAGCACGCCGGCGGTCGCGCGCTTGAAGTCCTCGGCGCGCGCGTTGTCCTTGTTCGCCGATCCACTCATTATGTCATCACCGCTCCGCCGGGGGGCTTATGTGAACTTCCGGGTGGTGAAGCCGCCCGAGGGAATTTCCTCGTTGAAGCAGCGCTGATAGTACTCCGCGACGGTGGAACGTTCCGCTTCGTCACACTTGTTCATGAAGGTGACGCGGAACGCGAAGCCGACATCGCCGAAGATGCGGGCGTTTTCGGCCCAGGTGATGACGGTGCGCGGGGACATGACGGTGGAGATGTCGCCGTTGATGAACCCGGCGCGGGTCAGGTCGGCGAGCGCCACCATGCTCTCGACGCGCTTCTTGGTCGCCGCGTCCTTGGGATCGATGCCCATCTTCGACAGCACGATGCCGGTCTCCATCGCGTGCGGCAGGTAGTTCAGCGTGGCGACGATGTTCCAGCGGTCCATCTGGCCCTGATTGATCTGTTGCGTGCCGTGGTAGAGGCCGGTCGTGTCGCCCAGACCCACCGTGTTGGCGGTGGAGAACAGGCGGAACGAGCGATGCGGGCGGATGACGCGGTTCTGATCGAGCAGCGTCAGCTTGCCCTCGACTTCCAGCACGCGCTGGATCACGAACATCACGTCCGGCCGGCCGGCGTCGTATTCGTCGAACACCAGGGCGCAGGCGTGCTGCAACGCCCAGGGCAGAATGCCCTCGCGGAATTCGGTGATCTGCTTGCCGTCTTTCAGAACGATCGCATCCTTGCCGATCAGGTCGATGCGGCTGATGTGACTGTCGAGATTGACCCGGATGCAGGGCCAGTTGAGGCGGGCGGCGACCTGCTCGATATGGGTCGACTTGCCGGTCCCGTGATAGCCCTGGATCATCACCCGGCGATTGTGGGCGAAGCCGGCGCAGATCGCGAGCGTGGTTTCGCGGTCGAATTTGTAGGATGTGTCAAGGTCGGGCACGTGTTCGGTGCGGATCGAGAAAGCCGGCACCTCCAGATCGACATCGAGATCGAACTGTTCGCGGACCGACACTTTGATGTCAGGCAGGTCGATCGCGGAGGTCGGGCGTGGTTCCACGGCGTCATTCATAGGCCAGAGTGTCCTGTTGCAATTGTGGGAAAGTTTACGCCGATCGCCCGCTCATGCAAGGCCACCAGCATTTCGGTTCGGAAGTTCATCGCCTGAACTGGCGGTTCACCCCCGGTCTTTGCTTGTTCGTTTCGATGCCCCGCGGGTTTCCCTCGCGTGCCCCTCCTGGGTCGCGCGGCGCTATCCGGTGGACGCCAGCCTGGGTTCCGCCACCAGGCGGGAGCGCAGCGTCGCATAGGCGAGATTGATGGTTTTCAGTCGTTCCTCGGCATCCCGGCTGCCACCATTGGCATCCGGATGGTGACGTTTGGCCAGCTCCTTATAGCGTGTCTTCACCGCGTCCAGCGTGGTCGGCCAGGTCAGTCCGAACGTCATCAGCGGCTCGCGCAAATCGCCCGGCGTTTCGCCGGCGCCGCGGGGACGCGAGCGGTTGATTCCGGCACTGGCGAGAATATGCAACGGATCGCGCAGCACCTCCTGCTCCCAGGCGACGGAGCCGAGGCGGCCCAATGGCCAGGATGGCCGCTGCCAGGCGGTGTCGGACCGGAGTTCCTGCTCCATCTCCGCTGGGGACATGCCTTTATAATAGTCCCAGGTGCTGTTGTAGGCGCGCACGTGCTCCAGGCAGAACCACCAGTACTCGCGCAGCTCGCGGCGGGATTTGGGCGCGCGGTATTCACCGGGCGCGCCGCACCCGGGCAGGTCGCAGCACCGGCCCGGAGCGGCCGGGTCGGGCGCGTAGGCCCTGGCTCGGACAGGTTGGCGCGACATGGGATGACTATGACCGCCAGGGGAGGGGATTGGCAATGGCAAAGCCCGCTGGTTAGCTGTGGTGATGCGAGGAAATCCGTCCAACCGGGCCGATCGTCTGACGGCCACTCTGACCGCCGCGTTCGCGCCCGCGGTGTTGCGCGTGACTGACGACAGCGCGCACCACGCGGGACATGTGGGGGCTCGGGGCGGCGCCGACCAGGGGGATGCCGGACAAACTCACTACAGCGTCCTGCTGGTGAGCGAGGCGTTTCGCGGTATGAGCCGGGTGGCCCGGTCGCGCGCGGTGCATGCGGCGCTCGCCGCCGAATTTGGCGCGGTCGAGGCGGGCGGCATGCACGCGCTGGCTTTGACGTTGCGCACGCCGGACGAGCACCGCACACTCTCTTCCTGATCAGGCGGCGCCGGCCGCGGTAAGACACGCCGCCGCTGGGCCGCAGCGCCCGATCATGCCAGAATGCGCCTTCCGCCTCCGCTACAACTTGCGCCCAGGTGACAATCTGACCACAATTGGTGGTAACGAACGGCCCGGAGTCGGCGCCGCCACGAAAAACGGAGCAAACCCAGAATGGACGGCCCCCCGCCTTTGAATGGAACCCCCCGTGCCGCCGACGAACATCCGGTTCGCTTCGACCTGCTCACCGAAAACCCCGTCTACAAGCCGTTCCGCTATCCCTGGGCCTACGAAGCCTGGCTGACGCAGCAACGCGTGCACTGGCTGCCCGAGGAAGTGCCGCTGGCGGATGACGTCAAGGACTGGCACCGCAACCTCAGCGATTCCGAGCGTAACCTGCTGACGCAGATCTTCCGCTTCTTCACGCAGGCGGATGTCGAGGTGAACAACTGCTACATGAAGCACTACGCGCGGGTGTTCAAACCGACCGAAGTGCTGATGATGCTATCGGCGTTTTCCAACATCGAAACCATTCATATCGCCGCGTACAGCCATCTGCTGGACACCATCGGCATGCCGGAAATCGAATATCAGGCCTTCATGAAATACAAGGCGATGAAGGACAAATACGATTTCATGCAGGGTTTCAATGTCGACTCGAAATTCGACATCGCCCGCACCCTGGCCGCCTTCGGTGCCTTCACCGAGGGGCTGCAACTGTTCGCCTCGTTCGCCATCCTGCTGAACTTTCCGCGGTTCGGAAAAATGAAAGGCATGGGTCAAATTATTTCCTGGTCGGTGCGCGATGAGAGCTTGCACTGCGATTCGATCATCCGGCTATTCCGCACCTTCGTGCGGGAGAATCCGGAAATCTGGAACGAAGAACTGAAACGAGAACTTTACCTTACCTGTGCCACGATCATCGAACATGAGGACGCTTTCATCGATCTCGCCTTCGAGCAGGGTGCGGTCGAGGGTCTGACGGCTCGGGAAGTCAAGGAGTACATCCGCTACATCGCCGACAGGAGGCTGGTACAGCTGGGTTTGAACGCACTGTTTCATGTCACGAGCAATCCGTTGCCCTGGCTGGACGAAATGTTGAACGCGGTGGAACACGCAAATTTTTTCGAGAATCGTTCCACCGAATACAGCAAGGCGTCGACAACCGGAACGTGGGAAGAGGCGTTCATCGCGCCAGAGGCGCAGTTGGAAGGGATGGCGGGCGGGGGTTGATTCATCTCAAAATATGAGATAAATATCTCCATACGAAGCAGTCGGGAGTTGTGCTCTGATGGTGAGAAATGGGCCTTGGCGAGAGAGCGTTTGACTGCCTAGAATGGGACATGGAGGCAAAATCGGATCGAGAGTCCCGGTGTTGACCATTTTGCGATTGGTACCCACCTTGCCAATGACGTGCGGGCCAACCGCGCTCCGGCCGGGCACCGTCGACCTCTCCAAAGCAGAGGCGGTGATGCCCAGACGACCGGGTGGGTTGACTTAACGTGCCATGCCGCGGCGTGGAGTGACAAAATGATGCCTACGTCACACGACAGTGACGAAAGCGACGGGGCTCTTGGGGTATCGCAAAAAAAGAACGTCGGCGTGAACGATCTGTTCACTCTTCGGGGTTAATCAGGTGTGGGCAAGGGAGCCGCGGCGGCTGACGCCGGGAACCTTTGTTCCCAAGGCCTGGCATGGAGCGAGATCTCATGGGTACGACAGCGATCGAGACATTTTTAACCGAACGAACGAGCATGAGGACCGGGGTGAGCCAAACTGACGAGGAAGTCGGTCGCGAAACGGGCCCAGGGGGCGCGCCTCGCTATAGCCGGCGGCTGTCCGACAAGATCCTGATCGCGTTTCATCACGCCTGCGATCAAAGCGACTTCGAGGTGGCGGAGCAATTGCTCCACATCCTGGAGATGATGCTGACCCGGCGGCCTTTGACCCCCGATGGCACCCGCCGGCGAAACATGGAAAGCCTGGTCGCGGCGCATGAGCGGCTTTGGCATCTGCGGCATCCGAATACGGACGAATACTGACTCACAAAGGGTTTCAGCCACCGGCGCGCGGATCAACCGGCGCTCAGACGAAGCGCGCCGCCATCTCGCAAAATTGAGTCGGCCTCCGGGCGGAACGCGCCCATTGCCGTGTGCAGGACCAGGCCAGGCGCCAGGACGAGCGGTGAGCGCCCGTGTTTCCGGCCCTGGATCAGGACCAGGCGTGCCGGCTGACCCTGCCTTGGCCAGATCGGGAACACACACGCGGCGGGGACCTTGCCGTGGCGCATCGCCAAGAGTGCCGCCTCGAGCAATCTCGGTGGCAAAATCAGCGTCAGGGTCCCACGATGGCGCAGCGGACGCGATAGCGCATCCACCCACGCCGCCAACTGTCCCGGCACGGCGCGTTTCGCGGCCTCGCGCGCGGGGGACGGCGAACTCGTGCCGCCGGCGTCATGGTAGGGCGGATTGGCGAACGCATGGTCGAATGATCCGCCGACCGGCGATGCGGTGACGTCCCCGGCGGCGAACAGCAGGTTGGGCCAGCCGTTCGCGGCCGCGTTCGCTCGCGCGCGCCGGAGCAACGCGGGGTCCCGGTCGATGCCCAGCCCACCGATGCCCGGGACCCGCGCGGCGAGGCACAGCAACGCCGCGCCGGCGCCGGTGCCGCCTTCCAGCACGCGCTCCCCTGGGCGGGCGGGAATGGCGGCGGCGAGCAGGACCGGATCGATGGCGGCACGGAACCCTTCGCGCGGCTGCAGGTAGATGACCCGGCCGCCCAGAAGACGGTCCGGCGTGACCGCGTCAGGGAGATCGTCGCCGGGAGGGGTATCGCCAGGAGGGGTGTTCATGGACATGCCGCATCCTGACCGATCGCGCGGGGGAGCGATAATGCCTTGATCAGTCCGGCGGAACTGAAGAAGGCGACCGGCGCGTCCGCGGCACGCCCGGAGAAACCGGGGCATCCGCTGATCCGGATCGGCGGCCGCGACGGGGTCGGCGGCGGAACGGGCTCCGCGGTGCGATGCGCCGGTGCGCTCGCTCCGAAGCGAGTTTGTTTGCTCTCGGCGTGGCCCTCCGGTAGCGTTCGCGCGGATTGATCCCCGAACCAGGCAGCGCGCATGCCGACCATGACGTCGATCGATTGCGACATCCATCCAGGCGTGCCGGACATCAGCCGGTTGGTGTTGGGCAACACGAGCGCCTCCGCGGCCCGTCTCCGGTATGGTAGAAGCGGAGAGCCACGGAGGGAACGGCGATGGGGAAACTGGACGGTAAAGTCGCGATCGTGACCGGTTCGGGCCGGGGACTGGGGCGCGCCTACGCCCACCGCCTCGCGGGGTTGGGGGCGAAGCTGGCGATCACCGATATCAACCTGAAATCCTTCGAGGAGTATGAGGCTGAGGCGAAATCGATGACCGCCGAAAGCACGGTCGCGGAAATCGTCAATGGTGGCGGCGAGGCGATCGGGATCGAGATGGACGTGACCGACGAACAAGCGGTCAACGCGATGGTGGCTCAGGTCGTGCGACAATGGGGCCGGGTTGATATCCTGGTTTGCAATGCCGGCGGCGGACGCGGCCGACCCGTCGATACCAAGGCCAGTTCGCTTGATTCAGCGTTGCTTCATTTGGTCACCAGCATGAACCTGTACGGCACGGTCTACAGCGTGAACGCCGTGGCCCCGGTCATGAAGGAACAGCGGTCCGGCAAGATCGTCACCGTCAGTTCGGTCGCCGGCCTGCACCCATCCACCGATGGCGGCTATGCCCATTACGGCGCGGCGAAGGCGGCGATCGCGCATTACACGCGATACCTCGCGCAGGATCTGGGTCCGTTCGGGATCACGGCGAACTGCATCGCGCCGGGCACGATCACCACGGGGCGGATCGTCGCGACCGTGATGCCGAACCAGGCCAACGCCAACCGCGACCGGACGGAGCAGGTCGCGCTGCGGCGCCTGGGGTCGGTCGAGGACTGCGCGAAGGTCGTCGAATTCCTTTGCACCGATCTGTCGGATTACGTGACGGGACAGTGCATCGCGATCGATGGTGGGTTGATGCGAGGGAACTGACGTCTGTTCCGCGCGCTCTCGATCATCACGCTATCAGCGACGTTGCCGCGTGCCGGGTGATCGCGCTTCCCTCGCGACAGAGGCAAGTCGCCACCTCCATGAGAGGGAGGGGTCAATGGTGGATAACGCCCGTTGGACACGACGGCCAGACGGCTCGTGATAGTCTTATCGAAGCAACAACACCAACGGCGGCCTTGCGTGGACGGGTGGTAACGCCGCACGAGAGCCATCATCGGAAAAACCATTGCTCCGGCCGCGCGCTCCAGGGGGGGCGGCAGTGCTGGGAGATACAGACGCGGGCCGGAATGTTCTCCACCCGGTCGCTGACGACGCGGCTTCCCTGACTGCCCGGCGCCTGACCCACCAGCCCGATCTGCCACTTCGCGTCCGCCACGATCCGCCAGATCTCCTGGGCCACCGCGTTTCGTTCCGCCTCCGGTTTGCTGCCGGCGGACCGCAAAAGCTGGTAAACCCGAAGCATGGCGGGATCGTCCGGCATGGTGCCGGCTTTGCCATCGGAGGCGTACCACCGCGACCAGGCCGACCCCATCAGGCTGCCCGCGGGATCGACCGGCAACGCCAGCACCGGATACAGAAACAGGCTTTCGGACCCGCTGTTGGAAAAGATCACCAGCTGATGCTGATCGTTCCGAACGCGGGTGAAAAACAGGCTACGTTCCAGCAGTTTCAGGTCGGCGGCGATCCCCACCGCGCGCCATTGCTGGATCACCATCTCCACCTGCTGTGGCCAGGTCGGAGTCAATGTCTGCGCCACGTCGATCTGCAGCCGTAAGCGTTCACCATTGTCGGAGCGCAGCCGGTATCCGTCGCTGTCCTTCTTCGTCAGGCCGATCGCATCCAGCATGGCGTTCGCCTTCGCGCGGTCGAAAGTCGACCATTTGGCGACCCACTCCTTCCCGGGGCTTTCCGGCATCAGTTCGGACGGCACGCCCGAGCCCGGCGTACCAAGGCCCAGCCAAAAAGCCTCGTTCAGTTGGTCGCGATCGATGGCGATTGACAAGGCGCGGCGGAAATCCGCATTGGCGATCCATTTCGTGACCTCGGGATCGGCGCGATACGACATATTGAACACGAGTTGCGAGTCGCTGCCGTTGAAGCCCGGATCGAGATGGAACTTGTAATGACCGCGTTCGGCGTTTTCCAGAAACACCGGCAGTTTGCCGATGTCGATGAACCGTTCCTGCACGTCGTATTCGCCGGCGATCGCCCGCAAATTCACCACTTCGGGGTTCTCGGCGAGGGTCATTTGCACGCGGTCGATATAGGGTAACTGGTTGCCCTCCGTATCGACCTCGTAGAAATACGGGTTACGCTCCAGCATCCAGGTTTGCGTATTGATCGGCTGGGTCATCCGCCAGGCCGCGACGGTGGGCAGTTCGGTGTTCAGCCGCCAGTCCGATTTGAAATGGAACCATTGCACCCAGTTGGGATAGCCGGCCGCTTTCGCTTCGGCGGCCAATGCTCCGGCCGAGGTAAATTTTGGCAGAAACCGCCGCAGATAATGCGCCGGCGCGTAAAGTCCGAACGCCAGCCCGTCCGACTGCATGTGGGATTGTCCGCCACCCACCGCCGTGTCGCCGGCCAGCAGCTGGGGAAACAGGAAATGCGGCTCGTCGAACTCAAACGCGACGGTGGTTTCGTCGATCTTCACCACCCGGCCAGGCTTGCCGCCGGCGGACAGTTCGGGCGTGGGGGAGGGGGCGAGTTCTTTGTTCTGATAAATCTCCTCGAACCAGAAGATGAAATCGTCAGCGGTGAACGGCGCGCCATCCGACCATTTCATGCCCTTGCGCAGGAACAACGTCGTGCGCTTGCCGTCGTCGCTGATCGACCAGGCCTTGGCCACCTGGGGCGCGAGTTTGGTGCCGGTCACGTCCCAGAACAACGGCTTATCGCCGGCGCGAATGCGGTTGCCGTTCTCGCTGTCGCCGGGTCCCAGAAACGCGCGCCGCCACGTGCCGCCATAAGTGCCGGTCGCGCGCAAGGGTTTCAGTACCAACGGCTCCTCCGGCAGCCGCTGTTCAACCGGCGGCAGTTTGCCTTCCTTCACCAGCGCGGCCAGTGTGGGCGCCTCCTGAAAATGCTTTGGGGCCCGCGCCGGGTCGGTGACGATCTCCGGTGCTTCGAGCGTACCGACCAGACCCGTTTGGCGCATGTCTACAGGCTGCGCCGAGACCAGGCCACCGGACGCGAGCAGCAGGATCGCGATCAGCCGGAACAGGGTCATGGCCGGTAATACCATTGATCGGGACGTGCGCTCCAGGGTGTGCGGCAATGTTGCGATATACAAACGCGTTCCGGTACATTCTCAAGTTTCAGATTGACGACCCGTGTGCCCATATAGGTCGGCGACTGCCCCACCAGCCCAATCGACCACACCTGCTCGACCGCGAGTTTCCATATCTCCTGAGCTTTTTTGTTTCGTTCTTGTTCGGGCAAGGTGACAGCTTCGCGTAGCATGTCATAGGCCTTTAGCATTTCCGTGCTTTCGGGCTTCAATCCGGCCGCGCCGTTCGACGCGAACCATTTGGCGTGTCCGACGCCACCCTGGGAATTTGACGGATCGATCGGCAACACCGCTGAGGGAAGCAGGTACAGTGCCTCGGTTCCGTTGTTGGAAAAGATCGAAATCTGGTTGTCGTCATTGCGAACGCGCGTATAAAACAGGCTGCGTTCGAATAGTTTGGCGTCAGCCCAGATACCAATGGCTTTCCATTGTTGCGTGATCATCTCCACCTGTTGCGGCCAGGTTGGTATCAGGGTCTGCGCCACGTCGATCTGTAGCCGCAGCCGTTGACCGTCGTCGGTACGCAACCGGAAGCCGTCCTTGTCCTTCTTGCCAAGCCCGATCGCATCCAGCATCGCATTGGCTTTTTTGATGTCGAGTGTGGCCCAGGTCAGCCGGTATGCCTCACCGGGGCTTTCCGGAATGATGGCGGCCGGTATCGTTGTACCGACCACGCCGAGGCCGAGCCAGAACGCGTCGTTTAATTGCCCGCGATCGATCCCGAGCGACAGGGCGCGGCGAAAATCGGCATTCTGAAACCATTTGCGAATTTCCGGGTCCCGCGTATAGGCGAGATTGAAGTAAAGCTGCGAGTCCGCTCCATTGAATCCGGGATCGAGCCGCACCCTGTAGCCGCCGCGTTCGGCGTTCTCCAGAAACACTGGCAGCTTCGCGAGGTCGATAAATCGTTCCATAAAATCGAACTCACCCGCGATGGCACGGAGATTGATGACCTCGGGGTTCTCGGCCAACGTCAATTGCACGCGATCGATATAGGGCAACTGATTGCCCGCCGTATCAATCGCGTAATAGTACGGATTGCGCTCCAGTACCCAGGACTGCGTGTTGATTGGACTCACCATCACCCAGGCCGCCAGAGTCGGCACTTCCATGTTGAGCCCCCAGTCGGACTTATAGCGAAAATGCTCCACCCAATTGCCGTAGCCGGCGGCCTTGGCTTTGGCGTTCGCCGCTTCGGTCGAGCTGTATTTCGGCAGGAATTGTTTCAGATAATGCGCCGGCGCATACAGGCCAAATTCGCGGCCATCAGACTGCAGCCGCGACTGTCCGCCGCCCACCTGCGTGTCGCCCGCCAGCATCAGCGGAAACAGGAAATTCGGTTCGTCAAACTCGAAGGCGACCGTGGTTTCGTCGATTTTCACGAGGCGGCCCGGCTTGCCGTTGACCGACAGCTCGGGCGCGGGCGTCGGGACGATATCCTTGTCGTGGTACATATCTTCATACCAGAACACGAAATCGTCCGCATTGAACGGCGCGCCATCCGACCATTTCATCCCTTTGCGCAGGAACAACGTCGTCCGCTTCCCATCGGCGCTCAACTCGAACCCCTTGGCCACGCTCGGCATGATAACCGTTCCGGTCGCATCCCAGAACAGCAGCTTGTCGCCGGAACGGACCCGGTTGCCGTTCTCCTGGTCACCGCGGCCAAGGAAGCCGCGACGCCACGTGCCACCATAGGTGCCAACGCTGTGCAGTGGTTTCAGCACCAGCGGTTCCAACGGCACGCGTTGCGCCACCGGCGGCAATTTGCCCTCTTTGACCAAAGCCGCGAGTTGCGGGGCCTCGCCAACCACTTTCGGCCACTTCGCCGGATCGGTGATGATTTCCGGGCTTTCCAGTTTGCCGACCAGTCCGGATTGCTCGTACGCACTCTGCTGCGCGTTCGCACCGGTGACAAAAAGCGTCACGGCGGCGGCCAACAAGATGAGAGTGTTGCGCATCGTTCCTCCGGGAGGTTTTGGTTCAGGTCACGCCAACAACGCGGAGTCGCTGGCGCGGAAGCAACTACTGAGATGCCCGGGGGCAACTTCGACCAGTTCGGGGCGATCGACGCGGCAGCGATCGATGGCGAAGGGACAACGCGGGTGAAACGCGCAGCCGGGCGGGGGATTGGCCGGGTCGGCGACCTCGCCGCGCGGAGCGGTCACCGCGTCGCGCGCCTCCGGGTCGGCCTTTGGCACCGCGGCCAGCAGCGCGCGCGTGTAGGGATGCCGCGGTGTGGCGTAGAGGTCGATGGTCGGTGCCACTTCGACGATGCGTCCGACATACATCACCGCGACACGGTCGCTGACATGGCGCACCACGCCAAGGTCATGCGCGACGAACAGCATCGACAGACCCAACCGGTCTTGCAGGTCGAGCAGCAGGTTGATGATCTGTGCCTGCACCGAAACATCCAGCGCCGAGACCGGCTCATCCGCCACGATCAGGCGGGGGTTCAGGGCCAGCGCCCGGGCGATGCCGATCCGTTGCCGCTGGCCGCCGGAAAACGCATGCGGGAACCGGGTTCGCGCCGCGGCGGGCAGACCAACGAGGTCCAGCAGTTCCAGCAGCCGCACCTGGCGTTCGGCGGCAGGCACTCCGTTCACCACCAACGGCTCGGTGATGATATCGCCGACCATCATGCGGGGATTGAGCGAGGCGTACGGGTCCTGAAAGATCAACTGAATATGCCGCCGTAACGGCCGCAACTGGCTCCGGGACAACGGTGCCAGGTCGACCACCCTTCCGTCTTCGGGAGAGAAGCGGATTTCGCCGGACGTCGGGCGTAACGCGCGCAGAATGCAGCGGGCGACGGTTGTCTTGCCGCAGCCGGATTCACCCACGAGAGCCAGGGTCTCCCCACTCTTGATCGCGAAATTCACGTCGTCGGCGGCGCGCACGCGACCGGCCTCGCGGCGCATCATTCCGGCGACAATGGGAAAATGTTTCGACAGCCCGCGGACTTCCAGCACGTTCATGCCACCGCGTCCTCCAACCGGAAGCAGGAAGCGCCGGCTTCACCAGGCGGAACCGGCGCGGGGATCGCCACATCGCAACGGCCTTGGATGATCTCGGGACAGCGGGGATGGAACGGACAGCCAATCGGCGGCCGGGAACCCGGCTGCGGCACCGCGCCGCCAATCGTCGCGAGACGCTGCCTCGGCGTCGCATCCAGATCCGGCACCGACCGCAACAGCGCCCGCGTATAAGGATGCCGCGGGAAGCGGAACAACTCGCGCACTGGCGCGAACTCAATGATACGCCCGAGATACATCACCGCGACGTCGTCGGCCATCTGCGCGATCACGCCCATGTCGTGCGTGATCAGCATCAGCGCGATCCGCTTGTCGCGTTGCAAGCGACGCAGCAGCGCCAGGATTTGTGCCTGAGTCGTGACATCCAGCGCCGTGGTCGGTTCATCGGCGATCAGCACGTCCGGCTCGGCCGCCAGCGCCAGCGCGATGCCGACGCGTTGCCGCAGGCCGCCGCTGAGTTGAAACGGATAGGCATCGACGCGGGTTTCCGGGCGCGGAATGCCGACCTCGTGCAACAGGGCGATCGCCCGCTTGCGCGCCGCGTCCTTGCCGGGGTCGCGATGCGCGCGGATCGCCTCCATCATCTGGTTGCCGACGGTGTATTGCATCGACAGCGCGGCCATCGGCTCCTGGAAGATCAGGCCGATCCTGCCGCCGCGGACCGCGCGGATGGCACGGCCTTCCGATGGCAACGCGGTCAGTTCCTGTTCCTCCGGCGTGCCCGGGTCCAGCGTCACGCGGCCGGCGGTGATCGCACCGTTGCGGTCCAGGATGCGCAGCATGGCGCGTGCCGTCACGCTCTTGCCGCAGCCGGATTCGCCGACCACGCCCAATACGCGGCCGGGATAAAGATCCAGGCTCACAGCCTCCAACGCGCGCACCGTGCCGGTATGCTGGTGGAACTCCACCGCCAGTTCGCGCACGGAGACGATGGGTTTCGCCCGGTCAACCATACGGGTCCGCCGCGTCGCGCAGGCCGTCGCCCAGAAAGTTAAAGGCGAGGATGACGGTCACCACCGGAACCGCGGCGAGCAACAGCCATGGCGCGCCCGCCAGGACCTGCACGTTCTGCGCGTCCTGCAACAAGATTCCCCAGGAAATCGCCGGTGGCCGCAGCCCGAGGCCCAGGAACGACAATGATGTCTCGCTGATGATCATGGCCGGCAGTGCCAGCGACGTCGCGGCGATCACATGGCTGGTGAAGGACGGCAGCATGTGCCGCAACATGATCCGTAGCTGACTGGCGCCGACCAGCTCGGCGGCGATGACGAAATCTTCCTCGCGTAACGTCAGGAACCGGCCGCGCACCACGCGCGCCAGTTCGGTCCAGCCGACGAGCGAAATGATCAGGGTGATCGCGAAATAGACCTGCACCACGCTCCAACTGTTCGGCAAGGCCGCCGCGATGCCCATCCAGAGCGGAATGGTGGGGATGGAACGAATGACCTCGATTACCCGCTGGAGGAACAGGTCGACAAGGCCGCCGTACAGTCCCGATATGCCGCCCAACAGAATGCCGAGGATCAAACTGAGACTGACACTGGCGAGTCCGATGGACAGCGAAATGCGCGTCGCGACCATCACGCGGGAAAACAGGTCGCGGCCAAGCGCGTCGGTGCCCAACAGGTAAATGCCATCGAGTTGTTCGGGTGCCGTGAGGCCAAGCAAATGCCGATCGGTCTCGAACAGGCCGAACAGTTCATACGGATAGCCATGCGCGAACAGCGTCACCGGCAATTTCTTGTTGGGATCAGGCACATAGACCTGCCTGAAGGTCTTCAGGTCACGCTTGCCGGTCATGCCATTGACATGCGGATTGAAGCCGCCGCCGTCGAATAGTCGCACCGCCTGGGGCGGCAGATAACCACGCCGTGCGTCGACCGCGTGCGGATCGTTGATCGCCAGGAAATCGGCGAAGATCGCGACCAGATAGAACAGCGCGACGATGAACAGGCTGACGAACGCCAGCTTGTGGCGCCTGAAGCGCAACCAGGTCAACCGCAGTTGCCCGGCGGACGCGAGGCTGTCGTCGGCCAGCGTCCCGCTCATGCCAGCGTCCTGCTCATGAGCGCCCTGTCAGACGCAGCCTCGGCTCGATCCACATCAGCAGCATGTCGGAAATCAGCGTGCCGACCACGGTCATGACACCCAGAAGCAGCACGATCGTTCCGGCCAGGAACATGTCCTGCGCCACGAGTGCCTGCAGCAGCAGCGGCCCAACCGTCGGCAGGCCAAGCACCAGCGACACGATGATGCTGCCCGAGACCAAATAGGGGAACACATAGGCGATGGAACTGGCGAACGGGTTCAGCGCCGCGCGCACCGGATATTTCAGGATCACACGATATTCCGGAATGCCTTTGGCCCGTGCGGTGATGACATAGGGTTTTCGCAGTTCATCCAGCAGGTTCGCGCGCATGATCCGGATGAGTTGTGCCGATCCGGCCAGCGCCAGCACGCAGGCCGGCAAGGGCACATGCTTCGTCAGATCCCACAGTTTCGCCATGCTCCACGGCGCCTGCGCAAATTCGGCGGAGAACAGCCCACCGACGCTCAGGCCCAGATAGCGGAAGCCGAAATACATCAGGATCAGGGCCAGCAGAAAGTTCGGGATGGCGAGGCCGATGAACCCAAGCATCGTGGCGACGTAATCGCCGATGGAATATTGCCGAACGGCCGAATAGATGCCGATCGGCAACGCGATGGTCCAGGTCAGAAACAACGCGGCGAAGGACACGACCATCGTGAGCCAAAGCCGGTCGCCGATCACCTCGGTCACCGGTCTGCGCCACATCATCGACACGCCGAAATCGCCATGGATGACGCGCGTGATCCACAGGACATATTGCACATAGACCGGGCGGTCGAGCCCGTATTCGTGCCGCATCGCCTGGGCCTGCTCGGCGGTGACCGTGCTGCCGGTCGAGGCGAGGTTGGCGATATACGCATCGACGAAATCACCGGGCGGCAGGCGAATGATGATAAACGTCAGAATGGAGATCGCGATGCATGTGATCAGTGCCAGCGAAAGCCGGCGTTCTATGTAGATCAGCATGGGATAGGCTTTGCCAACCGCGTTTCTCCCATTGGATGGCGCGGCCGTCCGTTCGGACCGCGCCACATTGTTGTTCGCGGGCAAGTCTATCTTGGTTCCCCCGGTTACTCAAAGGACCCGGGGCGCACCCGCGGCACGAGTCGGAAGCAAGGGCGTGCCTCGTCGATTCTGCCAGTTCCGAGCAATCTCAACTGCCGCCGATGCAGCCGTGTTGGCGATCGCCGGTGTCCGAATGACACGACTGCGCGCTCCTCACCTGATTTCTCGCTTCGCGCGTTTGGTCGCGGTCACGACATGGGTTCGCCGCTGGAAGGCGTGTCGTAAACGTCAGACGTTGCCGATGTCACGGGCGAGCGCGTGCCCCGCACAATCCAAACAACCCGAACACCCAAAAAAAGAGGCTGCGGGACGCGCTCGCGCCTGAGGGTTTGTGCTTGGGCCTAAAGCGCAAAGAAGCTAAGTTCCGTGCTGTCTCGCGCGCCCGACGAGCGGGCTGGCCGAAAGGATCGCTGATGGGCGAGTACGTGCCGATCGAATACCCGAAGTGGGTTTGCGGCGTTCTTGTCCGGAACGTGGCCGAGGAACATGCCTACCGGGCGGCGCTCGAAGGCGCGGCGCCGGCTGAGACTGTCCAGGCCGCGCCTCTCTCGCCGGAGAAGACCGCCGCGCAGACGCAAATCGACGCAGTGCGCGCGCACATCGTGGAACTACTGGCGGCGAAGCCGACGGCACTGGCCGAATCAGTTGTGGCAGCCCCCACCACGAAACCAGCCCGACCACCTTCGGCCGCTGCTATCAGAATGCGTCGCACCCGGGAACGTCGCCGCGCCGGCCA
>Ga0181536_10002433_pt1 | contig 21107 bp, 24 predicted proteins | sample PEATcosm2014_Bin_41_FD_121105 | JGI IMG/M metagenome (GOLD analysis project Ga0181536, IMG submission 121105) | Peatland microbial communities from MTU Mesocosm Facility, Houghton, MI, USA - PEATcosm2014_Bin17_60_metaG | ecosystem: Environmental > Terrestrial > Soil > Wetlands > Peat | place...
GTTTTCGATCCGAGTGCAAGTGCGATGAGAGCAAAGGCGGTCAGGACTGAGGCGCTGGTTGCGGACGACATGACTTTGAGACGCTCTGTCGCTTCCCAAATCAGCGGCGCCATGATGAGCACGGAAGTAGAGCAACTCACTGCGACCGCGAATTTCGCTTCAATGGGCGAGCGTGCAGCGACCCAAAGCCAGATGAGCGCGTAGACCAGGCCGATGGCCACGCCCACGGCGGCGGGCAGCACTCCCCAATCGGTCAAAGCGCGAAGCACATAGGCGCCGGCGATCGCGACCAGCATTCTGCCCATTACGGGCACAATGTTCGGCTGCAGATCGAAACCTGCCGGCAGATCGAAGCCCGCGGCGGGAAGCGGAGGCACGGCCGCGGGCACCTCCGGCGCTGCGGCGGCGGTCCCGAGACGCTTTTCCAGGTTGAGAACCCGCTGCCGCAGGTCCTGCACCTGAAGAATCAAATCGCCGAGGTCGTCCGATCCCAGGACCGGACCCGACGTGGCGTATGGAGCCGACATGGCCTCCTCCTCGCGGTCTTCAGACCTTCTGTTCCGCCCAGGGCGGAAGCAGCTTCAGTAATCCCCACAAAATCAGAAAGGGCAGAATCAGGAGCGCGATAGCGGGCAATAAACCTTCGCGCGCCGCAAACGCCATTTTGTAAGTTGTATAGCCCAGGAAACTCTTCGAAAAAAGCTGCCCTCCGATCACCACGTTCCAGCGCATGAAGAAGATGCCGGTCAGAATCAGCGCCGCGGCCAGAGTATAGATTCTCCGGCGGACTAATGCCCCGAGCTTGACCACCTGGACAAGGCCGAGGAGACCGACCGGAACGAGAGTCCCGACGATAATCTGCAGAACGATCTGGGACATAAAGAGCTGCGTGTGAACCATGAAATCCAGGGTCCGAAACGATTCGCTCGCTTCGTACATGCGGTGGACAAGATCGAGCATCTCGAGCGAGAAATCGATGAGGAAGATGTAGAGCAGATACTTCGCTACCGTGTCCAGACAACGCATGTCAATCGGACGCTTTCGGATGTAAGTTGTCGCCCGGTAGACCAGAAGAACGATGGCGATGCCCGAAGCCATCGCCGAAAAAATGAAAACGACGGGCATCAGGGGCGATGACCACCACGGATTCGCCTTGACGGACCCGAAAATAAATCCCACGTATCCATGCAGGAGGAACGCCGACGGGATGCCGATCAGCGTTACCATCCAGCCCACGCGATCGTCCACATGGAGGGATTTCTCGTCGATGTTCCCGGAGCCGAGCGTCAGCGCCGAATAAATCCACTTCTTCAAGCCCGTGTGGGAGCGCGCCGCGAGGATGATGTCCTTGCGGTAATCGAGCCAGATCTCAAGCAGCAGAACGACCAGCAGATACCAGAGGTAGACGAATCCGAACATCGCCATGGCAGAGGTCCTGTGAGGAGTCATATACATTTCGAACGAGCGCTCGGGGTGTCCAAGATGCAATTGCAGCGGCAACGGCGCCACGATAAGAAACGCCAGCGCGGTGAGCAGCGACAACCTATAGATAGGTTGCACCGCAACGATGTTGAAGACGCGCGCCAGCGAGGCAAGAATGAAGGCGCCCGCCACGAGGCCCGTGATGAACGGATAGAGAACGATCAGGACGCTCCACGTCAGTTGAATTTCATTCGGATACATGAAGCCCTGCACATCGGGAGTCATCACCGCACCGCCCCGTCGAGATCTTTATAGAAGACCTTCGCGCCCGTCGCCATTTCTGGTTTCAGGATTTGAATGGCGTTGGTGCGAAGGAATTCGTGTACCGGGTCCCTGGGATTCTTCAGGTCGGCCAACTGCCGCGCGCCGGTTGGACAGGCTTCGCAGCAGGCCGTGGTCAGTCCTTTGGTGATGCGGTGATAGCACAATGTGCATTTGTCGGCGACGTGCTTGGTCGGGTGCAGATAACGGCATCCATAAGGACAGGCCTGCACGCAGTAACCGCAACCCACGCAGTAATTTTGATCCACCAGCACGACGCCGTCCGGCGACTCGAAAGTGGCGCCTACCGGGCACGCCTGGACGCAGGGCGAGTGGGCACAGTGATTGCAGAGTTTCGGAACGAAGAAGCTCTTCACTCCGGGCGTATTCCGGAACGGGAAGCCATGGATACCTCCGTCGGGAGATTCCACGTGCGGATGCTCCCTGTCGTCTCCGTTGACTTCATAGCGTTCGATCCAGGTGCGGACGAATCCCTCCGGCACGTCGTTCTCGCTCGCGCAGGCGCGGACGCAGTTGCCGCATCCGATGCACTTCTGGATGTCGATGGTCATCGCCCACCAGTGGTCCGCCATTTTATATTTCGAATCCGGCGCCACTGCGCCCGATGCGTTCTCGAAAGCTTCCAGGGCGGCGCCCGAAAGAACGATGAACTTCCCCGCTGCGGCCAGCAATTCGCGTCGACTCAGCGCACAGGCACGCGGAGCGTGTCCGTTGTGCGCTGAGTTCTCAGGTTGGTCCATTTTTTTCTCCTTCACATGCGGGGCTGATGCGGATTGTGGCAGGTGCCGCACGCGACATCACCGGCGTGCTCGCGCGAGACGACCTGCGGAAACGTTTTCGGTTTGGCGGGATCCGCCTCATGGCAGATCACGCAGAGCTTTGCCGTGTCGGGCAGAACGGGTGTCTGACTGGTGAAATCCTGCGCGTGGCGTCCGAGCGGCCCATGGCAGGCTTCGCATCCGACATTGGCATGCGGGCCTTTGCTCTTCGCGGTGACGACGTCGTCGTGGCAGGCGGCGCAGGCCTCACGGCCGGCGAAAACGGGAGTGCGCGCCGCGATTACATCGAGTGCGGCGGGATTGAAATGTCCATACTTGCCGAAGTCCCTGGGAACCAACACGTGGCGAATCGCGAAGAACGCCAAAACCAGAACCACTGCGACCAGCGCCAGTCGGATCAGGTGTTCCGAGCCCTCGAAGATTCTCTTCATCCGGAGGGTGAAGGAGCAAGCCCTCCGCCGTTCCCTGCCCTTGGGAATTCATGGATACAAAGGAGTTGCATGGGGTCCTGCGCCGGACCGCGCGAATCATGCGTTAAGGTGCGCAGTATTGTGGGGCAGCCAATCCTGGCTGCAGCCGCCTTTCAGGCGGCTCTTCCTTAATGCGGGATCGGTTCGTCGCGCTCGATTTTTCCGTCGCGAATGTGGATCACCCGGTGCGCATGCAGCGCGATATCGTGTTCGTGCGTCACCAGAATAATCGTGTTCCCGTTCTCGTGCAGCCGCGCGAACAGCGCCATAATTTCGTTGCCCGTCGCTGAATCGAGATTGCCAGTCGGCTCATCGGCGAGAAGAATGGAAGGGTTGTTGACCAGTGCGCGCGCCACTGCCACGCGCTGCCGCTGGCCGCCCGAGAGCTCGTTCGGCTTGTGATTCATTCTGTCCTGCAATTCGACCTGGGCCAGGGCCGCCTTCGCCCGCTCGATCCGCTGCGCCGGAGGTGTGCCGTTGTAGATCAGCGGCAGCTCGACGTTATGCAGCGACGTGGCGCGCGGCAGAAGATTGAACGTCTGAAAGACGAAACCGATCTCCTTGTTCCGAATCCGCGCCAGTTCGTCGTCGGTCATGGAACTCACCAGACGTCCGTTGATGAAATACTCACCCTTTGTCGGTGTGTCGAGACAACCTATGAGATTCATCAGCGTCGACTTACCCGAGCCCGAAGGTCCCATGATGGCGACATACTCGCCGCGATGGATCTCGATGTCGACGCCCGAAACCGCGTTGATCACTTGATCGCCCATCGTGTACGTCTTCCACAGATCGTACGTGCGAATGACGATACCTTCGCTCTTGAGCCGTTCGCCTCTGTCGACGGCATCCGCCGCCAGCGCCTCTGCCATGCCGGGTTCTCTAAGTCGTCGTCTTCGGCGCGGGAGGTTTGTTGTCTACCTTCACCGTCGCCTCGTTCTTGATCGTACGAATCACCTGGTAAGGACCGATCAGAATCGGATCGCTCTCCGCCAGCCCGCCGGTCACCTCGATATCGGTCGCACCCGAAATGCCTGTGTCCACCTTCTTGAAAACCGCTTTGTTGTCCGCGCCGACAATGAACACGCCGGTCAACTCCTCTTTGTTGGCCTTAATAACAGCGGGATCGGTGGCCGCCGGCTTGTCCTTGCTGGTATCGAGATCGCCCTTCGTTCGCACCGTCAGTGCCTGGATCGGAATCGCCAGAACATTCTTGCGGGTCGCCGTCGTGATCTTCGCCGTGCACGACAGGCCCGGACGGATCTCGTCCGGCGGATTGTCCATCGCGACCACCACCTTGAAGTCCTTCGCTTCCTGACTGGATGTCGTGCTCTGTGACGCAGCGAGCCCTGTCGACCGCAGGATCGCCGTGTTGCCGATTTCGATCACGTGTCCGATGAACACCTTGTTCGGCAGAGCATCGACGGTGATTTCCGCCGGCTGATCCAGCATGATATTCACGATGTCGGTCTCATCGACTTTCACTTCCGCCGTGACGATCGACATGTCGGCGATGGTCATGATGGTGCTGGCGGCGGCGTTTTGCACCCCGGGCACCACGGTCTCGCCCATGCGGACCGGCAGATACGTCACCAGGCCGTCGATTGGTGCCTCAACATTGTGTTTCCTGAGGATATCGCTCACGCGCGTCAGGCCGGCCTGCGTCTGAGCGATGCGCCGCTGCGAACCGGAAAGCTGCGCTCTGAGCTGAGCCAGCTGAGCGCGCGCCTGCACGATCCGCGAATTGGCCTCGGTGACAGCCGCCTGCTGGCCGTCGAACGCGGCTTTGCGCTGCTCGAAATCGGATCTCGGAATCAGGCCCTGCTTAAACAATTCCTGGCCGCGTTGATAATCGAGCTGGAAGCGCTCCAAATCGGCCTTCGAATGTTCCAGCGTAGCCTGCAGAGCGTTGATGTTGTCCTGACCCGCATTGACCCCGGCTTCGCTGGCCGCCGCGTCCGCTTCGGCCGAACTCAGCGCCGCCTTCTGCGCATCCACGTCGGCAGCCGATTGCGCTTCGTCGATACGGGCCAGAAGCTGCCCTTTTCTTACGTGATCGCCTTCCTTGACCAGGATTTCCGTCAGCTGGCCCTGATACTCCGCGCCGATGTTGATGTAGTTCCGCGGCTTGACCTCGCCCGATGCCGACACCACTGCGGCCAGGTCCTCCCGCAAAACCTTGCCAGTCTGCACGGTGACGATGTTGCGGCGGCTGTATTTGATTCCTCCCAGCACTCCGCCGGTGGCCAAAAGCAGCACCAGCATCCCGATTACAATTTTCCACTTGCTCTTCACTATTGCTCCTCGAGGTTCAAGCGGGTTAGACGAGATTCCGCGTGCGTTTGTTCACGTGAACTGTTTTCAGCTTAGCACGCGGCGACGATAATTGTTTGTAAATAATTGAAAGTAATGCGGTTATTACTTCCAAACGACTTTGCGCGGAGCGTTTTGCTCGCACTGCATGAATGGTGTCATGCCGCCCCCGAAATCGGTGCAGGCCAGGTCGAGACCCACCCGCTCGGCATTCTCCCGCGTGGCTCCGGCGCCATCCCGGCAGATGGTGCTTCCGTTGAACGTCACGCAGACCTGGGCTTTGTATTGGGCATTCCCCAGCGTCGACCAGGCCACTGCCGCGATAAACGCAGCGGCGAAACCAACTGCGAGGATCACTGGCCATTTACGTTTGGATTTTGCCATATCTAAAAACCCGCATCACGACCCCGTGAAAAAATTCCCCATGGCGCGGAACTTGTCGTACCGCTCCTGCACGGTTTGTTCCGGCGACGCGTTCCCGAGCTCGTCGAGCGTGCACAGCAGCCGCTCTTTGAGCAGCCGGGCGGCCTCATCGTAATCCTCGTGCGCGCCCCCCGCGGGCTCGGGAATAATGCCGTCGACCAGCCGCAGCTTCACCATGTCTTCTGCCGTGAGCCGGAGCGCCGCCGCGGCCTGTTCGGCTTTGGCCGAATCCCGCCAGATGATCGCCGCGCAGCTCTCGGGAGAAATCACGCTGTAGACCGCGTTCTCGAGCATGAAAACGCGATTGCCCACGCCCAGACCGAGCGCGCCGCCGCTGCCGCCCTCACCAATGCAGACGCAAACCACGGGCACCGGCAGCCGGGCCATCTCCCGCAAATTCCGCGCGATGGCTTCCGCCTGGCCGCGCTCTTCGGCGTCGATTCCCGGATACGCCCCCGGCGTGTCGAGCAGCGTAATGATCGGCCTTTTGAACTTCGCCGCCATCTGCATGGCACGAAGCGCTTTGCGATAACCCTCCGGCTTCGGCATGCCGAAGTTCCGCAGCAGCTTTTGCTTCGTATCGCGACCCTTTTGTTCGCCCACCAGAAGCACCGGACGGCCCTCCAGCCGGCCCATGCCGCACACGATGGCCGCATCGTCGCCGAAAAGCCGGTCGCCGTGGATCTCCTGAAAGTCGGTCAGAATGCGCTGCACGTAGTCGAGCGTATGCGGGCGCTTGGGATGGCGCGCGTTCTGGACCCGCTGCCAGGCGGTCTTCTCCTCGCCCGCGTTCCCGCTCTCCGGCTCGTTGTGCACCTTAACAGGATACTCAACCTGCCGTTGTGGGGCAGTCAATCATGGCCGCGGCGGGGTATTCTTTCCGAAACGCGACCGTCAGAGAGCGGACGATGGCCGTTCTCCCGCAATTCTCAGCGCGGCTTGGCCGAAATCTCAAAACGGTCCTTCACTTCGACGTCGAAACTCGGAGCTTCGGGATTCACCACTCGGTACATGTCGCCGCGCAGCCGGTCCTTTTCGAGGGTCATCTTCACGTAGTGAAAGTTCGGGAACAACACGCTCTGGTAGAGATCGTCGGGCGTTCGCTCCACATAATACGGAACCGCGCCCCCGCCCCCCGCGACCAGGTACGTCACATCGTCCACAATGTGCCGTTCGTAGTTGTGGATGTGCCCCGCGCTCACCAGGAAACGCGCGTGCGTTCGTTTCGCGGCCTGCGAAAGATAGTCCCGAAGCGCGATCTCATTCTCGCGGGGATTGTGATCCACCTCAATGTGCTTCTGAATATCCGCCACCGGCGGATGATGCATCGTCCAAATAACAAAATCGACCGAAGCGGGCAGCCCGTCGACCTGCTTTTCGATCCAGCGTGCCTGGTCGCTTCCCGGCAGCAGCGAAGTGTCCGTGTCCAGAGCGATCAAATAAACGCGCGATCCGAGCTGCGCGGAATACCAGCGCCGGTTGTTCAGCTCGGGGAAATTGGCCCACCAGTTATTCAGCCCCACTTGAGGATCGCCCACGAATTCGTGATTGCCCAGAGCCGGAAAAACTTTGAGGCCCGCATCGCGCCAGGGCTTCGTCTCGCTCTTAAACACCGCATAATCGTTCGGAACATTGCCGGCCAGCGGGACGTCGCCATTCAGGATGATGGCCGCTGGACGTTCCTCGGCGATCCGTTTGGCCAGCCAAAGCCGGACTTTCGGGTCCGCTGAGACTTTGTTGGTTGGATCGGTAAACCTTTGGTCTCCATAGAGGATAAAGGTCAAAGGATCCGGCAGCGCGTCGTCTCCGAAGCGAAAGGTCGGTCCCGGATCGCTGAGTAACTGGCTGGTCGGCAAAGTCGCCGACGTGAGTCGAGGCGGCGCCTGGCCGCGCACCGGTGGCGTCTGCGTGAGCTGCGCCGCGCCCAAAAGAATCACCATCGCCAGTCTGGTTGTCTGACTCATATCTGAGTGTCCAAAATAACACCGGACTGTGACAACTGCATTTCATGTTCTACTGGATTTCATGCAGCTCAGATGGCTCCTCTCCCTGACGGCTCTGCTTCCGGCTGTCCTGTTCGCGGCCGACAATCTTCCCCGCGGACAAATCATCGACAATGTCGCGTGCCTTGCGGACGCCACGCAGACCTACGCGCTCTACCTGCCCTCGAACTACACGCCCGCCCGGCGCTGGAGCGTGATCGTCGGGCTGGATGCCGGCGGACGCGGCCGCAATCCGGTCGCGCAGTTCCAGGAGGCTGCCGAGAAATACGGCTACATCGTGGCGGGCTCGAAGAACTCCCGCAATGGCCCTCTCAGTGTGAGTGTTCCGGCCGCAAACGCCGTTTGGGCGGACGTTTCGAAACGTTTTTCCGTGGATCCGAAGCGCCTTTATCTGACCGGCCAGTCCGGTGGCGCGCGTGTCGCCATGGTCCTTGCGACCACCCCCGACGCGTTTCCCGTCGTCCCGGCGGGCGTGATCGCATCCAGCGCGTTCTTTCCCGGCGCCCCCGATCAGTTCTCCTCGCTCGATTTTCCCGTCTTCGGTACGGCTGGCACGGAAGACTTCAATCGCATCGAGATGAAGCAGTTCGACCGGCAAATGGAATCTGCGCATCGCCTGGCGATCTTCGAAGGCGGGCACATGTGGCTTCCCGTCCCCCTGGCCACCGAAGCCATCGAATGGATGGAGCTGCAGGCGATGCGAACCGGACTGCGCCCCCGCGACGACGCTTTCCTCTCCTCTTTATTCGCCAGTCGCGTCCAGCAGGCCGAAGCCCTGCCGAAAGGTCTGGCGGCGCAGCGGGCATATGCCGAGATCGCGACGGATTTCAGCGGGCTTCGCGACGTGCAGCCTTACGCCGCGCGCGCCGCGCAACTGTCGAAAGACCCGGTGGTCGTTAAGGCGTATGAAGAGGACATGAAATCAGATGAAAACGAAGAACGGCTGTCCGGCACGCTGGAGGAACTTGCGGCCCAGCTTCGTTACCCAGCGCGGAAGGCGAAGGTCCTCGCCGAACTCCGCACGCGGACGATGGAACTCCGCGCCAAAGCGGACGCGGCCGCCGATTCACCCGACCGCCAACTCGCGCGCCGCGTGCTCCGCGGATTTATCGCGTCGGCGCGCGGCACGGACGAAGAACTGAATGCGCTTCTCGAACAAATTCGTCCGGCATCGGGGAGGTTTTAAACAATGAAGTTCAGAGTTTTTTTCAGCGCCGCATTCTGTGTCGCCTTGGGCGGTCGCCTTTCCGATCCATCTCTCCGCGGCTACCATTCAGCAAGAGAACTTCATCAACGCCGTCTATCAGGATCTGCTGAACAGTCCTGTGGATTCCAACGGCCTTGCATTTTTTTCGAATATGCTCGACTCGGGAGATACCGATTTCGACGTCGCCTATTACATCGACACCAGTCCCGAATACTATACCGATCTGATCGACTCCGACTTCCAGACGTACGTGACCAGCCCGCCTGATTCTGCAGAAACCACCGCCCTCCTCTCGGAATACACCGGGGGCGCAACCGATCAGCAAGTGCTCGCGGGCATCCTCGGCTCGGGTGAATACTTCAGCATCCGCGACGGGGGCGACAACACCGCCTTCGTGAATTCGATTTTCCAGGATCTGCTGGGTCGCCCTCCCACATCGATGGACATCGAATTTTACCTGAGTCTCCTGAACGACGGCGATACCCGGTCGCAGGTGGCCTCTCTGATTATCGGCTCCGCGGAATACATTGATCAAAGCGAGCCCGCTCTGATCAACGGATGGTTTGAAAGCTACCTGAACCGGCCTCCCACCTCCATGGATCTCACCTTCTTTGAGGGGATATTGAATGACGGCGAAACCGATGAATATGCCATCGCCTATATCCTGGGATCCACGGAGTTCTTCAACCTTGCGCAGGAAACTCCCCCGGCGAGCACTCCCGAGTCCAATACGTTCCTCCCGCTCGCGCTGGGATTGGGTTTCGTGATGATGAACGCCCGGCGAATTCAGTGCGCCTTGGCATGAACGATGCGCAATACGTCCTTCACTTTGGCCAGCAGTTCAGACGCGGCAAACGGCTTCGGAAACAGATGAAGATCCTGGATCGAGTCCTGAACGTGAACCCGCTCGTCGTCCATATATCCGCCCACCATCAGAACCGGCAGGCCCGGACATTTGGTCCGCAGATAATGTGCTGCCATGCGCCCCGGCATGCTGCTGATTTGGGGGCGGACGATCAGTAAATCCGGACGCATCTCCTTCAGCCGGTCCACCGCCGCACCCAGATCGCCGGCGTTCACGACCAGGTATCCGGCGCGTTCCAGCGTTTCGTGAAGGATGGTCCGCATCAGCGGATCGGAATCCAGAAGCAGGATCGACGTATTCGCCGGCAGTGGTTCCGCCATTGATCAAATATTACCGAAACGGGGTGCCCTCTGGGCCCGTGAGGGAGCGGACGATGCCCCGGTTACTATGGCCGCTGGCTGGCTGGCGGCACGCCGCCGTTCAACCGTAGATAAACCACCATCTGCCCATAGATGTCCCAGCAGTGCCCGATCAGGAAATAAATCACCCGCGCGCGGGACGAGGGCCCCAGCGTCCGGCTCTGCACGGTTTCCAGCATCGATTGATCCGTCTGCTCCCGGATGAGCGCCGCGCCGTAGTCGAATGAATCCGCCATAGTTTTCATGGCCTCGGCCTTCGAGGTCGCATTCCGGTTAATGACCGGAGGCGTCGTTTTGCTCCCGAGATAACTCAGGTTCATCACGTTGGCGGTGGCGATGTGAACCACCTGCTGACCGAAATCGCGCTCCTGCGGCGTGGCCTTGAAAGAGTACTTGTCGGCCGGCATTTCATTCGCCAGTTTCATCAGCAGGTCTTTCGCGTCCAGCCAGTCTTTCAGCAGGTCCTGGTTGAGCTTCGAGGACTGGGCAGCGGCGGGCTGCGCGGCGGCTATCGCCAGCACGGCAACCATTGCAACCACGTTGATAAGAGAATGCTTCATCATCGGCCTCCTCACTGCGCTTTGTGAAAAACGATGAAGAACACCAGCAGGCTGAGACTTGCCACCCACTGTATGAGCGAAGTCAGCACTGCCACGGCCGGAATGTAACCACCCATAACACCCGACACATTGGTAATCAGGCCCACCGTCACGAGGACCGTCAACAGCGCCATTCCGATCAAAGCGAAAAATGCAGCGTTCTTGAGCGTCATGCCGAAAGTATGCACGTTTTTGGTCCGCATCGGCAACTAACCGGTTATCCTGCATAAGCAAGTGACCGTTAACACAAAGGATCGACCGGAGTCCGGCCCGCAAACGCCGCCAACCCTGTTTCGCGGCATGCGGCCGTTCAGCGGCGCGCGCAGCGTCCGCGATTCCGTGGCCGGAATCGAGCTGGCGGCCATGAGCATCCCGCAGGCCCTTGGCTACGCCAGCATCGCCGGCATGCCGTCGGTCACCGGACTCTACACGCTGTTCGGACCGCTTCTGGCGTTCGCGGCGTTCGGCTCGTCACGGTACCTCGTGGTCGCCGCCGATTCCGCGACCGCCGCCATTCTGGCCGGGGGCATCTCACCCATGGCGCCCGTGGCCAGCGCGCGGTACGTGGCTCTCGCCAGCCTTGTGGCGATGATGACCGCCGGATTGCTGCTGCTGGCGCGACTGCTCGGCCTGGGTTTTCTGGCCGACTTCCTTTCGCGCACCGCGCTGGTCGGCTTTCTCACCGGTGTGGGCTTCCAGGTCGGAATCGCCGTGGTGGGCGAAATGCTCGGCCTCGAGGTTTCCGCCCACAGGACGGTTTTACAACTGGCCGAAATCGTCCGCGGTCTGCCGCACCTGCACCTGCCGTCTCTCGCGATCTCCGCGGTCGTCGTTGGTGGCGTCGTTGCGCTCGACCGGTTTGCGCCGCGCGTGCCCGGTCCGCTGATCGCCCTAGCCGGAGCGATCGCCGCCAGCGCCATCTGGAATTTTGCCGGACATGGAATCGGCATCATCGGGCCGGTGGTCGGCGGTCTGCCGCATCCCGTCTTGCCCGATGTGAGCTGGCACGACATCGAACCATTGATCCCCGTCGCCGCATCGTGCTTTGTGATGATCGTGGCCCAAAGCGCGGCCACCGCCCGCATTTACGCCGTGCGCCACCATCAGCAGGCGGATGAGAATGCCGATCTCACCGGCCTCGCCGCGGCCAATGCCGCTGCGGCGTTCAGCGGGACCTTCGTCGTGAACGGAAGTCCGACGCAGACGGCCATGGCCGAGCGCTCCGGTGGCCAGAGCCAGATGACCCACATTGCGGCGGCGGCGGTCGTTGCGCTTGTGCTTCTTTTTCTGACCGGACCGTTTCAGTACCTGCCGCGATGCGTGCTGGGCGCCATCGTGTTCACCGTGGCCATCCATCTCACGGACCTGCGCGGCATGCGGAGCATTCGCCGGGAGAGCCCCGGCGAGTTCTGGCTGGCGCTCATGACTGCGGCCGTGGTCGTGTTGTTTGGCGTCGAACAAGGCATCATCCTCGCCATGATTGTGTCCCTGCTCCGTATCGTGCGCCACAGTTATCGCCCGCACACGGCGGTGCTGGTGCAGGGCCCGGGCGGCATCTGGCAATTGACTCCGGTGGTTCCCGGAGCCGTAACCGAGCCGGGTCTGGTCGTCTACCGTTTTGGTGCGTCGCTCTTCTATGCGAATGCCGGAATGTTTGCGGACGAAATTCGCGGTCTTGCCGGGCCTGAGCCGTCACTTCCGCGCTGGCTCGTGGTGGATGCCGAAGCCATCACGAATGTGGACTACACCGCCGCCCAGGTGGTCCATGAGCTTCAGCAGGACCTGTCCCGTCGCGGCGTCACGTTGATTTTCGCGCACGTACGATCGGACCTGAAGCTGGATCTGGACCGGCACCATCTTACCGAGGCCATCGGCCCGGATCGCATTTTTGACAGCCTTCACGAGGCGCTTGCGGCCTACCACGGCCTGGCGTAGCCCACACCCATTCCGCCCCGGACCCACACTTTTCCGCGCCGCACCGCACCCGTTACCGAACCGCGACCGTAAGGGAGTTCGGATCCAAAGAAGGAGGAAGACCGCTCTTTTAAATCCGACTCCCTTACGGTCGCGGCTCGGTAATGCGAAGGATTTCATAAACTGAAAGCTGGATGGCGTATCGTATCCTTCTCGCTCTGATTCCCATTTGCGTCGCCGCCCAGCAAAACCCCGACATCCGCATCGATGTGGATCTGGTTACGGTCGCCTGCGCGGTCGACACCCGCGGCGGCACGCCCACCGAAAATCTCAAGGCGGAAGATTTCAAGTTGCTGGATAACGGCCAACCGCGCGCCATCTCGAATCTCTGGCAGGAATCGGACCTGCCGCTCACCGTCGCTCTCGTCGCCGACGTCAGCGGCAGCCAGGCCGAATACATCGCAAGCCATCGCGACGCGATCGCCGAGTTTCTCAAACAGGTTATAGGCCCGCGGGACCGCGCCATGGTCGTCGAAGTGGCCCAGAAATCCTGGCTGCTCGCCGGATTGACCGGTTCGGGCGCTGCCCTGAACGCGGCGGTCGAAAAAATCGGCGCGCCCGAGGGAAAACGAACGGCCCAGCTGGGTCCTGCGTGCAGGAACGTCACCCTGCCCCACACCTGCGGCGGAACCGCCCTGTGGCACACGCTTTACTACACCGCGAGAGAGCTGAGGCCCGTCCCGGGACGGAAAGCCATCGTCCTGCTCTCCGACGGTATCGATACCGGCAGCGATATCCGCCTGAACGACCTCATCGATATGGCCCAGTCGGCCGGGACCGTCGTTTATTCCATCAAGTACGCCAGCCCCATGCGTTTCGTCTCCATCACCGGGGCGATCACCCAGGCTTTCAGCCGCGGCCTCGAACGCCTCTCCCGCGAGACTGGCGGACTGGTTTTTTCGAATCCGGGCAGCAAGAACTCCGAGGTCTTTTCGAAGATCGAATCCGATCTGCGGAACATGTACGTGCTCGGTTTCAGTCCCCCCGCCGACGCGCGGGACGGCCGGTTCCATACGCTCAAAGTGACAACCACGCACCCGGATATGAGCGTCCGCTCACGCGCGGGCTATTTGGCGCGCGGCCCTGGGTAGCCGATTCGTCCGGGCACGCACGATTGGCTTACACTGGAGCCTTAAGAGGAGATGTAAGGATGAAGACTTTTGTGCGTGCAGGACTGATTCTGGCGCTGTTCACCTGCGGCGCCTTCGCCGCCGACGATGTAGCCAGCGCAGTGGCTGGAACGGTGAAGACTGTCGATAAAGCCGGAAAGACTGTCGTCGTTAAGACTGCCGAGGGCACCGAGCATACTTTTCATTTCGTGGGACGAACCGTGGCGCACGGCGCCGAAGCCACGGCCAAGGGAAGCAAAGACGCGTTTCTCGGCATGAAGGAAGGCGATGAAGTCGTTGTGCACTACACCGAGAAAGGCGCAGTGAAGACGGCTGAAGAGGTCGATCACGTCGGCAAGGATGGTATGAAAATGAGCGTGGTCGCGGTGAAGAGCGTCGATCGCGGCGCAAAAACGGTCACAGTGAAAACGGCCGAAGGCGCCGAAGAAACGTATCATCTCACCGCGAGCGCGACGCGTGAAACCGCCAATGGATTAGATAAGGCCGGTAAGGTCACGGTTTATTACACCGAAGAAGGCGGCAAAAAGATCGCGCACTTTTTCAAGCCGAATTAGTTCACTCGGCTTGCGGACTTTCCGCATCCGATTCATCCAGGATCACGATTTCGACGCGCCGGTTTGACGCCCGCCCGTCAGGGGTGTCGTTCGGGGCTGCCGGACGCCAGGGACCGTAGCTCGCAATCGACAGCCGCGCCTCCGAAATTCCGTAACGGCCGCTCAGCAGTTCGAGGATCCTCTGACTGCGCGCCATCGACAAATCCCAGTTGCTGCGAAAGCGGCGATTGTGTACGGGAACCGTGTCGGCATAACCGACGAGCCGCACATCGTTCGGAAGTTCGCGCAGCACGCCGGCAATCTGCGCAAGCGTGGGCAACGCCTGCGGATTCACCGCATCCTGACCGGATGAAAAGAGAACGATCTGCGGGACGCTGATCACGAGTCCGCGCGATTCGAGTTTCGGTTCCAGCCCCTGTTCTTTCAGAAGTTCCTGGGCGCGAACCAGACTCGCGCGCGGCTGTTTTGCTTCCGGAGGCGTTGCGGGCGGCGGCGCCGGTTCCACTGTTGCCGCGGCCTGTACTGTTTCCACGACCTCCGCGGGCTGCGGCTCCGGTTCGGCGCTGGCTGTGGAAGGCTGCTCCGTAACACTGGCTTGTGCCGCCGCCGGAACCTCCAGACTTTTGGCGGCCGCGACCATGAAGAAGATCAGCAGAATGCTCAGCACGTCCATGTAGCTGACCATCCATCGGCTGCTCTGATTCGTTGTGCTTTGCGAAGTTTTCGGCTTCATGTTCGCTCGGGAGCCGGTGCGGATTCGAAGACCTGAGTCGCGCGATCATGGTCGGGTGCGGCATTGAGGAACGAGCGCAGGCGCTGGCGAACCAGCCTCGGATGCATGGCCTCGAACAGGCACAGCGCGCCCTCGGTCATCATTTCCTGCAGATCGAATGTCTCCGACGCGTGGGCGCGAATGCGATGCGCGGCCGGCAGCAGCACAAGATTCGCCAGTGCCAGTCCGTAGATGGTTGACGTGAATGCGGCTCCGACGCCGGACGCGACCGAGGACAGATTCGAGAATTGCCGCAGGACATCGATCAGTCCGACGACCGTACCCAGCACACCGATGGTCGGGGCGAATCCTCCCGCGATTTCGAGCACTCTTGCCGCGGCGTCGCTCTGTCTCTCGCAGGACCGAACTTTATTTTCCAGGGCCGACTGCAGTTCGCCGCGATCTTTTGCATCCAGCGCCATCAGCAGCGCTTCCCGAAGAAAGCCCTGTCTCACCTGGTCGATGCCGGGCTCGAGCGCCAGCATGCCCTCAATCCGCACGATCCTGGCATACGAAACAATTTCCTCGATCAGGTCCTCCCGGTTTGGAGAAACCGGCGTGGAAAACAGCTGGAGTGCGCGCCGAATGGCCAGCAGCAGCGCGGGGCGCGGCGTCGTAATCAGCATGACTCCGAGCGTTCCGCCGATCACGATCAGGATTCCCGTTGGTTGAAGAAAATAGCGAGCGCTGACGCCGGTGACAGCGATCCCCGCAACCAGGGCAATCGCTGCGATCGCAATACCTGTGAGCATCCCGGCGTCGAGGCCTCGCCTGATGTTAGTCATGTACCGATCAATGCAGATCGTTCGCCACGCAGTTTCGGATTCTTTTCAATCGGATAGAACGAACTGGAAGTGTCGCCGTTTTTGACGGCAAGGCCGATCGTCAAATCTTTGACGCGGTGCGATTGAAATACGCAAAGCTTCGGCGGAGGCTTTCGACGGGATCGCCCAGCGTCTCATCCTGCCCGGTAAACTGAACCTTCACTCCGGCGCCGGAAGCGGCTTTGAGAATGGCGGGAAAATCGATGTCTCCGCTGCCCGCTTCTTCGAAGGCCCCGACGCCGATGTTCTCGGAGAACTGGTGAGGCGTACCCTTTGCCTTGTCGTTGAGATGAAGGAGCGGCACGTGACCTTTCCATTCTTTGAGGAGCGCGAGCGTATCCTGCCCGGCCACGCTGGCCCAGAAGACATTTAGTTCGAGTCCCACCAGTTTCGGTTCCAGACGCTGCTTGTAGGTGTCGATGGGCCGGCGGCCCGGCGGACCCTGAAATTCGAAGGCGTGGTTTTGCCAGGCGAACCGCAGTCCCGCCTTGCGGCACAACTCGGCCGCGACATTCATCCGGTCCGCGACACGGCGATAGATATCGTCGTTGTCCTCCCGCGCGCCGGAAGATATGTACCCGAAAGTGAAATATTCCGCGCCGATGCGCGCCACACTGTCGATGGCCTGGGGCAGCTCGATCGGTTTGAGCTCGGGGTAAGGATCCCAGAACGCCGTGAAGAGCGGTGTTTCGACCTGGCACGACCGCACGTTCAGCCCGTACTGCTTTAACTTTGGCGCGAGCGCGATGGTCTCGGTGCGACTGTAGCCCTCGACCTCTTTGACGCCCATTTCGGCAAGCGCCTTCAGCACGCCGTCCGGATCATTTTTGAGAGCCGCGCGCACGGTATAAAGCCGCACGCCTGTGATGCGCTCGGGTGTCGCCGCCATGAGGCTTGCGGCCGCCGTCGCCGCGATGGCGCGCAGACATCCGCGCCGGGACAGTTTCTTCCGACCGAACATTTCGTTATTCAGTTTAAATCCCGCGAATTTACTTCGCCTGCGGAGCCGGTGTCCCCTGCTGCCCGACTTCGAGGTAAATGCCGTCCGGATCGCGAACCAGCGCGCCCCCGCCGCCGTTGGGCCTGCGGGCGATTTCGCCGCCTGTTGAAACCACTGCGCCGCCGGCCGAACGGAATGCGGCTACAGCGGCGTCGATGTCGCGCACCTGAAAACCAAGCTGCAGTGAACCGGGATCGGGAACTTTGAAGTGAACCGGCTTGCGGTCGATGTTCTGGAATTCGTAGAACGTCCAGACCCGCGATGTTCCCGGTACTTGAATACGCTTGCTTAGGTAATGTGCTCCGGGTACGCCAGCGATCTTCAAAAACGGTTCGCTCGGATCCGGTGCCCCTGTCGTCACGTCAAAACCAAAATTGTCGTGATAAAAGCGCGCTGTCTTCTCGGCGTCCTGCACGACTGTGCCCCAGCGTCCGCTAATCACAAGGCTGTCCGGAGCGTCCGGCGGAATGACGTCCGGCTGCCCGAGGTTTACAAAGAAGCCATCCGGATCCGTCACCAGCACGGCGCGCACTTTCTCTTTTTCATTCCGCATGGGCGCTCCTCCGGGAGTCACCACGGTCGCGCCCTGTTTCTTCACCGCTGCCAGCGCCGCGTCCACATCGCGCACGCGCAGAAACAGTATCGACGCCCCGGGGTCCTGAATGCGGGGACGCTGCGGCGTCCGTTCCAGCCCGGTCAGCTCGATTGCTTCGAACGTAAAGTCCGTACCCGGGATTTTCATGTTCGCGTTGCGGAACGACGAATCGGCCGGCGATCCGGTCGTCCTGTTGGCCGCGGCGCCCTTCTGCGGCTGTTTCAGCTCGGTCGCGCCGTCGAGATTAATCCCCAGCGCGTGATAGAACGCGTAGGTCTGTTCGAGGTTCGACACCGTGAGGATATACTTGCTCAGGCGCAGTGCGTTGGGCGCGTGCGTGCCACCCGTCTCGGCGGCAACGAGCAGCCCGGCTGAAAGGATGCCCGCGAGCGGCAGGATAATACGAAGGTTCCGCATGAATTCTCCTTGTGTTGGCAAGCAGTATACAGCAGAAATTGGCGTCCTTGTTTACAATGACTAGAATGAAGCCGGGCGGTTCTCACAGGAAGGTCGCGAACAGTCTGCTGGCCGCGGCCTCGTCCGCGGTCCTCGCGGTTTACGCCGCGGGATATGTTCGGACGCGTCCCTTCGCCGAAGCCTTCGACAAGAAAGCTGCCGAACGCAGACCGGCTGTTCCCAACTCGCCGCGGCGTATCACTCCGGCCGCACAGCCGAAAGCCCCCGCGCCTGCTGCGCCCGCCATCCCGAGCGCGCCCAATCCAGTCGCTAACGCGCTCTCACCAGCGCCCGCGCCTCTCCCGACCGACGCGCCGCCGTCACTTCCGCCTGCAAGCGAAATCAGCCAGCAAGCTTCGCCAGCGCCGGCATCAACAACGGCTCCGGCTCCGGCGCCAGCACCACCGCCGCCCCCGGGACCAACGCCGCAGGTGGCCATCGCTGCGCCAGTGCCGGTCCCTTTCGTCGCGCCGCGCCCGACCATAGTGGCTCCCGCGCCAGCCCCTCCCCCTGCGCCTGCCGCTCCCTCCCGGCCCCACTATAAAGACGGAACCTATTTCGGCTGGGGCTACTCCCGCCACGGCGATATCCTGGTCCAGGTCGAGATCGACGACGGACGCATCGCTTCGGCGACCATCTCGGAGTGCAAGACGCGCTACTCCTGCTCCGTGATCGACAAATTACCTCCGGAGGTGGCCGAGAAACAGAGCGCTGACGTCGACTACGTCTCCGGCGCCACGGAGAGCGCCGACGCCTTTTCTCAGGGCGTCTCCGAAGCCCTGAGCCAGGCCAAGTGAAGGGCAATCAGCGTCTTACTGAGCCGCGACTGTGAAGGAGTCGGTTTTGCCACCGGCTGATAGCCCCGACAAATCCTTGCTACTGTTAAGGCGGTGGCCATCTCTCTGTGAACCCGGCCGTCTTAGTTTTTATCAGCTTGTTTCTCGCCCAGGCGCCAGTGCCGGAACCCGCCACGCTGGTGAAAGAAATCGAAGCTCATCAGCGCAGGATGGACGAGCTCCGCGAAAACTACACGTTTCACGAAATCGCGCTGACCGACGAGCTGGATCCAAACAGCGAGGTCAAAAAGACTGACAGCGAGGAACGCGACGTTTTCTTCGTCAACGGTTATCGCATCGCGCGCCTGTTAAAGAAAAACGGGAAGGAACTAAGCGAAGGGGACCGCAAAAGCGAACAGGACCGCATCGGCAGGCTGATTGAAAAGGATCTCAAAGCTCCGCCCGGCCATTCCTTCAACCGCCGTGGAGAAAACACCGGCGTCAGCCAGATCCTGCCGTTGATGAGGATTTCAAATCCGCGCCGGATCTCGCTCAACGGCCGCACCACTCTGGCTTACGATTTCGTCGGCGATCGCCACGCCAAAGCGCACGGCCTGGCGGAAAACGCCGCACGGAAGATCACGGGCACTGTCTGGATCGACGAGACCGACCGCGAAGTCGCTCGTCTCGAAGCGCACTTTGACGACAACTTCCGCATTGGCGGCGGATTCCTGGCGAGCATTCAGAAAGGCACGTCGCTCACTTTTGAACAGTCTCGCCTCGACCAGGAGCTGTGGATGCCGACCGCCAGCGAAATCCATCTCGCCGCGCGCGAATTGCTGGTCAAGGGCGTCCGCCAGAACATTCACGTCAAAGACTCCGATTTCCGCCGCTTCGATATCGGCGTCCTGCAGCAAATCGCCCCGCCCTTGCAATAGCAAGTACACTGGATCGTTGCCCACGATCCTGAGGCTCGGACCATACCGGATGTTCTTCTATTCCGCGGATGGGGAGGAACCCCGGCATATCCATGTCGAGCGCGAGGACCTGGCAGCGAAGTTTTGGCTTGGGCCCGTGCGCTTCGAGTCGAGCCGCGGGTTCTCCCGCGCCGAGCTTCGCCGAATAGAGGGTATTATTGAGGAGAATGAGCCGTATCTCGTGAGGGCATGGGATGAGTATTTCGGGAACTGAAGTCAGGGAAGCTCTCGCCACCTCGGTGACTGTCACCGATGACGCCCTGATTGCGGACCTTGCCGACGGAAGAACGATCGTCGTACCTCTGGCATGGTTCCCGCGCCTCGCCCACGGTTCGCCTGCACAGAGGGCAAACTGGCGCCTGACTGGCCAGGGTGCGGGGATACACTGGCCCGATCTGGACGAGGACATCAGCGCGGAGAGCCTTCTGGCCGGCCGCCGTTCCGGTGAATCTCAGGAGTCTTTGCGGCGCTGGCTCGATGCGCGCGGAATCGGGTAGCGCCCTCCGCTCACCGCTTCGCGACGTTCAGCGTAATCGGCGGATAGCTCTTCCCTGGCGGCACCACCACCGGTATTCGCTCCGCATCGTTTGTCAGACGCGTTCCGCTGCCGTCGCTCAGCGCAAACTGCGAACTCGCCGCCACCACGATCAGGGGCTCGTTGAACGGCACAAGGAGATATTGATCCCGGCCCGCGTTGTCGCGCGCGAGGAGCCGGAAGTTGACATACCGGCTCCGGCTGCTGATGGCCATCAGGGACAGCGCGTCCCCCGCGATGCCGCCGCTCGGCGGAGGCAGCAGCGCCTGGGCGTCGTTGACCCGAATCTGCAGGCGATACCCTGTTTGGACCTTGACCGCGACGCCGGTCACAGGCGCACTGCCCGAGACCGTGACCGTTTGCGGCGACAGCGACCAGACACAGGGATCGAGCACGTTTTCCTGCGGCGCCTCGACGCAAATCTCATACTTGCCCGCCGGAACATCGACGAGACTGAAAGAGCCATCGCCTTTCGACGCGAACTGGTGATCGAAAGGCGTCTGGCCCGCAACGCGGGGGGTGCTCAGGTCATGGAGCGTGATCGCGGCGCGGATCGGTTTGCCGGCGGCGTTCTGGATATTGCCGGAAACCGTTGAGGCCGAGGCACCGCAGAGTAGCGCCGTTCCCGATGCCACGGCCAGCCAGATCGCGCCCTCTCGGATAGCCCGGAAGCCGCAAAGGCGGACAACCCCAACACGAGTATGGAGCCTTTTCATCAAAATAAACCTCCTA
>Ga0181536_10002434_pt1 | contig 21103 bp, 16 predicted proteins | sample PEATcosm2014_Bin_41_FD_121105 | JGI IMG/M metagenome (GOLD analysis project Ga0181536, IMG submission 121105) | Peatland microbial communities from MTU Mesocosm Facility, Houghton, MI, USA - PEATcosm2014_Bin17_60_metaG | ecosystem: Environmental > Terrestrial > Soil > Wetlands > Peat | place...
GAGCTCGTGGAGAAATTTGTTGATGCGGTACGCGGTGACGCTGCGCTCGAGCGTGAAGGGATAGGTGCCGGTGAGCTTCTCGACGCCGTCGAGCTGATGCGCGACGTGCGCCCGGTATTCGCCGTACACGTCGACGCTCGGATCGACGGCTTCGTTCTCGTAGACGGCGACTCCGATCCCGGTCATCGACGGCAGGTAATAGCCTTGATGGATCTTGCGGACGTTGGTCGACATCGCGCCGCGCATGACCAGATGCATGATCACCTCGGCGCCTTCGAAGCCGCCCAGCGTCGCCAGTTGCGCGTGAGTCATCTCGCCGAGTGTGGCGGGGTCCTTTTCCAGCAGCTCGAGGAAACGTTCGTCCCAGGCCACGTTGTTGAAACCGGCGCGTTCGCCGTGGACCTGATGCGAGAGGCCGCCGGTCGAGATGATGACGACGCGCAGATCCTCGGGATAGCTCTCGATCGCGCGGCGCAGCGCAGCGCCGAGCTTCAGACAGCGCTTGGCCGACGGAATCGGAAACTGGATGACGCCGACTTGTAACGGCACGATCGGGGCCGGCCAGTTGGGTTCGTGCGGCCACAGCACGGAGAGCGGTGAGAACGCACCGTGATCGAGCGGCTTGTCCTGGAAAAAGGAGAGATCGAATTCATCGGCGACCAGCGCGGTGCCGATGTGAGCGGCCAATTTTGGGTGCCCCGCGAGCGGCGGTAGCGCGCGCGGTCCGCCGCCTTCGTCGGCCGGCGGATACGAAGTGCCGATGCCGAGCGCGAACGCGGAGTAATGATCGAAGAAAAACGACGTCGCGTGATCGTTGAAGATGTAGAAGACGACATCCGGTCGCTGGTCGAGCAGCCACTGCTGCACCGGCGCGAACGCTTCGAAGATCGGCGCCCATGCCGGCTCGGTCTGCTTGTGTTGATCGTACGCAAATCCGATGGTCGGGGTGTGCGACGCTGCGATCGAACCGACGATTCTGGCCATGCGCATCGGATTCGAGCAGGTCTCGCGCGTCCACCTTGGTAACTGCCCGACGAGTGCGTTTGCGCGCGTTGGTTCGCTCGTGAACAGCGACGCCCCGAAACCGTCGCTGTGGGACATCATCGTCGCGTTCACGATCGTCGGGTTGACCAGCGTCGGCGGCGCCGCCGGTCCGATGCGGCACGTGACCGTCGTGCAACGGCACTGGCTGAGCGAGAGCGAACTGGCCGAACTCTACGGGTTGGGTCAGGCGCTGCCCGGGTCGGTCGTCGTGAACGTGGCGACGATGATGTGCGACCGTTTCGCCGGCCCGCTGGGGCCGCTCGCCGCGGTCGCCGGGCTCGTCATTCCCTCGGGGATCGTCGCGGTCGCGCTCTCCGGCATCGCGACGCGGCTCGCTGCGTCGAATCCGCACTTTGCCGGCGTGGAGGTGGGGATTACGGGCGCGCTGGCGGGCGTCTTCATCTCGAACGGATTGCGCGTACTGGCGGCGCTGTGGAGCGAAGCGCCCGACCTGCGAGTCGCATGGCGCTGCGCGCGCGTGGCGATCGGGGCACTCGGGATCGTGCTCGTGATCGGCCTGCATCTCATCGTGCCGGTGGCGATGGTCGTCCTCGTGGTGCTGAGCATTCTGCTCGATTGGCATCTGCGCGGCGCCGAGAGCACGGCGTAGAACGATGGATCAGCTGCACACGCTGCTGGTGCTGTTCGAGCACTTCATGGTGCTCTCGCTCTTCGCCGTCGGCGGCGGACCGAGCATGCTCTTGCCGCAGATGCGCCAAGAATTCGTGCTGCAGTACCACTTCCTGACCGATCGTTCGTTTACCGAGTTGCTGGCGGTCGCGCAAGCAACGCCCGGCCCGAATTTCCTGATCGTGCCGTTGATCGGCTTCCGCGCGGCGTCGTGGCCCGGCGCGATCGTGTCGATCGTGGCGTTTCTCGTGCTGCCGATGACCCTGACGTTCTTCGTCGGACGGCTGTTGCACCAGCACGACAACGAGTGGGTGGCGCGCATCCGGCGAGGGTTCCGGCCGGCAACCGGCGGATTATGGATCGTCAGCGGCATCGTGATCGCGATGGCGACGGACCACACCGTGGGCGCGCTCGGCATCACGCTCGGTGTTGCGGCCCTGTCGCTCATCGTCGATATCAGCCCGATGTGGTGGTGTCTCATCGCCGGCGCCGCCGGCGCGATTCTCGCCTGAGGAAGACGTCTATGAAGAGAAACGTTGTCGTGGGCCTGCTCCTGTCGGTCGTTTTGGCCGGATCTCCGGCGGCGTCGATCGATGCGCAATCGGCGCCGAATCTGAAGACGGTCAACATCGCGATGTACGGGACGACCTTGGGGTCCTGGTGCGTCTATGCGGCCCAAGCCCAACACTACTTCGAAAATGCCGGTATCCACATCGGCAACACCATCTTCTTGAGCGGCGATCCGGCGATCGTCAGCTCGTTGATCAGCGGGCAAGCCGATATCGCGACCGGCGGGACGGCGTCGCTCATTCCGGATGCGAACGGACAAACCGATCAGATCATGGTCATCGGCGGCGTCGAGGGCTCGCCGGTGTCGCTGATCGCGCCGAACGCGATCACCTCGCCCGCGCAATTGGCCGGCAAGATCATCGCGCTGCCGGCGCACAACACCTCGAACGAAGCGATCGGGACCGCACTCGTCGATCGCTACGTCGGTAAGGGCAAATGGACGCCGCTCTATATCGGTGGCGCCAGCACCGGACGGCTCTCGGCCGTGAGCGGCGGCCTCGCGTCGGCCGCCTACATCAACGACCCGGCGGATTTCACCGACCTGACCGGCATGCACACGCTGACGCACTTCGGCGCCGACCAAAAGCTGTACGGGAACGGCGGCGTGCTCACGACGCGCAAGTGGCTGCGCGACAACCCCGATACCGCGGTGCGTTTCATGGCCGCCTTTGCCAAGGGCTGCAACTACATCGCCAACACGAAGAACCGCGCTCAAACGATCGATCTCTTGGCCAAGGGCGGCCCGATCAGCGTCCAGGCTGCCACCGATGCGTACGATTACTACGTCGCCGGGCCGTTCCGCGGCAACACCCCGCCGATCAACGCCGAGCTCGACGTGCAGGCTTTCGTAAATTCGGCCCAGCTGCTCAAAGACCAAGGCATCATCACGAACGCCGCCTGGGACCCGCACACCGTGATCGACCTCTCCTACCTGCACAAAGCCCTCAAGAGCCCCGCCTTCCTGAAGTAAGGTGCGCGCTGTCATCCCGTTGTCGGATGCGCCACGATCCGTGCTACCGAGTGTGAGCGCGAAGGCGCGAACAGTGGAGTGCGAAACCGAGTCGAATATACCACTGCTCGCGCCTTCGCGCTCGCACGCCGATCGCCGAGGTTGTCTCGCATCCTTCGACACCGCTCGGGATGACACGGAGGCCGCGTCGTGATGATAGGTAGGGTGTCGTGATTCGCTGTCATCCCGAGCGTTGTCGAGGGATGCGCCACGATCCTTACTACCGAGTGTGAGCGCGAAGGCGCGAACAGTGGAGTGCGAAACCGAGTCGAATATACCACTGCTCGCGCCTTCGCGCTCGCACGCCGATCGCCGAGGTTTTCTCGCATCCCTCGACACCGCTCGGGATGACAGGGGCGCTTGGGATGACAGGGGCGCTCGGGATGACAGGGTGGCCGTCGACGACTCTTGCGGGGGCGGGCTATACTGCGCGGGCTTGGGAGGAGGGGCGGCTTACGGCGATGGCGGCGTCGTGGGGGAGGCCTAGGACGTCGAGGACGGCGAGTGCGGCGATGACGGCGACGATGTAGAACGTCAGGTGGAAGTCGGCGACGTTCGGGGGTTGGCCGACGCGACCGTGCACGAAGGTGCTCAGGCGCAAGATGAGGGCGCCGAGCGCGACGCTCATGCCTTGGGTCAGCTGCATCAGCGTGCTGGAGAGCGTGTTGGCGGCGTTCATCAGCGGCGGCGGAACGTCGGCGAACGAAAGGGACGCGAGCCCCGTGAATTGCAGCGAGCGGAACGCCCCGTTGACGAACAGCACCGCGGCCATTACGACGACCGGCGTCTGCGGCACGAGCAGCCCGCACACGACGATCGAGACCGCCGTGATCAAGCCGTTCCAGAACAACACGCCGCGGAAGCCGAACCGGCGCACGATCCGCGTCGTCAGGGTCTTCATGCCGAGATTGCCCATGAAGAGCCACAGCACTAATAACCCCGAGGTCGCTGCGCTCAGGCCGAAGCCGACCTGAAACATCAGCGGCAGCAAGAATGGCGCGGTGCCGAAGGCGAGCCGGAAGACCGAACCGCCGACCATGCTCACCGAAAACGTTTGGATGTTCAGCGGAGCGAGATTCAAAAGCGGATGCGGCGCGGTGACCAAGTGCCGAATCGTCACGGCCGTCAGCACTACACCGGTAGCGATGAGGCCGGCGACGACGAACGGCGAGGCGGCGCGTTGTCCGATCAGATCCAGGCCGGACATCAGCGTTAAGCAGGCCGCGGCGATGAGCACGAAGCCGCGCACGTCGAAGGGCTGCATCGAGTCGGGCCGATCGTTCGGAAAGAGGACGAACGTGGCGACGATCGCGCAGATACCCAGTGGAATGTTGAGAAAGAAGATCCACGGCCAGCCGAGGTAGGTCGTGATGTAGCCGCCGATCGGTGGTCCGAGGATCGGCGCTACGAGCGCCGGCCAGACCATCGTGGCCATGGCACGCATCAGGCCATGCTTGGGCGTGGTTTTGAGCACAACGAGGCGTCCGACCGGCGTCATCAGCGCGCCGCCTATCGCTTGGACGATGCGGGCGGCAACGAACATCGGCAGAGTGCGCGTGAAGCCGCACGCGATCGATGCTAGGACGAAGATGCCCACCGCCGAGCTGTAGACTGCTCGTGCGCCGAACCGTTCGGCCACCCAGCCGCTGGCCGGAATAAAGACGGCGAGCGTGAGCAGGTACGCGGTGATGCCGACGTTCAGATTGACCGGACTGGTCCCGAACGTGTGAGCCATCGCCGGCAACGCCGTGGCGACGACCGTGCCGTCGAGCAGATTGATGAACATGCCGGCCGCGGCAAGCAACGCGATTTGCCGGCCCCGGCCCTCCGAAACTGTCATGTCAAGATAGTTCGCGATATATCGTTATCTGCCTACCAAGGCCTTCCCGAACATCGCTTGGGCGTTGCCGAAGCGGATTGCGTTGACCTCGTCCGGAGTAAGCCCGACGTGCGAGATGTAACCGACCGCCTGTTCGTACCCGGTGCCCGGCAGCCAGTACGGATAGTCGGTGCCGAACACGAGCCGGTCGAGGCCGTAGCACTCGATCGAGGCCCGCAGCGCTGCCGGCTCGCCGTTGGCCGTGTCGTACCAGAACTTGCGCATCTGCTCGACCGGCGAGGGTATGTTGGGGTCGGCGCTGCGGCCGAGACGATAGCGCAGGAACGCGATGAAGCCGCCGAGGTGCGGCAGGATCACTTTCAGGCGCGGGTAGCGGCGCGGCCAGTCGGCGCGCATGAGTTGCATCGCGCACGCGGCGTCTTCGATCGGCGCGCCGATCGACCAGCTGAGCCCGTCGCGAATGATCGGCGAGGCGCACCCGAGGCCCGGCGGGTGCAGAAACACGACTTGTTCGCGCCGGTCCAACTCGGCGAAGATCTCGGCGAACGCCGGGTCGGTGAGCGGACGGTCGCCGATTTGCGTGGTGAAGGTGACGCCGGCGGCGCCCAAGTCGTCGACGCAGCGCGTGAATTCCGCCAGCGACGCGTCGGCGTGCGGCATCGGCAGCACGCAGAAGAATGAGAAGCGTTGCGGATACCGCCGGCACATCCCGGCGTGCTCGTCGTTGATGAAGCGGGCCGCGCGCACGGCGCTCGTCACGTCGTCGAAGTACGGCGTGGCCGCCGACATCGAGAGCACCTGGCGTTCGACCCCGCCGTAATCCATGACCTCGAGGCGTTTCTGATGGCCGTCGGAGAAGACGCCGCGCGTCGTGTGCATCACTTCGGACTTCGCGCCCAACTCTTCGAGCAGGCGCACGTAATCGGCACTGAAGGCGTGCGCGTGCACGTCGATGCATCCGTCGCCGATCATAGCTGCGCGATCAGATCGGAGGCCGGGAAACGCGTTTTGAGCAAGCCGTACCTGACGCCGACGTCGACCACCGGCTGCAGCAGATCCGGCGTGACGCGTTCGCCGAAGAACGAGCGCACCGAGCTCGCGACTTGGGCCGGTTCTTGTTTGGTGATCGCGGCGACGGCGTCGGTCGACGCCGCCGGATCGGTGTTGTACCAGTGCGCGCAGGCGAACAGCGCCGACCGCATGCGCCGCGCCGCGTCTTTGTTCGCCGCGGCCCAGGACGCCATCACGGTGTAGACGCCGATCAGGTACGCCGGGCCGATCGCATCGTTCGGGAGGCCCAGGGAGCGGCACGTCGCCTGTGCCGTGGTCGCGAACGGCTGCGGGATCGGCGCCCCGTCGACGCGACCCGATTCGAGCGCGGCTTGCATCGACGAGAACGGGATCTCGATGAAGTGCACCGTCTTCGAGTCGCCGCCGTGCGCATCGATCCAGGCCATCGTCGAAATCTGGGGTTGACCGTGCAGCACGTTGACTGCGACGGTCTTGCCGTTGAAGTCGCTGCCGGTGCTGATGGGCGAACTCTTCAGCACCATCAGTTGCGTGCCGCCGCGCCCGCGGACCCACTCGCCGCCGCCGGCGATCACCTTGATGTCGATGCCGTTCTGATGCGCGATCGCGAGCGACATCGAATTCATGCTGCACACGACGATCTTGCCGGCAACGAGCGCCGCGGCGGATTCTTCACCGGTCCGCACGGTCGAGATGTCGAGCGCGATCCCGGCGCGGGCGAAGTAGCCCTGCGATTGCGAAAGCCACATGATGGCGTCGCCTTCGGTCGCCGTTGCGGCCGCCGGCAAGGGCCCGAGCGTTTGCGCGCGCAGCGTCGCTGGGGCGAAGGCCACAAGCGAGCCCAGCGCCGCGCGCGTGAAGTCCGATCGGATCATAAAAGATGATTTTAAGCAACCATTCGACGGACCTGCGGTCGGCTGCGGCGAACGGAGGGCTACCGCACCAGTCGTCTCGGAGGTCAAACTGCCTACCACCCGGCGTTCCAAGACGGGCGTACGCGCCAAAGCGATCGTCGTTCCCGAGCCGAGCTTCAACCGCCGCACGCAAGCGGTTCGGCGGGCGGTAGAAATCCTCAAGCTGTTTTCGCTTGCCGAACCGACGCTTTCGCTGCAAGACATCAGCGATCGCCTGCAGCTCTCACCGGCGACGGCGCACCGCGTCATCCAGACGCTCGAAGAAGAAGATCTTCTGACGCGCGTCGCCGGAACGGAAACGTACCGCTTGGGGCCGCTCTTGCCGATGCTCGCCACGCGCGCGATGGCGCACTACCCGATCCGCCGGATCGCCGGCCCCTATCTGCGCCGGCTGGCCTACGACTACGAGCACACGATGGTGCTGATGCGGTACGAAGACGGCAACGTCGTGTACTTGGACAGCGTCGAGGGAACGCGCCCGCTGATTCTCATGCTGCGTCCCGGCTCGCGCATTCCGGCCCACTGCGTCGCACCGGGGCGCGCGAGCTTGGCGCGGCTCGAGGCCAAGGAAATCGAACGCTACATCGCGCGCGGCCTCGAGCCGTGCACGTCGAAGACGATCATCGAGCCCAAGGCGTTGCAGCAAGAGCTGGCGCTGATTCGCAAGCGCGGATACGCCATCGACGACGGCGATTGGGTCGAGGGCATGCGCGCGAGCGCGGCGGCGATCATCAATCCCGACGGTTACCCGATCGGCTGTATCACGGCGCTGGCCTTCGCCTCCGACCTCTCGATAAACCGCGCGCACGAGATCGGGCGCGCCCTGCAAGAGGCCGCCGCCAGCGTCAGCGAGGAGCTGGGAACCGCTTAGTAAAATCAAATTTCGACATCTGTCGAGGAGCGATCTATGGGCGCCATTCTGGGTCTCGGTCTGAGCCACTATCCCGGGCCGGCCGTCCCGCCGGAGTTCTGGCCGCGCCACCTGCAAACGCAGGTCGAGCGCGGTCGCATCGCCCGCGATCTGTGGCTCGACCAGAGCCGTTGGCCGGCTGAAATGCGCGCCGAGTGGGGCACCGACGACGGCCAAACGGCGGCGCACAAGCACCACGACCAACTGATCGCCGGCTACCGCCGCTTGCGCGCCGAGCTCGACGCGTTCAACCCCGACGTGATCGTCATTTGGGGCGACGATCAGTACGAGAATTTCAAGAAAGACTGCATTCCGGCGTTCTGCGTCTTCATCGTCGACGACATGAAATGTCAGCCGCTGGCCGATTTGGAGCGGGGCGCATTCCGCACGTCGACCAACGCCTGGGGGCTGCCGCCCGACTATAACATTCCCGTGAAATCGCACAAGAAAGCCGCCACCGGGCTGACCCGCTACCTGCTCGATCAAGACGTCGATGTCGCCTACTCGATGCAGATGCGCTACGAGCGCGGTCTGCCGCACTCGTTTGCGAACACCGTGCTCTACCTGGATTACGATCAAACCGGCTTTCCGTATCCGCTGGTGCCGTTCCACGTCAACTGCTATGGTAACGAGCTGATGACCACGTCGGCGTCGCTGGTCGGCGAAGGCACCGGCGAGTTGAGCCCGCAGGCGCCGAGCCCGCGGCGCTGCTTCGAAGTCGGCCGCATCACCGCGCGCTACCTGAGAGATAGTCCCTGGCGGGTGGCGGTCATCGCGACCTCGAGCTGGTCGCACGGATCGCTGACCAAAAAGCACCAGCGGCTCTATCCCGACGTCGAATCGGATCGGGTTCACTATGACGAGTTGAAAAACAATCGTCTGAGCAACTGGGGCAAGCTCGGCATCGCCGATCTCGAGCAATCGGGACAGCACGAGATGCTCAACTGGATTTGCCTCGCCGGCGCGATGACCGAGCTCGGGCAAGCGCCGTCGTTTACCGACTACTGCGAGTCGTACATCTTCAACTCCACAAAATGCTTCGCCGTGTTCCCGCCGGCCTTGGAGCCGGCTCGGTGACCGATCAGCGCTTTGCGGTCGGTACCGATATCGGCGGAACGTTCACCGATATGGTCGTGCTCGACGCGGCCGGTGCGCTGCGCCAGTTCAAGGTGCCGACCACGCCGCACGACCGCAGCTTGGCGGTGATCGAAGGGTTCAAGCTGGCCGCGAGCGAGTTCGGCATGACGCTCGAGCAGTTCACCGCCGCCGTCGACTACTTTGCGCACGGCACGACCGCGGCGACGAACGCCTACATCGAACGCAAGGGCGAACGGACGATTTTATTGACCACGCGCGGGTTCGGCGACACGATCTTCGTGCAGCGCGCGATGGGGTCGTGGACCGGCCTCGGCGACCGTTCGGATCACTACAGCGAACGCCGCAATCCGCCGCCGATCGTGCCGCGTGAGGACATCATCGAGATCGACGAGCGCGTCGACTGGTCGGGGGACGAAGTCGTTCCGCTGCAGGCCGACCAAGTGCGGGCCGCGGCCAAGCGCATTCGCGCCGAGGGAATCGGCGCGGTGTCGATCTGTTTTCTGTGGGCCTTCGTGCGGCCCGACCACGAACAGGAGGCCGCGCGCATCATCCGGGAAGAGTGCCCGGACGCGTTCATCACGCTTTCGAGCGAGATCGCGCCGGTCATCGGCGAGTACGAGCGCACGGTGACGACGGTCGTCAATTCGTATCTCGGCCCGATCATTCGCCGCTACGTTCAACTGCTCGAAGACCGCTTGCGGGCCAACGGCTTCCGCGGCGACTTCACGGTGATGGATTCGGCCGGCGGCGTGGTGGAAGCGGCCGAGGCCGGCGGCCGCGCCGTCGAGCTGATGGTGTCGGGACCGGCCGGCGGTGTGCTTGCGTCGGCGGCGCTGGCGCGCAAGCTCGGCTTTCCCAACGTCATCACCGGCGACATGGGCGGCACGAGCTTCGATGCCGCGCTGATCGTGGACGGCGAACCGCTGGTCGCCACGCAGAGCATCACCGGCAATTATCACGTCGCGTCGCCGCGCATTCGCATCACCGCGATCGGCGCCGGCGGCGGGAGCATCGCGTCGGTCGACGACGACGGTATCCTGATCGTCGGTCCGGAGAGTGCCGGGGCCGTTCCGGGACCGGCGTGCTACGGCGCCGGCGGCACGCGTCCGACCGTCACCGATGCGGACGTGGTGCTCGGCATCATCGATCCCAAATACTTCTTGGGCGGACGCATCCAGCTCTACCGGGACCGCGCGGAGCAAGCGATTCGCGAGCACGTCGCGGACCCGCTCGGGTTGTCGGTGCTCGAAGCCGCGGCCGGCATTCGGGCCGTGGCCGAAAACCAGATGGCCGATCTGGTGCGCGCCGTGACGATTCAGCAGGGCTACGACCCGCGCGACTTCGTGATGTTCGCGTACGGCGGCGCCGGACCGACGCACGGTTACGCGATCGCGCGTGAAGCCGGCATCCGGACGGTCGTCGTTCCGCACACGGCGACGGTGCATTCCGGTTTCGGCGCGGTGTCGTCGGACCGGTTCCGCAGCTTTCAGCGCAGCGATCCGCAGCACACGCCGCCCGGGGCGCGCAGCGCGGCCGAACACCTCGACCTGCCGCGCATCAACGCGACGTTCGAAGCGCTCGAAGAACGCTGCCGGGCGGCGATGGGCGACCGTCCCGACCTCGGTTTGAAGCGTACGCTGTACTTTCGGTTTCGTCGCCAGGTCCACGAACTCGCGGTCCCGGTGCCCGCCGGAACGCTGGCGCTGGCGGATCTGGAAGCGCTGGTGCTCGACTACTATGCGCGGTACGAGCGGATCTACGGCAAGGGTTCGAGCATGCCATCAGCCGCAAACGAGATCAACACGTTTCGGGTCGAAGGCCGCGTCCCGTCGCAGAAGGCGGCGAACGTGACGCTGCGCGCGCACGACGGGACGCTGCAGGCGGCTCGGCTCGGTTCGCGCGAGGTGGTTTTCGAGAAAGAGCCGATCGAGACGACGATCTACCGCGGTGAGGACCTGCCGGCGAACGCGGCGATTCCCGGTCCGGCGATTCTCGAGTTCTTCGGGACGACGGTCGTCGTCGGGCCGAACCAATCGGCCGTCAACGACGACGGCGGCAACGTCATCATCCGGGAACGCTAAGCGACGATGGAACTCAAGGAAAACCGGAAACCCGCGCGGCTGGGCCTCGATCCGTACGCCGAATGGGTCGCGCGCGAAGGGCTGATCGTGCACGAGGGCATTTCGTGCGAGCTGCTCGCCGTCGAGACCAAGCACTGGCCGCGATTGGGCGTGAACGGCGCCGCGATCCACTTGCGCGGCCGCGGCGATTTCTGCAATCTTTTCCTGATCGATCTGCCGCCCGGCGCTTCGACCGAACCGCAGCGGCATCTCTACGAAGAAGTGATGTACGTCGTCGATGGGCGGGGCAGCTGCGAGCTCGAGTTTGCCGACGGGCGCAAGCACAGCTTCGAGTGGCAGCCGAACAGCCTCTTCGCGATCCCGCTGAACGCGACGTACCGGCTGCACAACGGCGACGGGCGCAAGCGGGCGGTCATCGGTTCGACGACGTCGTTGCCGCTGATGATGAAGATCTTCCACCACGAGAAGTTCATCTTCGACAACCCGTACTTTTTCCAAGACCGGATCGGCGAGGACGACTACTACAACGGCGGCGGCGACCTGACGTCGATTCGCTCGGGCTGGAATTTTTGGGAGACGAATTTCATCCCCGACCTGGCGGCGATCGATCTGCACTCGTGGAGCGAACGCGGTCCCGGATCGTCGAACATCGTCTTCCTCCTGGCCGACAGCAACATGCACGCGCACTGTGCGGAGATCGCACCCGGGACGTACAAGAAGGCGCACCGCCACCTCGCGGGGCGGCACGTGTTCACGGTGACCGGCAAGGGGTATTCGCTGCTCTGGTTCGAGGGCGAGACCGAGTTCAGCCGCGTCGATTGGAAGCCGGGCGTCGTCTTTCCGCCGATCGAGCAGCAGTTTCACCAGCATTTCGTCACGAGCGCGGAGCCGTCGCGCTACATGGCGACGGGCGTGAGCAACGTGCGCTATCCGCTGACGACGGCGCAACTGCGTTTGCAGGGCAACGAATCAGGCCAAGGCGCCCTCGCGACCAGCGTCAAGGAAGGCGGCGACCAGATCGAATACGCGGATCAGGATCCGCGCATTCATGAGATCTGGCTCGAGGAGATGAAGAAGAACGGTGTAACGCCGCAGTTCGAAAAGTACGCTACGAAGCTTTGATCAGCGTGTCGACGATCACCGCGACTTTTTCCGGTTGGTCGGTTTGGGCTTGGTGACCGGCGTTTTCCAGCCAGTGGAATTTGATGTCGGGTAGCATGCCTTCGAGTTGCTTGCCGAGCGCGGGTGGCGCGAAGATGTCGGACTCGCCCCAGATGAAGATCGTGGGGATCATTTTCGCCAGCGCCGGCAGCGTCACGCGCATGTCGAAGTCGCCGAACAGCACGGGATTGGTGCGCACGGCAGCGATCGATTTCTCCGACGCCTTGAAGGCGTCCATCGCGCCGGGCCGCGTCGCCGCGGCTTGACGCAGGTCGACCAAATCGTCCGTGATCACTTCGGGACGCGCGCACAAGCCTTTCATCAGCCGTAGCATCGCTTCGCGCGTGCCGTCGTAGGACTGCAGCAGCTTCATGCCTTCGGTCTGCGGGAGCGGAATGCCGAGTGCCGCGCCGATCGTCAAGCTGCTGAGCAGGACGACGTTGTTGACGCGATCGGGATGGGTGATGGCGTAGCGGGCCGCGGCCCAGGCGCCTTGGGAATTCCCCATGATGGTGAACTTGTCGAGGCACAGCGCGTCGGCGAAGGCCGCGGCATGATCGACCCGGCTCTGCAAGCCGTAATGCAGCGGAACGGGATCGGTTTCACCGTAGCCGCCGATGGAATCGAGCCCGATCACGCGATAGCGGTCGCCGAGCAGCTCGAACAGCCGTCCCAATCCGGCCGCACCCGACGAGCCGCCGCCGCCGCCGTGCATGCCGAGGATGACGGGCCCGTCGCCGCCGCTCTCGGTGTAGTGGGTTTTGATGCCGTTGACCATCACGAAGCGCGAACGGCGCGAATTCGACATGCCTATTCTCCCTTAGCCGGCCGGCGCCAGCGCGATGACGTCCAAGAGGAACCGGCTCCCGTCGCCGGGATTGCCGAGGCCCGAAACCTGTACCGCAAAACGCGCCGGCGGTTGATCGCCGAAAAATTCTTTCCACGCCTTGTTGAACACCGGCCGGTCTTTCTCCAGGTCGAGCATGTACGCGGCAACCTTCACGACGTCGGCCATGGTAGCGCCGTTCTGCTTCAGCGTCGCTTCGACGTTGCGGAACAGCTGGCGCGCTTGTTCTTCGAGGTCGGGCGGAATGCCGCCGTCGTTCGGCAGCGTGCCGCGCACGGCCGAGAGAAACAGAAAGCCGCCCGCTTTGACGCCGTACGAGTTTCCGCCGCGTATCGTCTTGCCTTCGGGTCCGGGAATCAACGTCTTCCGGCTGGTATCTGTCATTGAAACGTGCTCCTTGGTGAGGTTTGGAGGAGGTCCGAATCGGCGTTCGAAGCAATTAACAAAATTTAGTTTTAATAATCGCGCAGTACGATTTGAGTAATAGGGGAACCTGCCTCGAGGCGGGTTTTCGGCGAACCGTAGGGGTGAACCAATGAATGCCGTTCGGGTCCTTCTCACGCTGCTCTTGATCGCATCGTCCGGTTCGGCGATCGTCGCGCAAACGACGCCGCAGACCGTGAATATCGCGACGTACGGCTCGACGCTGGGCTCGTGGTGCGTGTACGGCGCCGAAGCGGGCGGCTACTTCACCAAGAACGGCATCAAGATCGGGAACACCGTCGTGCTCTACGGTGATCCGGCGATCGTCAGTGCGCTCACCAGCGGCCAAGCGGACATCGTGACCGCCGGCGCCGCGTCGATCATCCCGGCGGCGAACGGGCAGTCGGATCAGCTCGTCGTCATCGGTTCGACCGAAGGGTCGCCGGTATCGCTGATCACGCCGCCGTCGATCACGTCGCCCGCCCAGCTGGTAGGGAAGACGATCGCGCTGCCCGCGCACAACACCTCGAACGAAGCGATCGGCACGGCGCTGGTCAACGCGTACGTCGGCAAGGACAAGTGGAAGCCGCTCTATATCGGCGGGGCCAGCACGGGCCGGCTCGCGGCGGTCGTCAGCGGTCAGGCCGCGGGCGCGTACATCAACGATCCGGTCGATCGCGGTGATTTCGCCGGCCTGCACGTGCTCACGCATTTCGGCGCCAGCCAGAAGCTCTACAACAACGGGCTCGTGATGTCGACGCGCAATTGGTTGAAAGCCAATCCCGACGCAGCCGTGCGCTTCATGGGCGCGCTGGCCAAAGGCTGCGATTTCGTCCTCGATCCCAAGAACCGCAGCGCGGCGATCGATCTGCTCGTCAAAGGCGGGCCGCTCAGCGAAACCGCCGCCGCCGATGCCTACGACTACTACGTCGCCAGCCCGTTCCGCGGTAACACCCCGCCGGTCGACGGCCGGCTCGATCCGAAGGCCTTCGCCAACGCGGTGCAGTTGCTCAAGGATGAAGGGATCATCACGAACGCGGCTTTCGACTATCGCAGCGTGCTCGATTTCTCGTACTTGGACAAGGCGCTCAAGAAATGATCGCGTCCGCCGTCGACCCGGTCGCCTTCGAAGTGATCCGCCATCGGCTGCACGGCATCACGAGCGAACAAGCCGCGCGCCTGATGACGATCTCGGGCTCGAAACAAGTCACCGAGATGTCCGACTTCAACGTCGGGCTCTACCTCGCCGACGGCTCGGTCGCCGCCATGGGGCACACCTCGCTGCATCACTCCGCCTGCATGGCCGAGATGGTGCGCGCCGTGATCACCGATTGCGCGGACGAGCCGGGGATCAACGAAGGCGACATGTTCATCGTCAACGATCCGTGGAAGGGTTCGTTGCACGCGCCGGATGTGGCGATGCTGGCGCCGCTGCACGTCGACGGGCGCCTCGTGCTGTGGGCCGGCGCGATCATGCACATGTCCGACATCGGCGGCATGGCTGAAGGCAGCCTCGTCCAAGCCGCGACCGAATGCTACCAAGAAGGCATGCAGATCCCGCCCATAAAGATCGTCGAGGGCGGCCGGGTGCGCAGCGATCTGTTGCACTTCATCACCAACAACAGCCGGCATCCGGCGACGATGAGTCTCGACTTGCGCGGGCTGATCGCCGCCAATTTGGCCGCGCGCGACGGCCTCGAGAACCTCGTGCATCGCTACGGTGCCGACATGCTGCAGGTCACGATGCAGCGTCTGATCGCATCGTCGGAGCAGCGTCTGCGGCGCCGCATCGCGGAGTTGCCCGACGGGATCGTCACCGGCTCCGGCTTCATGGAGCTCGATCCGGCGCGCGGCGAGGTGCCGGAGGTGCACGTCGAGCTGCGCAAAGAGGGCGACACCTTATACCTGGATTTCTCCGGATCGACGGCGCAGGTCGGCACCGCGATCAACTGCACGTTCGGCGGCCTCAAAGCCGGCGTTGCGGCGGCGCTGCTGCCGACCCTGGGCTTCGGCATCCCGTGGAACGAAGGGTTGTTCCGCCCGCTCGAGATCTTCTGTCCGGAAGGCCGCATATGCAACGCGAAGCGCCCAGCCGCGGTGAGCGGCAACATTGCCGGCGCCGTGTGGGAGTCGGAGGTGGCGAGCCTGATCGCGATCTCGCGCCTCGCTGCGTGCTCCGATGAATTCTTGCGCGAAGCGCAAGCGGCGCCGTGCGGGCGCCCGCGCACGCTCGCGTTCTTCGGCCTCAACCAGCACGGCGAGCGCTATCGCGGCCGCACCTACGACGTGATCGCCTCGGGCGGCGGCGCGTACGCCGATCACGACGGCGTGTCGACGCAAGGGCACCACGGCATGGAGCGGACGCTGATCAGCAACGCCGAGGTGCTCGAGCTGGACTACCCGATCTTGTACCTGCGCCGCGGCTGGGCCACCGACAGCGGCGGTGCCGGCAATCATCGCGGCGGCCTCAGCCTGCTTGGCGTGTACGCGCCGCACAAAGCTGAGGCGACGTTCCAGTATATCAACCAAGAGTGGAAGACACCCGATTCGCTGGGATTGTTCGGCGGGTATCCGGGCACCGAAACGGGCCACGATTTGATCCGCCACACCAACGTGCTCGAGCAGTTCCGCAACGGTCACGTGCCCGACTTCGGCGAGTTGGAAGGCCAATGGATCGATCCGGAGCAGCGCTCGATGAACATGCTGCTCGACGCCTCGGACGTCGTCCGTGCCAACCCGCCGACCGGGGCGGGCTGGGGCGATCCGCTCGATCGCCGGCTCGCCGACGTGCAGCGCGATCTGACCGCCGGCGCGATCTCCGCGCGCGCGGCCGAGCTGCTGTACGGCTGCGTGCTCGCGGCCGACGGGTCGGTCGACGCGCAACGTTCGGAAGATGCCCGCAACCGCATTCGCGCCGAGCGCAAACGGTGGCCGGCGGGCAAGACTGCGGCTGCGGCGCCGTCGGGTACGTTGCAGCGCGTGGTGCCGCTCGGCGACCGGATGCACGTTGCCAAAGATAGCGCCGGCGCGCATTGGACGCTCTGCAACTGCGGACACGTCTTCGCGTCCGCGCGCGAGAACTGGCGCGAATTCGCCGGACGAACCGTCGTCGCGGCCGATGCGCTCGCGATCGGGCTCAAGATCAACGAGGCGATGGAGGGTCGGGCCTACGCCTGTCCCAGCTGCGGCCGCCTGCACGCTGTGGACGTCTGCCGCAAAGGCAGTCCCGACCCGCACGACATCAAGCTCGCGTTCGCGTAGCGCACAGGAGTTCGCTTTGCCGGAGAATCGGCGCTTTTTGGTCGGCACCGATATCGGTGGAACGTTCACCGACATGGTCGTCATCGACGAGCAGGGCGCACTGCGGCAATTCAAGGTGCCGACGACGCCGGGGGACCGCAGCCAAGCCGTGATCGACGGCTTCAAGCTGGCCGCGGCCGATCACGGGCTGACGCTCGAAGAATTCACGCGCAGCGTCGGGTATTTCGCGCACGGGACGACCGCCGCAACCAACGCCTACATCGAGCGCAAGGGCGAACGCACGATGCTCATCACGACGCGCGGCTTTGCGGACACGATGTTCATTCAGCGCGCGATGGGTTCGTGGACGGGCATCGGCGAGCGCTCGAGCCATTACAGCGAGCGGCGTAATCCGATTCCGCTCGTGCCGCGCGGCGATGTCATCGAGATCGACGAACGCGTCGATTCGACCGGTGCCGAGGTCGTGCCGCTGCAGCTCGATCAGGTCCGCGCGGCGGCCGAACGGATTCGGGCCGAGGGCGTCACCTCGGTCGCGATCTGTTTCCTGTGGTCGTTCATCCGGCCGGATCACGAAGTCGAAGCGGCGCGCATCATTCGCGAGACCTGCCCGGACGCGTTCATCACGCTTTCGAGCGACATCGCGCCGATCATCGGCGAGTACGAGCGCAGCGCGACGACCGTCGTCAACTCGTATCTCGGCCCGATCATCCGGCGCTACGTCCAGGTGCTCGAAGACCGGCTGCGCGGCAGCGGCTTCGACGGCGACTTCACGGTGATGGATTCGGCCGGCGGCGTCGTCGAGGCGAGCGAAGCCGGGCAACGCGCGGTGGAACTGATGGTGTCGGGACCGGCCGGCGGCGTGCTCGCGTCGGCGGCGCTGGCGCGGCGGCTCGGTTTTCCCAACGTCATCACCGGCGACATGGGCGGCACGAGCTTCGATGCCGGGCTCATCGTCGACGGCGAGCCGCTGGTTGCGACGCAGAGCATCACCGGCAGCTATCACATCGCCTCGCCGCGCATTCGCGTGACCGCGATCGGCGCCGGCGGCGGCAGCATCGCCTCGGTGCAGCACGGCGTGCTCGTCGTCGGCCCGGAGAGCGCCGGCGCGGTGCCGGGGCCGGCCTGCTACGGCGCCGGCGGCACGCGGCCGACGGTCACCGACGCGGACGTCGTGCTCGGGATCATCGACCCCAAGTACTTTCTCGGCGGCTCGATCCCGCTCTATCGCGAGCTGGCCGAAGATGCGATCCGTCAACACGTCGCCGAGCCGTTGGGGCTTTCGGTGATCGAAGCGGCCTCGGGCATTCGTTCCGTCGCGGAGAACCAGATGGCCGATCTCGTTCGCACGCTGACCATCCAGCAAGGCTACGACCCGCGGGACTTCGCGATGTTCGCCTACGGTGGCGCCGGTCCGACGCACGGCTACGCGATCGCGCAAGAAGCGGGCATCGCGACCGTCGTGGTGCCGTACACGGCGACGGTGCACTCCGGCTTCGGGGCCGTGTCGTCGGACCGGTTCCGCAGTTTCCAGCGCAGCGATCCGCAGCATACGCCGCCGGGGACGCCGCAGCCGGCGGAGCACATGGACCTCGACCGGATCAACGCCGCCTTCAGGCAGCTGGAAGAGCGCTGTCGCGCGGCGATGCACGATCATCCGCAGCTACAGCTCAAGCGCATCCTCTACTTCCGCTTCCGCAAGCAAGTGCACGAGCTGGCCGTCCCCGTTCCGCCCGGCGTGCTGGAACGCGGCGATCTGGAAGCGCTGATCGCCGACTTCTACGTGCGCTACGAGCGGATCTACGGACCGGGGACGAGTTTGCCCGAAGCGGGCGTCGAGATCAATACCTTCCGCGTCGAAGGACGTGTGCCGTCACCGGCGGTGCTGCCCAACGCGAGCGGCACGGCGAGCGCATCGCTCGCCGAAGCGCAGCTCGGCACGCGCGAGGTGATGTTCGAGAAGGAGATGGTCCCGACGACGATCTATCGCGGCGAGCACGTCCCGGCGAACACGCCCATCGCCGGTCCGGCGATTCTCGAGTTCTTCGGCACGACGGTCGTGCTCGGCCCCGCTCAGCGCGCGGTGAAAGACGACGGCGGCAACGTCGTTATAACGAACGATGGGCTGCTCAGGCGAGCGTGAGTCGGCCTCGTCCGATGGCATAGTCCGCCATCCCATAATAGATGTCGAACACGCGTGGCCCGATATCCGGCCTGGGATCGATTCCGGTCGGAAAAACCACGTGGCCGACGGTTCCTGAGATCTCGCCCGGGATCGTCGGAACGAATAAGGGCGCTTGGGATCGATAGACGACACGATCGAGATGGTTGGGGTCGTGAACGATAACACCCGCGCAGTAACGCAGGAGAGCAGCGCCGCTGGGATGTTCGAGTTCATCGACGCCATGGATCACGGAGAGCCAACCCTCATCGATCCGCACGGGAGGCGTTCCGGCACCGACCTTGATCTGTCCCCAAGCGGCCGATGGCAGCTCGAGACGATGGGTCTCGACGACATTGCACAACTTCGTCAGGTCGGACTGCACCTCTGCGAGGGGAACGTAGCCGATGGCGATATGTTCACGCTGGTCCGGCGCGAGCGCCTGAAGCTGCGGAGCCGCCAGTTGCCCCTCGCGCACGGAAATCGGGAGCGTCGGGCGATGATAGAACGCGAGCGACAGAATGCCCCCGGGCGAACGGACCGGTTCCGGAAAGAAGGCAGCATCTTTGTCAGCGAATGGGTCGCCATCGCGAAAGCCCATCAGACCCAGTCGCTGCCATCTGAGGCCGTCGCTCGACAACGCCAGTGCGACCTCCGGTCCGCGCGGCCCGAAGCCAACGTAGGCCATGACGTAGCGTTCGATGATCGGGATGTAGGTCACTCGAGGGTCCTCGCATCCATAACCGCCCGGCACATCGCGAAGCTCGTACGGCGCCTCCGGTACGAGCGCGTCACCGCACGAGGCCAGCAGCAGCGAACCGTCGGCGCGCTCACTGGCACGATACGATCCGATGCGAGACACGTTCCCCGGCGAGACGATGCGAGGATAGAGTTGGAGCGTCCCGTCCCTCAGACGCGCGGCACCAGGGTTGAGGACCCAATTGGGGGCGGTACCCAGATCCGTTGGCCTCAGCGCGATATCAAGACGTTCGAAATGCCATGTTATGGACTCTCGGGAATCGCTCATGTTCGTTGTCCCTGGGGGCGATGACGCCCGGTTAGAGAATTCCCGGCTGATGGAAAACCCCTCGGTATTGATCGTCGGTGGTGGACCCGTAGGGTTGGCGCTTGCGGGCGATCTAGCCTGGCGCGGCGTCACCTCACAACTAGTCGAACGTTCAACCGACGCGATCTATCAGGCGCACATGGACATCATCAGCGTGCGCACGATGGAGTTCTGCCGGCGCTGGGGCATCGTCTCAAAGGTCGAGGCGAGCCCGTACAATCGCGACTGGCAGCAAGACAACGCATACGTCACGAGTTTGATGGGGTACGAGCTCGGTCGCGAGTCTTCCCCGTCGAGCAACGAGGCAAAGCCGCCCCTACAGAGTCCACAGCGAGCCGAGCGCTGTCCGCAAGACATGTTCGACCCAATCCTGCGGACATGGGTGGCAGCGCTTCCCGACGTCCAGCTTCGTTATCGCCACGAACTCGTCGACTTCACGCAAGACGATCGTGGCGTCGTTGCCGAGGTGGTCGATCTCGATTCTCGCCGTAGCAAACGAATCGAGGCATCGTATCTTGTCGGCTGCGACGGTCCGGAGTCGACGGTCAGCAAAATCTTGGGTATCCAGTCCTCCGGCCCGGGCGTGCTCACCCATACGACGAACATCATTTTCCGTTCCCCAGCTCTTGTGCAGTTGTACGATAAAGGCCACGCGTACCGGTTCACGGTCCTTTCACCGGAAGAGGGCGCGTGGGCGACCATCGAAGCAATCGACGGTTGGGACCGCTGGCGTATGTCGATCCTGCGAGTGCGGGCGGAGAGTCCCTCAAGCCCGGTCACACCTATCATGTCGGACGCACGTGCTGCGATCCAGCGAGCGGTTGGGATCGATTTCGATTTCGAGATTCTTTCAATAAGGAACTGGACGCGTCGCGAACTCATCGCTGACCGTTTCGGCGTTGGACGCGCTTTCATCGCCGGCGATGCCGCGCACGTGATGTCGCCGAGCGGCGGCTTTGGGGGAAACACCGGGATCGGTGATGCCGTCGACCTATCGTGGAAGCTCGACGCTACCCTGAGCGCATGGGGTGGTCCATCGCTCCTTGACGCGTATACGATCGA
>Ga0181536_10002439_pt1 | contig 21049 bp, 17 predicted proteins | sample PEATcosm2014_Bin_41_FD_121105 | JGI IMG/M metagenome (GOLD analysis project Ga0181536, IMG submission 121105) | Peatland microbial communities from MTU Mesocosm Facility, Houghton, MI, USA - PEATcosm2014_Bin17_60_metaG | ecosystem: Environmental > Terrestrial > Soil > Wetlands > Peat | place...
CCACCGCAAACCCGAGCCGCCGAAGCTCCCGACCATCGCCTGGATCAACGAACCGGTGAGCACGGAGGAGCTCACTCAGAAGGCGTCGTAAGAAGGTGTCTCAAATCGCTTGACAGGTTCCGGCAGGACACCAGAACACATCGGATCCGCGTGCCGGAGGCCTGCTGCGGACGACGTACGATCCGCCTTTTGGGACCATGTCTTGATCAGGTAGAGGAACCTCTCACAGCTCCAGTCGGCCAAAGCTCAGCTGGCTGCCTTCTGCGCCGTGTGTCAGTCCTTCGACTCGAGGTGGTCCTGTTGCCGGTCCTTGGTGGAGGTGGCGGTCCTCGAACTGACTGTTGGAGTCAGATTGCGCCTGGTTCGTCGCGGTCCAGGCGACGCAGCGGTTGTGAGGAGTAGGACGGACGGTCGTAAAGCCGTTGGAAGGGCAACTTTGCAGACTGGGAGTAGCGCTCTTCGATCTCGACGTGGACGACCTCACAGCCCAGACTGCGAGCTTCGGCCAGACGGACTTCGTTGATCTTCTGTCGGAGACCCTTGCCCCGATAGCGGGGATGGGACGCGGCGAAACCGACCCAACCGACTGTCCCCCGGACTGCGAGAGCTCCGACGGAGATCAAGCGGTCCTGGTCGAAGATGCCGTAGTGGCGAAAACCCTGTTCCCCGACCGTCGAGCCGAACCACTCCACCGTTGCCGTGTGAGCGATGCCGGCACCCCAGGCCATTGCATTCAATTCTCCCACGACCCGGCGATGCTCCAGGCCCAGCAACTGAACCTGGCCGTCCGGGACGGGGTGCCGCACATCGCAGGTGAGGCGGAACAGCTTCGTCACATTCTGCTGGTCTTCTTGCAGATCGGCGGCCTCGAGCCAGACGGGCAACTCAGCGGGACGAGCGACCGGTGACAGCTCCACTCGAAACCGGGTTCGTTCGTTGGCCCGGTAGAAGGCAACGATCCGCTCGACATCGGCCTTTGTAGCGGGGGAAACGACGCCCAGGCCCACGACCCTGTTGACGTCGAACGAATCGATGGCCCTCAGTGCCGACATCACGAACGCGTCGGAGCGTTCGACCGTCGCGCCCAGTGTGTCGCCATCAATTCGCCCGCAGGCAGTCACGTGGTCCGCCCACACCTGCGCCTCGTGGATCTCCAGGGAGATCGCCAGGCGCGAGTCGTAGGGAGACACGAACCCAAGGATACGGCAACGGGGAAGCCACGGGGTGTCGTCCCGGAACGCGAGCGGTTCGCTCAGGTTCTGTCTGTGACCAACGCTCCTCCAGTCACCGTCACAGTCCTGCGCGATGCGCTACGGGTCGCCGCGGTGGAAGAACCCGAGCCGATCCGGCAGGGGTACACCGCCTCCGCCGGATTCCCTCGGTAGAACGTCAACTCCTGCGTGAGCTTGGTCGAGATCACCGAGCCGGCCGCGATGATGCTGCGGGCGGGGACCTGCGTCCCGGACAGAAGCATGCACCCCGACATCGCCACGGCGTACTCACCCAGCACCACCGACCCAGCCACGTACCTGTCCTGCATCAAGTCGATCGTGTGGGTCAGCAAGGTCGACCGGAAGCCCGCGAGGGCGGCGTGCCGGCCCAGCTGGAGGGAATCGACGCAGTCAAGGTAGTGGTAGGACGCGATCTGAGCGTGCTCGGCCCACTGAGCGACGCATGGGGCGGCGGGCGACTCAGTTCGCCTCGACGTCGCCCTCTCTCGGGTTGGGAGCGAGGACGGGCGGCGGGACCTGAATGGACGGAGACTCCGTCCCACCGTCGATCTCGAAGACCTTCCCCGTCACCCATGACGAGGCATCGGAGACCAGGTAGAGCACGGCACACGCGATGTCCTCTGGTTGACCCGGACGGCGCATCGGGGTCCCATCGACGAATTGCTGCCGCAGGGTGTCGTCTGTGAGCACGATCTCGAGCGATCGCGTGGCGACGCCACCCACGTCAATGGCATTGACCCGCACCCTCGGGGCCAGCTCGGGCGCGATGTTGCGCGTCATCCGGTCGAGTGCCGCCTTGGCAGAGCCGTAGGCGACGAACATCGTCTGGGTCATGCTGGCGGAGCGCGACGAGATGTTGACCACCGCACCGTGACCGACGGTGTCGACCATCTGGCGTGCGGCGAGCTTCGTCAGGGTGAGCGGTGCGATGACGTTGAAGGCGAACGTCCGGGCCATGAAGCCCTCGCTGGTCTCCATGGCGGCCCGGGGCATCGCGCCGCCCGCGTTGTTGACAAGGATGTCGAGCCGCCCGAACTCCTCGACCGCGCGCGCGACCAGACGGTCGCAGCCGACGGCGTCCGTGACGTCCGTCGGCACGACCAGCGCCCGGCGGCCCAGATCCCGGACGTGACCGGCGACCTCCTCGAGGTCGGCCAGCGTCCGTGCCGCCAGGACCACGTCTGCGCCGGCCTCGGCGAGCCCGACGGCGATGCCCCGTCCTATCCCGAGCCCGGCCCCGGTCACGATCGCGACCCGCCCGTCGACGGAGAAGCGGTCGAGGATCATGCGCGGCCCCGCCGATCCCGGTGCAAACCCGGCGCGGCACGGCCGGCCACAAGCGGCATCTCGAGGTAGGTGCGCAGCCCGGGCTCGGCCCGGCACACGTACGGGACGGCGTTGACGCAGTGCATGGCCGTCGCGATGACGCCTGGATTGCGGACGAGTCCGGCCTCTACCGTCTCGGGATGCAGCTTCTTGAACGAGGTCAGGCAGTTCGGATCTCCCGTGATCTCGACTTCGAAGCGCTCCCCGCCGTCCCCGAAAGTCCAGGGGGGATCGAGGTGCTTCTCCCCCATGAGCCAGTTGACCGTCGCGGTGACCACCGGTTCGCCGTCGACGGTGGCCTCCCAGGTGAACCGCTGCGCCGCCACGGTCCCCGGCGCAATCGGGCCGATGGGCGAGGCGATGGGCTGCGTGGCCACGGCCATCTCGTGCGTCGTCCGCAGCTGTGGCTCGACGTCGAAGCCCATCTCGTCCGCGACCATGAAGATCGACTGGCGGAAGCCGCCGCCGAGCGCATCGATCATCACACTGGCGCGCGCCTCCTCGGGAGTCTTGCCGAACAGCATCCAGTCGCGCACGACGTCGGGGGCGCCGTAGGTGCGGATGTCGGAGAACTCCTCCGCCCGCACGTGCGTGACGGAACCCGAGAGGGCAGAGATCATGAGCGGGAACCGCTCCGTGATACCCCCGGGGTTGATGCCGGTCCCATGTAGCGTCACCCCGGCGCCCCTCGCGATGGCGTCGAATTTCTCGCGTTCGTCGGGCGGCGGGTAGAACCAGCCGAGCGGCGTCACCACGTTCTTGCCCGACTCGAGGATGGCGGCCACCACCGTCGGATCGGCGAAGATCGGGCTGTAGAGGACGCAATCGGCCGGCGTGGCCAGCAGGGCTTCGACATCGCCGGTCGCGGTCACACCGAGGGCCTCACGGCCCAGCAACACACCGAGGTCGACACCTTCCTTGGCCTGGCTGTGCACCCAGGCCCCGGCCAGCTGGAGGTCGGGGTGCGCCAGGACGCCCTCCATGGCGGCACGGCCCACCCCTCCTGTGGCCCACTGGATCACGCGATAGCTCATGAGGCGACGTCCTTTGCTCGCTGCAACCGAAATCGCCCGGAATGATGCCACCTCACGCCAGGCCGGGGTCGCGCCCCGTCCCAGGGCCGATCTCTCCGACGGCGGTCTAGGGCTGGACGCAGTATGGGTTGCTGCTGTTTGATCGTGCTCTCCCCCGTGGCCGACGACTTCGTGCCCGAACAGTTGGTGCCGACGATCGCCAGGATCTCGAACCAGTAATTGGTGCCGGCGGTCAACGTGCCGCTCGTCCACCACGTCGTCGTCACGCCGGTGGCGACGGACGTGTAGGTGCCGCCGACCGTGGTCGTCGACTCGTACACGGAGTAGGTCGTGGCGTGCGCGAGCGCGCTCCATGTCACCTTGATCGTCTTGGCGGTCGTGGGCGCCGCACAGCTGGCGGCGGATCTCGCAGGCTGAGGGACCCGGGCGGGTCCGTCAGCCCGGGCGCGGCGTCATCCTCCGAGAAGGTCGCGTAGCCCCCCATCTGCGCGGGAACGATGCGCCACCACATCCAGCGCCCTCGCTTCTCCCCTTCGATCAGTCTGGCCTCGGCGAGGACCCGCGTGTGGTGCGAGATGGTGGGCTGGCTCTTCGCCAGCGGCCCTTCGAGATTGCAGCTGCACACCTCGCCCTCCGTCGCCACGATGGAGAGCAAGCGGAGCCGCACTGGGTCGCTCAGGGCGGCGAAGACCGCGGCGAGGTCGGAGGCTTCGTGCTCGGTGAGCGCCGCATCGGTGATCGCCGGGCAACAGGCGACGACCGGGGACGACGACCGAGGACACAGGGTCCGGCGCTGGTCGCGGCGCGCTCGCGGCCGGCCAGCCTGCTCAAGGCGGAGTGAGTCAGCTGCCGGGACTGTGCTGCGACACCAGCTCTATCCAGGTGACGCCGGAGGGCGGACCGCTGATGCCGCCCTCGACGAGCGCCTTTGCCAGTCGCTCCTCCATGAAGCGGGCCTGGTGCTCCGGGGTGTCCCACACCTCGGTCACCACGAGGTGGCCGTCCTCGTTCAGACCCGCCGCGTGGAGCTGGAGGCCATCGGGCCAGTCGCCCTCCCCCGTCGCCGGGTCGAGCCCCAGCGCGGCGTTGACGGCGTCGTACTCCTTGGTCGTGACACCCTCGAATTCCAAGATCACCTGTGCCGCCATGTCTGCTCTCCTTCGTCTCCGATGAACCCACCGCAACGTAGCCCGGCAGCGTGCTCGCCGCCGAAGCTAGGAGGGCATGGCTTCGCGGTAGGGGTCGAGATCGATGCCCGGGTAGCGGGCGGCGACGCCGTCGAGCGTCTCCGCGGTCCAGTAGGGGTCGCCCGGACGGGGGAACCCGAACAGGTCGCGCTCGCGCACGCTGCACTGCGGAATGAACTTGGCCCACCGCTCGGGCGACTGCTTCGGCCAGGCCATCTTGCCGCCCCACGTCGTGCCGCGGGCCTGGAAGTCGACGAGGATGGAGAAGCGCGACCGCCCCGGAGCGGCGAAGTCGGAGCCGCGGTGCAAGATGTCGGTCCGGTAGACGAGGAGGGACCCCGCCGGTCCGGTGCAGGGCACCTCGACGTCGGCGAGCGACCCGAAGGGGAGGTACAGCGGCGTGTACGGCACGTCCCTGCCGTCGTCGTAGGGAACGATGCGGGTCGGCCCGTCGTCCCCGGTGACGTCGGACAGGTAGACGAACGTCGTGAGCTGTTGGTAGCGGGCCTCGGGGCGCGGCACCACGAGGCTGTGGCTCCCGTAGTCACGGTGCAGCGGCTGGTCGTAGTCGATGGCGCCGGCGTACTTGGCCCACAGCTCCACCTTGTAGAGGTGGAGCTCGGTCGTCTGGAGGTAGCGCTCGGCCGCATCGACGAGATCGGGATGGACCGCCAGGCGGTTGAGATCCCACGAGCGGTACGGGAACTCCTCCACGCCGGCGAACTGGCTGGCCGCGTAGCCCGCAAACCGGACCGGGTCAGCGAAGTACTCCTCGGGGCGGGGGAAGTGCTTCCACAGGGCGTCTTGGGCCGCCGCCAGCTCGTCGGGGGCGAGGAAGTCCTCCATGAGGGAGAAGCCCTGCTCGCGCACTTCGGCGAGAGTGGCGTCGGACACCCGCATCGCCCGGCACCTTACGCCAGCGCCTCCAGCAGTGAGCCGGCAACGGCGCGCCTACGCTCACGCCGTGCGCGCCGTCGTCTTCGACATGGTGGATCCCGAGTTCCCCGCCTCGCTCTCCGAGCTCCCCGAACCGGAGCTGCCCGGGCCGTCGTGGGCACGGGTCGCCGTGACGGCGGGGGGCATCTGCGGGAGCGATCTGCACCTGTTCGCCCACAACACCGGGCCGTCGCCCACCCTGGCCTCCATCGGCACCTTCCCGTTCCTCCTCGGGCACGAGACGGCGGGACGCGTCGTCGAGGCCGGCGCCGGGTGCGCCATCGCGGCCGGGACGCGGGTGGTGGTCGACCCGTGCATCCCCTGCCTGCCCCGGGGGATCGACCCGCCCTGCGCCAACTGCGTCCGCGGCTGGACGTCGTCGTGCCTCAACCTGGACAGCCGTGTCCTCACCTCGGGTCGCTCGCTCGGCTACACCCAGGGCCTGGGCGGCGGATGGGCCGACACCGTGCTGGCGCACGAGTCCATGCTCCACCCCTTGCCCGACGCCATCGGCGACCGGGGCGCCAGCTTGTACGAGCCGGTCTCCATCGCCTGTCACGCCCTCATGCGCGCGATGCCCGACGACGGCGATCCCGTCCTGGTGGTCGGGGCAGGCATCATCGGCCTGGCCGCCCTCGCCGCGCTGCGCGGGCTGTTCCCGCGCTGCCCGGTCACCGTGCTGGCCCGGCACCCCCATCAGGGTGCGGCGGCGACGGCGTGCGGGGCGGACCACGTCGTGCACAGCGATCCGGACAACGGCCACTGGGGGGAACTGGCCTCGCTGACCGGAGCACGCGTGGTGGGACGCAAGCGTCACCAGATGCTGATGGGAGGGTTCCCCTACGTGGTGGAGGCGGTGGGATCCCCGCAATCGGTCACCGAGGCGCTGCGCGCGGTGGCACACAGGGGCACGGTGCTGCTGCTCGGCGCGGCCGGGATCAGCGAGGTGGATCTGACCCCGATCTGGTACAAGGAGGCCGCGCTGGTCGGCTCCATCGACCACACCGTCGACGCGTCGTCGTCGCCCGGGCTGGCAGGCGGACCGGGCCGGCACTCGGTCGACCGGGCGCTCGACGTGCTGGCCGCGGGCCTCCTGCCCGACTCGGTCGTGGTAACGCACGAGTTCGCGCTCGAGGACTATCGCGAGGCCATCGAGACGGCCATCGACCGGCACACCTCGCACGCCATCAAGGTGGTCTTCCGCCCCTGAGATGCGCATCTGCCCGTCTCAGGACGGGCAGATGCGCAGCGGGTGACCTCTGCCCCTGGTCCCGACGGCGACGCGGGGGTCCAATGGGAGCATGCGCACCTGGTCCATCCCCGTCGTCTGCGTGCTGGGCGCGCTGACGTGCGCCGCGGGCGTGGGCGTCCTGACCTACCCGCGGTGGCGCCCCTGGTGTCTCACGTGGGGTGCGACGGAGGGAGAAGCCGGCATGGCACTGCCCGGCGACGAGCTCCTCGAGGATCCGGATGTGGTGACCACGAGGGCGATCGGCATCGAGGTGGCACCGTCGTCGATCTGGCCCTGGATCGTCCAGATGGGCCCGGGCCGTGCCGGCGCGTACACCTATGACTGGATCGAGAACCTGGCGGGGCTCGACATGCACAGCTCCGACGAGATACTGACCCAATACCAGGACCTCGAAGTCGGGGACAGCTGGCAACTCGGTTCGAAAGGACCGGTCCTGCGGGTCCTGTCGCTCGACCCGGAGGCCTCGCTGGTGCTCCGCTCCGACGACGGGAACTGGGTCTGGGCCTTCGTGCTCGTTCCCGATGACTCCGGCACGCGGCTGATCAGCCGCAACCGGATCCGCCAACCCGGCGCATCGGGTGCGGCACGGGCCTTCACCCTGTACGTATTGGAACCCGGCAGCCTGGTGATGGAGCGCAAGATGCTGCTCGGCATCAAGGCGCGGGCAAAAGGCCGAACGGGCCGGCAGGGCACGACTCAGGCCGATTCGACAACCCGCCACCAGGCGGCTCCATCGTCCGGCGCGACCAAAGCGAGCAGCTGAGGATCCGAGAGCACGGCGTCGCGCCGGAATCCCGGGACGACCTTGTAGCAGATCGACCCGCTCGTGCAGACCAGCTCGAGCACACGCCAGAGGGATCGTGCGTAGAACTCCGCGCCGGTGGCGTCGTTCCACTCGTACAGGCCGCGGTAGCGGTCCCGCTCGTCGCGGTCGAGCCAGAGCTTCGAGATGAAACCCGGGAACCCGACGCCGACGTGCCGTCGGCGAAGCGAAGGGGCATCCCGACGTGCTCCTTCGCAAGGTGGGTGCGCCGCCGAGCCAGCAGACGCACCGTGGCGGTGGCGCACCGCGCGACCGCCCGGGCGGCGGTGGCGCGCGGAAGGGGCCCGTGCGCGCCGATGTCATCGGTCACCGCGCGGACGCTACCGGGCCGCCTGGACCAATTTCGGAGAGGGTCCCATGGGAACCAGGACGACTCCACGCACAACCGGCCGGCGCTGGGTACGCTGCCGCGGTGGATGCCCACCGGAGGGCAGCGGGGGCGGCCGCTGCTGCTGCCCTGAGCCTCGCTGTCGTCGCGGGGCTCGGCTCATTCGGGCCCGATGCGCTCCGCGGCGCCGGCGCATCGGTCTCCGCCGGCTCGACGGCAAGCACCCCCGCGACGGGTCCGGCTCCCGCCTACCGCTGCAGCTACAACGTCAACACCGAGGCCTTCACCGGAGCGAACGGGACCGCGTCGGCCATCGGATGGCTCGGTGACCACAACAGCATCGTCACCTGCCTCGGCGGGACCTTCGTGGTCCAGGACGGCCCGGGCGACCTCTTCCAGAACGACGGCTTCGGCATCTACGACGGCCAGCGGACGACGTGGGCCGACGCCGGCGGCTACCTCCCGGCCCAGGTGACAACGTTCGCGGACGGGGGCGCCACCGTCTCCATCACCGAGTTCGCCGACGAGGTCGTCCTCGACGGCAACCCCTTCGTCGCCGTCTACAGCCGCGTGCACGTCGCCAACCCGACCGCCCACGGCGTGACGGCCGATCCGGAGCCCTCCTCCACCCTGGTGCCCCTCGACACGGCGCCTGACACCGTGCCACCGCACGGCGCCGTCGACCACGACTACGTGGTGGTGGCGGACCGCTTCGGCAGCGACGCCCCGTGGCCCAGCGCCCCGGCACTCGCCGCCGCCGGCGGCTTCGACGCGCACTTCGCGCACATGCGGGCCTTCTGGAACGCGCAGCTGGCCGGCATCGCGCGGATCAGCGTGCCCGACCCGGCGCTCGTCAACGCCTACAAGAGCGGCTTCATCACGACGCAGATCGTTCGGAGCGGCTCGGACCTCGACTCCGGCGTCAACGGGTACGAGAGCGAGTACAGCCACGACGTGGTGGGCATCCTCACCAACTTGTTCACCCAGGGCTACTTCACCGGCGCCCACGCACTCCTCACCGAGGCCGGCAACGTCGTCGGCTCCCAGGAGCAGTACGTCGACGGCCTGTGGACCTACACCGTGCCCTGGGCGGTGTACCTGATGAAGACGGGCGACACGGCATTCGTCTCACAGAACCTCACCGCCGCGGGACCGCCGGGCGCCGCCCGGCCCAGCCTGGAGGACGCCGCCCACGCCATTGCAGCCGACCGGACCGGGCCGATGGGCACGATGGAGGCCACCGACGACATCGACACCCAGGGGTACTGGACCACCGACGACTTCGAGGCCCTGCTCGGCCTCGCCGCCTACCGCTACATCGCCGCCACCCTGGGCGACGCCAGCGAGGCTGCCTGGGCCACGGCCGAGTACGGAAGCCTCCTGGCCGCGACGGACGCCGTGCTCGGCCAGACCATCAACCAGTACCACCTCGACTACCTGCCCTGCTCGCTGGTGCAGCCCAACACCGCCAACCGGTGCACGAACCCGAGCGACGCGAACTGGACGTCGCCCTTCGGCTTCGGCAGCTGGGCCTGGGAGGGCTACCTCCTCGGCGCCCCGCGGCGCGGCCCCGGCCTGACCATGATCGACGCCACCTACGCCTACGGCTTCGGCCGCCTGCACGGCATCCTCCCGCCAGGGACGGCCGGCGGCTTCCCCGGGGACTACTACTCGAGCGGCTACAACGCCGCCATCGGCGCCGCCGGCCTGGCGAGCAGCGCCCACCGCGACCAGGGGATCGTGGGCTACGAGTTCATGCTCGCCAACAGCCAGAGCGGGCCGCTCTCGTGGTGGGAGAGCTCGAGCGCCCCCGACCCGAGCTCGCCCTGGGCCGGGCGGCACCCGGCGACCGGGCAGGGATCGTCGCCCCACGCCTGGGGCATCGCCGGCGCGAACAAGGTCCTCCTCGACTCGCTCGTGGCGGAACGGGCCGGCGGCTCGCTCGTCGTGGGCCGCGGCGTCCCGCCTGCGTGGTTGCACCGCGGCGCGCCGATCACCGTCGCCAACTTCCCCACCAGCGCCGGCGGGCGCGCCGGCATCACCATCACGTGCAGCGGCACGACGGTCTCCCTGACCCTGCGCGGCGCGGCGCCACGGGGGCCGGTCCTGTTCCAGCTCCCCTCGTTCATCCGCGACATACAGGCAACGTCCGCCGGCACGGTCGACGAGGCGTCGGGCACGGTCACCGTGGCGCCCCGCACGCGGCACGTCACGGTCACCCTGCGCAGGGCGCCCTCGGCGGGCTGAGCACACCCTGACCAGCCGAATCTGGTCCTTTTGGCCCATGTGCCGGCGGGGCCGCCGTCCGTAGCCTTGAGGGGGAAGCGGAGCGCCGGGGCTCGTCTGAGCGGCAGCGGCGCCCGCGACCTGAGGGGGGATCGGATGGAACCTGCGGCTCGGGCCCTGCCAGCCCGTCCGGAGCGAGCCGGGACGCGCTGTGGCCGCGACGGCTCCCGCGCGTCCTCCGGCCGCCCCGCGCCGGCACCCGAGGTCGAGATCGTGGTCCCGGTCTACAACGAGGCGCAGGCCCTGGAGGCCAGCATCACCACGCTCCGGCGCTACCTCGACGAGTCGTTCCCCTTCCGCACCCTCGTCACGATCGCCGACAACGGCAGCACCGACGGGACCCCGCTGATCGCCCGGCGGCTGGCGGCGGGGCTCGACGGCGTGCAGGCGTTGACCCTCACCCGCAAGGGCCGCGGCTTCGCGTTGCGCTCCGCCTGGTCGGCCAGCGAGGCCGAGGTCGTGGCCTACATGGACGTGGACCTGTCGACCTCCCTCTCGGCGCTCCTGCCGCTCATCGGGTCGGTGCTCTCGGGGCACAGCGACCTCGCGGTGGGGACCCGCCTCGCCCGAGGTTCGCGCGTGGTGCGCGGACCAAAGCGTGAGCTGATCTCCCGGGCGTACAGCCACATCGTCCGTCTCTCCCTGCACAGCCGGATCTCCGACTTCCAGTGCGGCTTCAAGGCGGTCCGCCGCGAGAGGGCGCTCGAGATCCTGCCCCTGGTCGAGGACGACGGCTGGTTCTTCGACACCGAGCTGCTCGTGACGGCCGAGCGGCTCGGTGTGCGTGTCGCCGAGACCCCTGTCGACTGGACCGACGACCCCGACTCGTCGGTGGACATCGTCGCCACCGCGGCCGAGGACCTCCGGGGTATCTGGCGTCTCGCCCGCGCACCGCACCGCGCCCGGGTGGCGGCGCAGCACGCGGACGCCGCGACCGCCAGCGGCCCGGTCAGCGCCGATGAGCTGCTGTCGTTCGCCGGGGTGGGCGTGCTCAGCACCCTGAGCTACCTGCTCCTCTTCGCGCTGGGTTGGTCGACCCTCGGACCGTGGCTCGCCAACGCCGTCGCGCTGGCCTTCTGCACGCTGATCAACACCACTCTGCACCGCTCGCTCGCCCGGCGCTCGCGGAGCGGACAGGAAGGACCCTCCGCGCAGCCGTCCTTCGCCGCGGTGGTGGCGGTCCTGTACGGCGTCAGCCTGGTGGCCACGACGGCGGCGATCGCCGTGGCCGGTGCCCTCGCCGGGCACTCCTTGACGTACGACGCGCTGGCGGCCCTTGTCGCCAGCTGCGTCGCATCGCTGGCCCGTTTCTCGCTCCTGCGGGGCTGGGCCTTCCGTCCTCCCGCCCGGCCACGCCACCCGGTGCTCGCCCCCGCCCCCGTTCCGTGACCGACCTGATTGACGCGCCGGCGCCGTCGGCGCCCTCCGCCGTCGCGGGCGCGGAGACCACGTCGGCTGCCGGGTCGCCGCCCCAACCGAACGCCGCCGGGGTCCGGGCGACCCGCCTGCGGCCCCTGCTGCGTCCCGCGGCCTACTACGTCGCGTCGCGTGTGGCCGTCCTCGCCGCGGCGCTGGTCGCCACGACCATCTACCCCAGGCTGCGCCTCGTGCAGTCCATGGGGTCGCTGTGGGACGGTCGCTGGTACCTGAAGATCGCCGAGCACGGGTACCCGCACCAGCTGGTCAACGAGGGCAACGGGAGCCGCTGGGCCTTCTTCCCGGCCTTCCCGGCCGCGGTGAGGGCGCTGGCGGAGGTGACGCGGCTGAGCCTGCCGGACGCCGCGTTCGTCGCCGCGTTCGTCTTCGGCCTCACCTCGGCCCTGGCGATCTGGCTCGCCGTCCGGGAGGTGTTCGGCTCGCGGCTCGCCGACCGGACGGTGCTGCTCTACGTGTTCTGCCCGACGGCCTACATCCTGTCGATGGCGTACACCGAGGGCCTCTTCCTGACCGCGGCGGCCGCATGCCTCTTCGCCCTGTCGCGCCGCTACTGGCTCACCGCTGCCCTCTGTGCGTGCGTCGCCGGCCTCACCCGCAACACGGGGGCCGTCGTCGTGCTGGCCGTGGTCGTCATCGCCCTCCCCGCGGCCTGGCGCGGCCGCTCCCTGCGCCCGGCGGTGGCCGCCGCCGTGGCCCCACTCGGGCTCGCGTCGTTCACGGCCTACAGCTGGGCCATGGTCGGGACCCCCGTCGCCTTCCTGACGTCCGAGCGCTTCTGGCAGGGCCAGCACTTCATCTGGTTCATGACGCCGCTCGAAGGGCTGGTCGCCGCCGTGGGCCAGGGGCCGGGTGGGCAGACCTTCGTGCCCGACGCCATGGCGGGCGCCGCCCTGATCCTCGGATGCGTCGGCATCTGGCTGCTCGACCGGATGGGCCGGCCCGGAGGCGCGACCCTGGTCGGCGGGGGGCAGATCACCATCCCGGCGAGCTGGTGGGTCTACACCATCGGTGCGCTGCTGGCCGCGTACAGCGCGTACTTCACGGACAGCATCCCGCGCTACACGATGGCCGCCTTCCCGCTCTTCGTCGCCTTCGCCTGGGCCCTGCCGCGCCGAATGGACGCGGCCGTCGTCGGCGTGATGGCCTGCCTGCAGGGAGCGCTGCTGATCGCCGTGCTGAGCATCGCGGTGCACCCCGTGCTCGTGCCTCTCGTGCCGTAACGGCGGGCACTGCCAACGCCAGCGACCCTGGTGGGCCCGTCCCTCGAGCCCGATGCCACCCAACAGGGCCCTTCGGACCACCCGCGCTAGGGCTATAAGGCACTGGCGCGACGAGCCTCCGGACACGCACACTGACGGGGACGTAGGTTCCATCGCGCACGGCCCGCGGACGGGGCTCGAATTGGGTCTTTTGGCCCAGCAATGCGAGACAGAGGGGAGCGTTCCACTAACCGATGGAAACGAACGACACCTCCGAGATCCCCGGGCACCACGACGTGACCGACTCAGCGACGCTCTACCTCTGCCGGCAGGGCGCCACGTGGGTCGTCGTGATCGAGTCGGCTCGCGTCTCGGCCGCGTTGCCGCTGCGCGGCGCCAGCCAGGACGCCTACGACGCACGGTTCGAACTCCTCTCGAAGGCTCGCCGGGCCTGCCCCGATGCGGTGATTCTCAGCACCGACGGCGCGCTCGAGAGCGCCGACTACGAATGGCGGGTGCAGGTGCAAAGCGTCCAGCCCACCGCGGGCGACCTCGGCGTGGCCTTGCACCGTGAACTTTCGGCCAAGACCGAGGTGCACCTCAGGCGTCGATCGCAGCGTCAGATGATGCGCAAGTGCCACTGGGGCCGCTGCCCCGAGGTCTCGGGCCGGCCGCGCTGCTTCTGAACACGCGTCGACTCGTGTTGACCGTGCGTTGACATTCGCCGAGAGCCCGGCGGTGGGCAAAGCGAACAAAGGAGCCGCAACACGTGCGCGCGTTCACAAGCGAAGGTGATGGCGCCCGACCCGCCGTGTCGCTATGGTCACACCTACCGCGATCAGAGAGATGAGGGGGGTGCATGCCGACGCCTTCGTTCCGCTTCCGCGTGCTGCTCGGCGGAATCTTCTGTCTTGCCGTGGTCGTGGCGCCCCTGTCGGTGGCGTCGGCGTCACGGCCCGCCGTCGTGCCGAGCACACCGGCGCACACGGAGCTCCCGTACCTCGCCCAGACGCCGCGCACGTTCCCTCCCCCGCAGGTGTCGTTCACGGTGAACACGACGAACGACACCGACGCCAGCAGCCCATCGAGCGGGAACTGCGCCGACAGTGCCGGGCAGTGCTCCATCCGTGCCGCCCTCGACGTCGCCAACGCGATCGACCAGACGGTCGCGATCAACATCCCGGCGGGTGGCTACACACTGACGCTCGGCACACTCGACGTCACCGACCCGGCGGGCGTGGAGTTCCTGGGAGCGGGATCGCTCAGCACCACCCTCGTGGGCGTCGGAACCAATGACGTGCTGGACGTGGACACGGCGGGATCCTCCTCCCTCGGCGGCTTCGCCGCGCTCACGAACATCACGTTGAGCGGCGGCAAGGGTGTATCGGTCAACAGCTCGAACGGCACCCTGGAGATGGACGGTTCGGGCATCACGGGCGCCAGCGCCCTCGACGGTGCCGCCGTCGACAACGACGGGCAGTTCTGGGCCACCAACAGCTCCTTCACCGACAACAAGGCAACGGACGATGGCGGCGCCATCTACAACAGCCTGGGCTCCATGCGGCTCAGTGGCGACACATTCTCGGGCGACTCGGCCGCCGTCGCCGGCGGCGCGATCTTCATCCTGAACGGTCCCGCCTCCGTGGACAATTCGACGTTCAGCAAGAACACAGCCAGCGACCCGGGGGGTGACGCGTACGGCGGCGCCATCGCCGCCCGTTACGAAACGGAGCTGACCGACGACACCTTCACGGGGAATTCTGCCGTGTCCGAAGACGGCGTCGGCGGCGGCGGTGCGGTCCTCGACACGTTCGGTCTGAACTCCGTGGTCGGCAGCACGTTCACCGGCAACACGGCCTCCGGGTCACTACCGGGCAGCGAGGGTGGCGCCTTCGACGACGACAGCGGGACCACCATCTCCTCCACGACCTTCGCCGCCAACTCGGTGACCGACGGCAACGGTGGGGCGATCGGCGAGGAGGGCGACGGGTTGGCCCTCGCCGGCGACTCCATCACCGGCAACACGGCGACCGGGTCCGGAAACGACGGCTTCGGGGGTGGCCTCTACGCCAACGAGTCGACCGACATCTCGGACACCACGCTCAGCGGCAACCACGCCGACACCGGGGGGGGCGGCCTCTACCTCGACAACGGCATGATCATGACCAGCTCGCTGGTGTCGGGCAACACGTCGAACCTCGGCGCCGGCGTGTACGGCCTCTGGGTCCTCCAGGGCACGAGCTCCGCCATCGTCGACAACATCGCCTCGGGTGCATCCGACGCCGGCGGGGGCGTCTACCTCCCACCCAACAACGGCAACACCGTCGACTTCGACGCCATGACGGTCGCCGGCAACGTGGCCGACGCTGGGGCCGGGTTCGCGATGGCCAGCGACGGCAGTGGCAACGTCGCCGGCGCGGGGACGCTGACCAACAGCACCGTGGCGGACAACCGGACGCCCGGTGGGGTCGAGCAGGACTGCGCATTCGTGGGCGGAGCGCCCCAGGGGCTTCCCCTGGGTTCGGCGGGCGGGAACGTGGTCGGCGACAGCAGCTGCGGCTTCAAGACGACCTCCGACCGCCAGGGTGCGGGGGCCCAGGGCTACTGGATGCTCGCCAGCGACGGCGGCATCTTCAACTACGACACCGCCTTCTTCGGCTCGATGGGCGGCAAGCATCTGAACAAGCCGATCGTCGGCATCGCCCACACGCCGGGGAACCAGGGCTACTGGGAGGTGGCGTCCGACGGCGGCATCTTCAACTTCGGCGACGCCGGCTTCTACGGCTCCATGGGCGGCACGGTGCTGAACGCCCCCGTCGTCGGCATCGCCTCGACGCCGGACGGCAAGGGCTACGTCGAGGTGGCATCCGACGGCGGCGTCTTCACCTTCGGTGACGCAGGCTTCTACGGTTCCATGGGCGGCCAGCACCTCAACAAGCCGATCGTCGGCATCGCGGTGACGCCCGACGGGCGGGGCTACTGGGAGGTGGCCTCCGACGGGGGCATCTTCGGCTTCGGTGACGCAGGCTTCTACGGCTCCATGGGCGGCCAGGTGCTGAACGCCCCGATCGTCGGCATCGCGGCGGCGACCGACGGTGCCGGCTACGACGAGGTGGCCTCCGACGGCGGCGTCTTCAACTTCGGCTCGGCGCACTTCTTCGGCTCGGCCGGCAGCCTCCACCTGAACGCACCTGTCGTCGGGATCGCCGCAGCTCCGGACAACGCGGGCTACTGGACGTTCGCCTCCGACGGCGGGGTGTTCAACTACGGCACGGGCTCGCAGTTCAAGGGATCGGCCGGCTCGCTCCACCTGAACAAGCCCGTTGTCGGAGGCGCCGCAACCTGAACCCAACCGGCGGAAATACCATCACCTGGGGGAACCGGGCGCTCGCCGACGTGGCGCGGTCCGGCCCGATCAGCCCACGCCGACGGGCACGGCGCCCCGGACGCTCGTGCGGTACATCTCCCGCCGCACGCCCGAGTAGTCGTTCAGCGCGTTGTGCATGGTGCACCGGTTGTCCCAGATGGCGAGCGTGCGCACCGACCAGCGCAGCCGGCAGGTGAAATTCTCGTTGATGCTGTGGCGGTGCAGATGGCCCAGGAGCGCATGTGACTCCTCCTTGGTCCAGCCCTCGAAACGTGTCGTGTAGACGGGGTCGACGTACAGGGCCCGGCGCCCGGTCACCGGATGGACCACGACCACGGGGTGGACGTGCTCCGCGTACGCCTCGGCCGACGGGGCGATCGCCATGGAGGTGAGGTCCTTGACCTGGTCGAGCAGCCCACCGGTGCCGTAGGCCATGCCGGCCGAGTGCACCGCGCGAAGCCCGTCGAGCGTCGCCCTGAGTCCGGCCGACAGGGTCTCGTAGGCCAGGTACTGGTTCGACCACACCGTGTCGCCCCCGTGGTCGGGGACGTCCCAGGCGTGCAGCAACGTGTACGCCGGCGGCGCGGGCAGGTAGCTGAGGTCGCTGTGCCACGCATTGGCGAAGTTCAGGACGTCGGTGGGCTCCTTGATGACCCGGATGACGTAGGGACGGTCCTCGAGCGGGTCCACGAACGGCGTCACGTCGCGCCCGCCCAGCAGATCGGTCACCCGCTCGAGGTCGTCGAGGCTGAGGTCCTGCCCGGGGAGAAACACGACGAGGTGGTCGGCGAGCGCCCGGCGCAGATCGTCGAGCTGCGCGGCCTCCGTCACCGCGCTCAGGTCGATCCCCGTCACGGTGGCGCCCAGCGCGCCCGCGACCGGCTCCACGGTGAGCGCCGTGCTCCGGGCCGTCGTCACGTCACGGCCCTCGGTCAGGCGAGGCCGAGGAGCTCGGCCCCGTTGCGCCAGAAGAAGCGCTCCCGGGTGGACTCGTCGAAACCGGCCACCGCGTCCCCGAACGCCTCGAAGGGCCGCTTCCCGCCCTCGGGGTGGGGATAGTCGGTCGAGAACATGAAGAGATCGGGGCCGCACTGCTCGAGCAGCCACGCCGTGTCCTCGAACGGGAAGGGCGTGAAGCGCACCTGCCGGCGGAGGTACTCCGAGGGCAGGAGCGTCAGCTCCTGCAGGACCGGCTCGAACTTCGAGAACGACCGCAGCGCGTGGTCGACGTTGCGCAGGAGCCCGGGCACCCAGGTGGCGCCGAGCTCGATGGCGGCGCCGCGGAGCGTGGGGTGACGCTCGAAGACACCGTCGAGCGCCATGCAGGCGAGGAAGCGCTCGGGCGAGTGGTGGAGCACGGGGAAATCCTTGGAGCGCAGGTTCTCGCCGCCACCGAGCCAGTCCTTCGGCCGGGGCAGGCCGTTGTTGTGGAAGGCCCGCGGCAGGAGCTTGCCGCCCCCGACGTGCAGCACGAAGGGGACCCCGGCCTCCGCCAGGCAGGCCCACACCGGATTCAGGCCGACGTGCGTGGGCGAGAAGTCGCCCGGTGCGTCCGAGGGCACCCAGATCGCGGACACGCCCGCCCCGAGTGCTTCCTCCAGGGTTTCCCGGGCGCGCGCGGGGTCGTTGAGCGGCAGGTAGCCCACCGCCTTGAGCCGGGGGTCGGGCGCGCAGAAGTCGGCCATCGCCCGGTTGAGCGCCTCCGTCCCCCCGTAGAGCACGTCGGGATTCTTGCTCCGCGCGAAGTGGCCCAGCGCGAACGTCGGGAAGACGAGCTGCGCGCTGATGTGCAACGCATCGAGCACGCGGGAGCGCACCCCGGTGTCGAGGGCGCCGGGCGCCATCCACCCCTTCGGGCCCTGCAGGACCTCGGGCCCGATCTCCTGGTGCCGGTGGGACTCCCAGAGGCCGGGCAGCCCCGCCATCAGCTCGGCCGCTCCGGCACCGGCGCCCTCGAGGCCCAGTGAACCGAGCTGTCCCCGGACCGACTCGTCGGCGAACTCACCGAGCCAGTCCGACGTCTCCATGAGGTGGCTGTCGGCGTCGAAGATCGCAGTTTCCACGGTGCCCCCCGGCTGGTACAGGTCGTCGACGCCAGCGTAGACCCGCCCCGGCCGGCCGTTGGGGCCGATTCCGCCACGCGACCGTCACCGAACGCTCACACGGAGTACAACCCGTAGCCCTGCAACGCACCGGCACGACACGGGGGGTCACAGACAACATTTATGTGAGTCATATCTTTCTCTGACCTGGCATACAGACCCGGCGTGTCAAATGGAATCCGTGAAGCGCCCGGAGACCGGGGCTCAGACGGAGGATCGCACGTGACCGAAGAGCAGAACGACCAGAACCAGCAGAACGACCTCCCGGCGGACCAGCCGACGAGCAGCTCGGAGTCCGAGACCGCCCCGACCGCGGTCCCCGAGACCACGGGCCAGGCCATCGCGCTGCCGGCGACCACCCCCCCGGCGCCGGCGCAGCTGCCCCAACAGCCCGACACGCCGCCGATGGGTGTGCCGCAGAGCTCCGACATCCCCCAGGGCACCTACGCCATGGGCGCCCTCGCTGGAAACCCGATCCTCGGTGAGCCCGGCGGTCGCCCCTACGCCGGGCCTCCGACCGACCCGGGTGCCCCGCTGTGGCCGGCGGCCCCCGCAGCCGGAGCATCTGCGGGCGGGAGCAGCCACCACGTGCGCAACGGCGTGCTGGCCGGTGTGGCGGCCTTCGCCCTCCTCGCCGGCGGCGTCGCCGTCGGCCACGCGGCCTGGACCAACGGTTCCCCGAACCTCTCGGCCGCCTCCTCCGGCAACACGACGCCGTCGAGGTCGGGTTCGTCGGGCAGCGGCTCGGGGAACTCGGGTTCGTCGGGCAGCCCCTTCGGCAACGGCTCGCCGTTCGGCGGCGGGTTCTCCGGGAACTCGGGCAACAGCGGCACCGGCAACACCGGCAGCGGCAACTCCGGATCGTCGGGCTCGTCGGGCCCGAGCGACGCCAGCGCCATCGCGGCCAAGGTCGACCCGGGCCTGGTCGACATCAACACAACGCTCGGCTACTCGCAGGAGCAGGCCGCCGGCACCGGCATCGTGCTGTCGTCCAACGGCGTGGTCCTCACCAACAACCACGTGATCGACGGCGCCACCACCATCAGCGTCACCGACGTGGGCAACCAGAAGACCTATACCGCCAGCGTGGTGGGCTACGACCGCACCGGTGACGTCGCCGTGCTGCAGCTCCACAGCGCCTCGGGCCTGACGACGGCCAACCTCGGCAACTCGTCCAACGCCTCGGTCGGCCAGGACGTGGTCGGCATCGGGAACGCCGGCGGCACCGGTGGGACGCCGAGCGCGGCAGGCGGGACCGTCACCGCGCTCAACCAGTCCATCACGGCCAGCGACGAGGGCGACGGCACATCGGAGCAGCTCAGCGGCCTGATCGAGACGAACGCCAACATCCAGCCCGGCGACTCGGGTGGGGCGCTGGTGAACACCTCGGGGCAGGTGCTCGGCATGGACACCGCCGCCTCGGCGGGGTTCTCCTTCCAGTCCAACGACCAGTCCTCGGGCTCGCAGGGCTACGCCATCCCGATCAACACGGCGCTCAACATCGCCAAGGCCATTGAGGCCGGGTCGTCCTCGACGACGGTGCACATCGGCGAGACCGCCTTCCTGGGTGTCGAGATCAGCCCCTCGGGCAACAGCTCGGGCAGCGGTGGCGGCGGGTTCTTCGGGGGCAACTCCGGGAACACGGGGTCGTCGGTCGCCGGCGCCTCCGTCGCCGGCGTGGTCACCAACGGCCCGGCCCAGACGGCCGGCCTGGCCCAGGGCGACACCATCACCTCGCTCGGCGGCAAGTCCATCGGCTCGGCCGACGCACTGACCAACGCCATCTCCGAGTACCACCCGGGGGACAAGGTCCAGGTGGGCTGGACCGACAGCTCCGGCCAGACCCACACGGCCACCGTCCAGCTGTCCTCGGGCCCGCCCCAGTAGGCACGCTGCAGGCACGAGCGGGCCAGCGTCCGGTCACCGGACGCTGGCCCCGACGTCGCTAACGCTGGATCAGCCGCACCAAGGTGATCAGCGTGGCGAACACGGCGGCGCTCAGCACACAGATGAGGCCCCACCCGACGCTGATGTTCGAGCCCGCGACGGTGGTCACGTTCGAGATCTTCTGCACGATGCGGAACATGTCGTAAATGGCGAAGACCGTGATCAGGGCGGAGACCACGGTCGTGAACACCGAGAGCGTCAGCTCGTCCGACGTCATCTCGAAGCAGGCGAAGATGATCAGCAGGATGCCTCCGATGAAGGTGATCCAGCCGTTGACGCTGATGAGGGTGGAGATGCCGGGGTCGGTGCCGTTGATGGACAGGTGGAAATTGGCGATCCCGACGGTCCCGGCCACGTGGACCCATTCGCCCACGGACCCGTACATCAAGGCAATCCCGCAGATCCACAGCAGCAGCACGCCGAGGTTGAACGAGAACCCGGTCCCCTTGGTCCGAGCGACCGAGACGGGGGCGTAGGGGTTGGCGGACAGCCGAGGCGATGCCTGCGGCGGTCCCGAATCGCCCTCCGATCCCTCGGGGGCGTCGCCCACCACCACCCAGCCCTTGCCGGTGGTCCACCGCCTCCGGGCCTTC
>Ga0181536_10002441_pt1 | contig 21042 bp, 23 predicted proteins | sample PEATcosm2014_Bin_41_FD_121105 | JGI IMG/M metagenome (GOLD analysis project Ga0181536, IMG submission 121105) | Peatland microbial communities from MTU Mesocosm Facility, Houghton, MI, USA - PEATcosm2014_Bin17_60_metaG | ecosystem: Environmental > Terrestrial > Soil > Wetlands > Peat | place...
AGCTGCCGTTCATGATGACGAAGACCGGGCTCGACCCCTTGGCCGGGCAAGGCAGCACGAATCACCCCTATTCGATCCCGAACCAACTCATGAGCTGGCACGAGCTCTCGGCATACCAGACCTTGCCGGTCGGTTTTTGGCGCGCGCCGTACGTGAACGTCAACGCCTTTGCGACCGAGTCGTTCATCGACGAGCTCGCGCATGCCGCAGGTCAGGATCCGGTCGCCTTCCGCCTGGCCAATATTCCGTCGGATACGAAAGCCTACAACGTGCTGCGCCGCGTAGCGGACCGTTCCAAGTGGTCGACGCCGCCGCCGGCGGGCCGTGCGCGCGGTGTGGCGGTCGGCACGGATGCCGGCGGCTGGATCGCAACCGTGGCCGAGGTCTCGATGCCGAACGGCAAGCTGAAGGTCCACCGCGTTTGGAACTCGCTCGACGTCGGCCAACCGGTCAACCTCGACGGGCTCGAACAGCAGATCGAGAGCGCGAACCTGTTCGGCCTGAGCGCCGCGCTGATCGGCAAGATCACGTTCGAGAACGGCGCTCCGGTCCAAACCAACTTCGACACCTACCACGTGTTGAAGATGCTGGATTCACCCGAAATCTTCGTCGACGTCGTCGACAGTCACGAGCAATCGACCGGCGCCGGTGAGATCGGGACGGGTTTCATCATGGCGGCGGTAACGAATGCGATCTTTGCGCTGACCGGCAAACGCATCCGAACCCTGCCGATCAGCGACGCGTTGGTGTAGCATGATGGACCGTACGGGCTTTCTGCGAGTCGTTGCCGTTGCCGGTGCCGGGCTGGCGCTGCGGCTCGAGGCCGCCCCGGCGACTGCCGCCGCGCCGTCGGCTGCCGGGCCGGCGTTCGTGCCGGTCGCGTGGGTCGAGATGGGGAACGACGGGCTCACGACCGTCGTCTGCAACCAGAGCGAACTGGGTCAAGGCATCACGACCGCGCTCTCGATGTGCGTGGCCGAGGAACTCGACGTGCCGATGTCGAGCGTGCGCTTCCGCATGGCGCCGGCCGATCCGAAGTACTACAACCCGTCGATCAACGGCATGGGAACCGGCGGCAGCCGCAGCACCCCGACGATGTCGCCGGTGATGCGCAACGCCGGCGCGACCGCGCGCGCGATGATCGTCAGTGCCGCGGCGACGAAGTGGAACGTCGATCCGGCCACGTGCAGCACGGCGAACGCGATGGTCTACGGCCCGGCCGGACAGAAGGCGAAATACGTCGACTTGCTGGCCGCCGCTGCGACCGTTCCGGTTCCCGCAACCGTGACGCTCAAGACGCCCGACAAATTCAAGATCATCGGCACGCGTCAGGCACGGCTGGACGTGCGGCAGAAGACGAACGGCACCGCCGTCTACGGCATGGACGTCAAGGTGCCGGGGATGAAGTACGCCTCGATCGAGAAGCCGCTGCAGATCGGCGGCCGCGTCGTCTCGTTCGACGCCACGGCCGCGCTGAAGGTTCCCGGCGTGCGCAAGGTCGTGCAAGTGCCGTCCGGCGTGGCGGTGATCGCCGACAACACGTGGGCGGCATTCCAAGGCCGGAAGGCACTCAAAGTGACGTACGCGTCCGGACCGAACGCCGGCCTGACGACCGCCACGATGTACGATCGCATGCGCGCGCTCGCGCGGACGCCGGGCGGTGTGCTCAAGAGTGTGGGTGACGTGAAGAGCCCGCTCAGCGGCACGGTGGTGACGGCGAGCTACGAGACGCAGTACCTGGCGCACGCGCCGATGGAGCCCATGAACACGACGGCCGACGTGCGGCCCGACGGCGTCACGTTGTGGACGCCGACGCAGGGCCAAACCGGCGCACAGAAAGCCGCCGCGAAGATCGCCGGCGTGCCGCTCGAGTCGGTGAAGGTCGTGACGACGTTCGTGGGCGGCGGCTTCGGCCGGCGCGGCGAGACCGACTTCATCGAGGATGCGGTCTATACGTCCAAGGCGGCCGGCATGCCGATCAAGCTCGTGTGGACGCGTGAAGACGACATCCGCAACGATCCGTACCGCGGCGGCACCGTGACCGACTGCGTCGCGGCGCTCGACGCCGGCGGCAAGCTCGCCACGCTCAAGCAGACCGTGGTCAGCTCGTCGATCAACATGCGCACGAGCCCGGCACTGGTGAAGAACGGCGTCGACACGGCGGCCGGCAACGGTTTCACCAACGCGCCGTACGCGGTTCCCAACCAGCTCGTCGACTGGCATCTGCTCGACGTTGCGATTCCGGTCGGGCACTGGCGCGCGCCGTACGCCAATGCCAACACCTTCGCGATGGAATCGTTCATCGACGAGCTCGCGCACGCCGCCGGGCAAGATCCGCTGGCGTTTCGCCTCGCGCACTTGACGGCCGGTTCGCGACCGCGCAACGTGCTCGAGCGCGCCGCGCGGCTGGCCAAGTACGGCGCGCCGTTACCGGTCGGGCACGCGCACGGCATCGCGCTCGCGGCCTGGGGCGACGGCTGGATCGCGAACGTCGCCGAGGTCTCGCTGCCGAACGGCAAGATCAAAGTGTACAAGCTGACGGCGTCGGTCGACGTCGGTCAGCCGATCAACATCGACGGCCTCGAGCAGCAGATCCCCAGCGCCATGATCTACGCCCTCTCGGCCGCCATCGGCGGCAAGATCACGTTCGCCGACGGCGGCGCGGTGCAGCAGAACTTCAACGACTTCACCGTGCTGCACATGGGCGACTCGCCGCAGTTCGTGGTCGACATCGTGCGCAGCACCGAAAAGCCGGCCGGAGCGGGCGAGATCGGCACGCCGGCGGTTGCGCCCGCGCTCGCCAACGCGATCTTCGCGCTGCGTGGTCAGCGCATCCGCACGCTGCCCCTCAACGACAGCTTAGCGTAAGAACATCTCGCGGGCGTCGAAGGCGGTGGGAATCGTCTTCGCTGCGGCCATGGCGTCGATCACGGGCTGGATCTGTTTCGGGTCGAGCGTGATGCCTTGCTCGACGCGCGTCATCTTGCGGATCGTCGCGGCGTCGACCGCCGTGAACGCCGCGAGCATGTCGACCGTCTCGTCGTGGTGGGCGTTGGCGTACGCGGCGGCGTCGCGCATGCTGCGCGCGAATGCGTCGATCGCCGGCCGGTGCGCGGCGGCGTAATCGGTCGCGGTGAACCACGCCGTGTAGAGAAAGCGCGGTGCGATCGCCGCGAAGACGTCGGTCAGTTTGCGCAGTCGCGGTGAGGTCAATGCTTGCTGCAGCGCCGGCTCGTTCATCGAGCCGGCATCGACGCGGCCGGTGGCGATCGCGTCGACCATCGCGCTGATCGGCAGCTCGACGAATTTGAGCGAGTTGGGGTCGCCGCCGTTCTTCGCCATCCAGGCGCGGGCCGAGATCGTGTAGATGTCGCCGATGCCGTACACGCCGTAGACCTTGCCGTTGAGGTCGGCCGCGGTCTTCACCGGCGAATTGACCGCTACGAACATTCCGTCGATCGGCGCCGTGCTGTTGTACACCCCGGCCGGCGCCACGAGCGCGATCGGCAGGCCTTTGGCGTGCGCTTCGATCAGCGGCGCGATGCTCGATTTGCCGATCTGGTAGGCGCCGCCGACGACGCCGGCCGTGATCGCGGGACCGCTGCGCTCGGGCGACACGTGAACGTCCAAACCGTTGCGCCGGAACAGCCCACTCTGCACGCCGTAGAGTACCGGGGTGATCGAATCTTCGGGCACCCCCGCGATAGCGAGCGTCGTGAGCGTTTGCGCGGCGAGCGCGGACGGCGCGGCCAGCGCGGCAGCGAGCAGCGAGCGGCGCGAAAGCCGGCCGTTCATCCGGCGCTCGGGGTTCCGGCGGCGGCGGCCTTCGCTTCCGCCTGAGCAGCCTCTTCGGCCGCCGCGGCCATCGCCACGACCTCCTCATAAGCCGCCTCGGCCTCTTCGAGCGCGACCTGCGCTGCCTCGACGGCGTGCCGTGCCTTGTTGACGGCTTCTTGCGCCGTCGCGACGCTGGCCGAGCGTAGCGCCACCTGGAGCGTGAGCATCGACTTGCGTGCGGCCTCGAGCAACTCGTCGGGCGTCTTGCCGTTGGCCGGGTATTGCGCGATGCCGCAACTCGGCGCGAGGCGTTCTTCCGACTTACCCGCGCGCATCGGCTCGGCGATGGCGGTGCGGAGTTTGGACGCGAGCGCCAACGTTTCGAATTTGCTCGTCAGCTCGCGGAACACGACCATGAACTCATCGCGCTCGACGCGGCCGACGACGTCCTGCGGACGCAAGTTGGCCGCGATGCGGTTGGCGGCCTCACGCAGCAGATGGTCGGTGACGACGCTGCCGTAGGCTTCTTTGAGCAACCCGAAGCCGTCCATCCCGATGTAGCCGAACGCCACCAGCTCGCCTTCGGCCGCGGCGGCGACCGCCGCAGCCGCGGCCTCGTCCAGTGCCGCCCGCGTGAGCGTGCCGGTCAGACGATCGATGTTGGGATCGGCCGCCGCTGCTGCGGCCGGCTTCGGGTTCGGGGCGGGCGCTTTCTCAGCCATGGGGAGGGTGGTTCCCGCTCCACGGCTCGCCCTCCGTCAGTTGGCTGCGAGAATGTGCGGTGTGATGAAGAAGACGACCTCATCCCGCTGGCGCGCGGTGGCCTTGTTTTTGAAGAACTGCCCCAGGATCGGGATATCGCTCAGAAACGGCAACTTGGAAATCGTCTCGGACGATGTGTCCTCGAAGAGGCCGCCCAGCACGATGGTCTCGCCGTCGTGGACGCGCAGGGTCGCGTTCACTTTCCGATTCGCGATGATCGGGAAGCTGCCGTTGAAACCAATGATTTCAGAATACTCCGGCGACATCGCCGCAGTGATCGCACCGTCGTCCCCGATCGTCGGCGTGACGCGCAGCTTGACGCCGACGTCCACGTTGGTGACCGTAGTGAAACCCGTTTGGGCATTGACCGAGACGACCGGGAACACTTCGCCCACGAGCAAGGTCGCTTCGCAATTGTTCAAGGTAGCGATGCGCGGCGTGGCGAGAATCTGCGCGTGGCCGTTCTGTATGAGGGCGTTGATCTGCGCGTTGACTTCGAGCGCGTTCTTCGTGAGCGCATAGGGAAACTGGGCGACGGCTCCGGCACCGAAGCCGCTTCCGCCGAATTGGATTCCGACGTTGCTTGAGTCGTCGACCGGCTTGATATCCGTCACTCGCACCTCGAACATGACCTGCGGTCCCGGCGCGTCGAGCGCGTTCAGGAGCGTGCGTGCTGCCGACTGCGCATCGGCGCTGCCCGTGATGACGACCGTGTTCGAACGATCGTCGGCGAACATGCTCGCATCCGGGACGGCCCCTTTGAGCTCCTTGAGCGCCTCTGACGGTTTCGCGTTGCGCAGCGTTACCGTCGTTGCGCCGGCCGGACCGGTGGAGCGGCGAGCCATTGCGGTCGCGTCGCCGATGAAGACGATGTTGCCGTCCCGGTGCGTTTGCAAATCGTACGCACGAGCGAGCGCCGCCAACGCCGTGTCGGAATCAACGTCGTGCAGATGAAAGGTGATCCGGCGCGCCTTCACGGTTGCGTCCGCAACGATGTTGAGACCGGATTGCCGCGCGATCAGCGCGATGACGTCGTTGAGGTCCGTGTCGCGGGCATTGATCGAAATCGGAACGGCCGGCGCGGCCGGAGCGGCGGCCAAGCCCGCCAGCAGCAGTGCTGCGGTGAGGCGCCGTATCATTGGCCGGGCACGGGCTGGAGCAACAGCCGCCGGCCGTTTGCGAGTTCGACGCCGTCCTCGTCGATGCGCTCGATCGTAGAACCGTCGACGGCGTCGCCGACGCTGACGACCCGAGCCGTTCCGCCGGAGTCGATGACGGCGGTAGGCTGCGTTCCGGTTGCGATCGCGGTAACGTGCGTCGACGGAAGCGGCCGAGCAAGCACGTTCGGCGCCGTAACCAAGCGCGGCAGCGGCGGTGGCGGCGGCACGGCGGGTGGATCGTCATCGATCGCTGCGCGAGGAGCGAAAGCGTCACCGTCAGGTGCGACCGGGGCCGGTAGTGGATCGGCGTGCGCTTGCAACGGGGACGGCTCTTTCGGCCTGCCGCCGTCGAGCTGCGAGCGCACGTCACCGGGTGCGAGCACGATCGCAGCGGCGTAGCACATCAGCGCACCGGCGGCGAGCAGGGTGCGCTTAGAGCGCGCGAGCGGGAGCAGGCGTAGCATCATCGGCTTCTCGCAGGAGGGTGACGTGAAAGGCGGCGTTCAGTTGCGGGCGATCGCCGGGCCGCGTTTGGGCAGTTCCAAGCGTCCCAAGGGTGATGCGCGCGACGGCGTCACCGGCATTGAGATCGCGGGCGGCGCGGATGACGTCGCCGTAGCGTCCGCGCAGCGTAACGTCGAGGGAGACACCCTCTAGCACCGGCACCGGCGTCGAACGCCCGGCCGGAAGAGGTTGGGCGAGCGCGGCCGCCACGCTTTCCACCGCCACGGCATCGCGGCCGGAGACACCGGCGACCGTGCGCAGAAATCGCTCGACGACCGCCTCCCGGCGCTCACCGACGTGCAGACGTCGGACTTGTTCTTCGCGCCGCCGGCGCTCGCGCTCGAGGGCCGGGATGTCGTTTGCCAGCCCGACGCTCCGGACGAGCGTAGCCCGGGCGTCGTCGAGCGCCGCATACCGTTGCATTGCGACCGCCTCCAGCGGCCGGTAGATCAGGACGTAGCCCGCGAGGACGATCGATAGGGCGATGAACGCCCCGGTGCGCGATACGTCAACGGTCATGGCCGGCGTTCCCAGCCGATGACGAAATCCAGAATCCGTCCGGCGCGTCCCGTTGCTGCGATCGACACCAGGTGCGCGCTTGCGGTCCGGTCGATTCCCTGTACGCGTCGCAGCATCGTTCCGATCTCGTCCACGTGCGTCGAACGCCCGCCGATCGTCCAATCGCCGGTCGCCTTCGAGCCGACCCCGGTGAGCCAGGTCGCGGCAGGGAGGTCGTTTCCGATTTCGGCGATCGTGTTGGTCGTCTCCAGGACGTCGCGCCGGGCGGCTGCGACGCCGGCTTGGATCGCACGCAGGCGTCCGACAGCCGCCGTCAGCCGTTTGGCTCGCACCACGTCGGCAGCCGTTGCCTGCACGCGAAGTTGTAGTTGCGAGAGTTCCACGTCGAGCGCCGCGATGCGATGCGTTTCGAACGACCACGTGCCGGTGACGATCAGCAGCGCGGCCCCGATCGATGCCGCCGGGAAGCGCAGTTGCGCGGCGATTGCCGCAAGCGGGATGCCGGCGAGGAACCGTTCGTAGCGATGTTGACCGTAATTGAAGCGGGTCATGATGCAGTACTCCAGAGGCTCAAGCCGTAGGCGATGGTCCAGTCGGCCGCCGCTGCTCGCAAGACGTCGGGCGGTAACGTGTCGGAGCAGTTCGGTGAGAAGGTTGCCGGGTGCACGGCGTGGCCCGTTGCGCGCGCGATCTCCGCGGCGAGTCCCGGAATGCGACTTCCGTTGCCGCACAAGACGATGGTTCGAGGGTCGCGATATCCGTTTGCGCGGGCATCGGCGAACGCCGCTGCCAAGGTGGCGAGCAATGCCTCGCGTGGTGCATCGCCGGCGCCCCCGAAGCCGATCTGACGTTTGCGTTCCTCGGCAGCATCCACGTCCACCCCCAGCGATTGCGCGATGGCGTCGGTGAGCTGCGCGCCTCCGATCGGCGCCTCGAACGCGAACGGTATCGGATCTCCGAAGAGGGTGAGTCGCGTAACGCCGCTTCCGACATCGATTGCGCCGCCGGCGTCCGGGTGGGCGCGCTGCAACGCGAACGCGCAGTCGTCGACGGCAACCGGACGCAAGCGCGCATGTTTGGCCGCGCCCATTGCCCGCGCCAGCGACGAGCGGCGCACGATGCCGATCGTCCAGCGGTGGGCAAGCGGCGTTCGCACGAGCGCCACCGCAGCCTCGGCAATCGGGTAATCGATGAACCGGGCGGCTTCGAAGCGGGCGGCCGGCGTGCGTTCCCGGGATGTCATGGGCGGCAAATCCACCGTGCAGAGGACCGCATCAGGCGGCCCCAACGCGAGCACACAGCGGCGTTCGCGCGTGTGCAGTTCCTCCAGCGCGTCGATCAGCGCACCGGCAGGATCACCGCCATGATCGCGAGCGGCGACCGCGAGCAGCTTCGGAGTTGCACCCGGCGCCCGTACCGTCAGCGCAACGCGCACGCGCCGGTGCCCGATGTCGATGCCGAGCGGGAGGGTGCGCGCCGCCCGGCTCATGGACGAAATCCCGGCGGCGCGAGGAGCGCGGCGAACGTGCCGGCGGCGATGAACGGTCCGAAGCGAATCGACGAGCCGAGCCGCGCGCGTTTGGTGGCGAGCAGCCACGTACCGTACGTTCCGCCGAAGACGAAGGCAAGCGCAATCGCGGTCAAGCCGCTCGAGACGCCCAACGCCATGCCGAGTGCCGTGCCGAGCTTGACGTCACCGAGCCCGAGACCATGTCCGCTACTGAGGGCATGGAGCAAGAACAGGCCGCCGCCGACGGCTGCCGCACCGTAGAGGCCATTGATCAACGAACCTTCGATCAGAGCGAGAGCTGCCGCGGCGATGAGCATCGCGCCGGTGAGCGGATCGAAGATGGAACCGGTGCGCGCGTCGACGACGCCGGCTACGGCCGCTCCGGCACTCGCCGCAACGGCCGTCACCGGCAGGTCGGCCGATGTGGCCGCGAAGGCGGTGGCGGCAACGAGCGCCGGCAGCAGCGGAGGCAAGGTTCCGATCGTCATGCGGCGCCGGCCGGCGGCGTCGGCGGCGATCGTCCAGTACAGCAAGCTCGCAGCGACGGCGCCCACGGAAGCGAGCATCGGGTTCATCGCAGCGACCGCAACAAAGCGCGGGCCGGCGCGAATCCGGGAGCGTCGGCGAGCGCGAGGCGTTCGAACCGCCGTGCGGCGCGCAGATCGGACGTGCGCAGCGCCATGCGCCCGGCGAAGTGTTCATAGCGGGCATCGTGCGCCAATGCACCGGCGCGGGCGAAATCGGTCTCGGCATCGCGCCAGCGACGCAATTGCAATTCGGCGAACGCGCGATCCGCAAAGAGTCCCGGATCGGGCCCGCCGGTTGCCAAGGCGCGTCCGGCAACCGTGACGGCGAGCCGTGCACCGGCGCGGTCGTGACGCAGCGCCAGCTGAAACGCCAGCCGGTCGGCCGCGACGATCGAGTGCGGGTCGATTTGCGTCGCACGGTCGTAGAATCGAATGGCATCCGCGACGTCACCGGCCCGAAGCGCATCGTCGCCGCGCGTCACGACGGCCGCCGCGAGCTGGCCGTGAAAGAGGACGAAGGCGGCAGCCAGCGCGGCGCTCGCCAAACACACGCGCCGGGCACGCGTCAGCCTCATCATGCCAGCAGTCCGTAGTAGCCGCCGAGCGCCAGCATCAGGGAGCCGGAGACAACTCCGGGCGCCGGGCTTGAGTTCCAGGCGCGCAACGGCCGGGCAAAAATCGAACCGAGCGATCCGACGAGAAACAACGGCGCGGCATGGCCGAGGGCAAAGGCACCCAATAGGAGGGCGCGAGAGAGCGGATCCCCATCGCCGGCCGTCATGCCCACGACGGCGGCAATGACCGGCGTACAACACGGTGAGACGACGAACGCCGATGCTGCGCCCAAACTGAAGACTGCGCTCAACCGGTGCGAAGTGACGTCGTTGCGGATAGCGTGATGCGCATGGTCGCAGCTCGGAGCGTGCAGTAATGTCACCAGACCCCCGCCGGCCAATACTGCGGCCAGAACCGCATAGAGCGCCGAGGCATGGCCCGCGACCTGATCGAGGAGACCCGCGCCGAAGCCGAGCGCCGTGTAAGCCGTCAGCATTCCCGCCACGAACGCCGCGATCGTCAGCGTGCGTCGCCCTTGGCCCAGCAGCGACGCGATCGCAATGTAGCGCGGAGCAACACATGGACCGAAGCTCGTAACGATGCCCGCGAAGGCGACGAGCGGCAGCCGGGCAGCATCTCCGCGAGCAACGGCCTCGACGCCGAGCGCAACCGGGTCGATCATCGGACTTGCATACCGGTGCCGGACGTGTAGGTAATCGTCGTAGCCGTGCACCCCGATCCACACACGGAACCGTCCGTGGTGCCCGACTTTTGCAGTTTCGCGAGCGTCGACCCGACGTGCGTACCGGGACAGGTGATGACGTAGGAGGGTGGGGCCCCGCCGCTCTGAGGGGTTACCTGAATCGAATAGAACTGCGTCAGATCGGTGGCGGCCGGATCTTTCGGAGTGTTGTTGAGATAGACCGTTCCCGACGCATTCGTGAAGTCTGCCGGATCGGCGTTGAAGTTGGCCTGACCGTTGGGCTCATACGTTTGGAGATCCGCGTAAACGAGCTCCAGCGCGGTCGCGATCGAGCGCAGGTTCGACTCGCATGCCGATGTCTGTGCTTGTGCTCGCGCGTTGACGAAGTTCGGGATCAAGATGCCGGCTAAGATCGCGATGATCGCCACGACGATCATCAATTCGATGAGCGTAAACCCCCGCTCCGCACCACGTTCCATAACCGGCGTAGTGCCCGCGCGGTGAGGATCTATGCCCTAGTCATTCGCCTTCCAGAATATTCCGTACGATTTACACGGCCCGCGAACGCTGCAGTTCGGCGGCAGCGACTCCTCGAATGCATGTCCGCGCGGCTTGGTCGTGATCGGCGCAACGTAGGCCACCTTGAAAATTTCGTTGAACGCGGCCGACGACAAGACGAGAGCGGTACTGGGCCGTCAAGCGACCAGTTGCGAGAGCTTGCCGAGGGCGCGGGCAAGCAGTTTCGAGACTTGACTCTGGGACAGGCCGAGTCTTGCTGCCACTTCCGCCTGGGACAGCCCGGCTCCGAACGTTCCGAGAACGATCACGCGTTCGCGTTCGTTCAGCTCGTCGACGGCCATGCGCAGCAGTAGGCGCTCTTCGAGCGCGAGGCCGTGCGGCGGTGCAGCGACGGCGTCGAAACGGTTGCCGCCTCGGACGTCGATCTCGGAGATGAGTCCGCGCCGCATGGACTGCAACTGTTCTATGATGTCGACGCCGACGTCGAGTGCATCCGCGAGCTGTCGCGGCGTCGGCTCGGCATGCAAGTCCGCGGAAAGCATTTCCCATGCCTCCGCATAGCGGCGATCGAGGGAACGTATCCGGCGCGGCACCCGGATGGGCTGTTCGCTATCGCGGACGTAGTGCATCAACTCGCCGACCATGACGATCCAAGCGTACGGCTCGAACGGCGTCAACCGCTCCGGACGGTAGCTCTCAGTAGCCTTGAGCAGGCCGATCGCTGCGACTTGCTCCAAGTCGGCGGGATCGCTATCAGGACGGCGAAACTTGCGCGCTCCACGCTTGCACAAATACATGTGGGCCGCGATCACGGCGTCTCGGTTGGCGCGCGAGCGCTCGGTCAAATAGCGATCGATAGCGGTCTGGCGCTCATTCATTGTGCGACACTCCCGATGAGCTGGTAGAGCGGTATGAAGACCGAGTAAACGATCAACCCGACGATGAGTCCGAGGACGGCGATGAGCGCGGGCTCGATCACGGCGCCGAGGGTCGCGATCGCCGCCGTCACGTCCGACTCGAAGTACTCGGCGGCTTTGGGCAGCATGACGTCGAGCATGCCGGTTTCCTCACCGACGCCGATGAGCGCGAGCAGCATCGGGTCGAACAAACCGGTCGCCGCCAGGGGTGGCGTGAGTGCTTCACCCTCGCGCAACGCGATCGCGACGCGGCTCAGAGCCGTCGTATGGACGGGGCTACCCGTCACGGGAAGAACGACCTCGAGCGCGACGCTGAGTTCGATCCCGGAGTGAACGAGCGTACCCAGCATCCGCGCAAACCGCGCCATGATGGTCTTGCGCAGCAACGAGCCGACCACCGGGGCGTTCAGGCGGAAGCGATCGAACGCATCGCGGCCGGTGTTCGTTCGAACGACTGCGTACGAACAAACCGCCACGAACCCCGCGAAGAGCGTCGCGATCACGAGCGTTGCCGGCTGTGCGGCAGCGTCGCCGAGCGCCATCAAGACCCTCGTCGAAGGCGGCAACGCAACGTGAAATGACGCGAACAGTGTCGAGAACATCGGCACCACGCGCGCGATCAGAAACGTGACGAGGGCCAATGCAGCACAGAGCACGGTCGCGGGATAGGCCAGCGCGCTCATGACGCTCTTGCGCAAGGCGTGGTCGCGTTCGAGAAACTGCGCGATGCGGTCGAGGACCTCGTCGAGGATGCCGCCGCTTTCGCCGGCGGCGACCATTGCAACGATGAGGGCCGTGAAGGTGCGCGGATAGCGGCCGAATGCCGTGCTCAGCGGATCGCCGCGTTCGATGTCTCCCAGAACGTCGCGCAGTGTGGCCGCTACGAAACGGTTCTCGCAGCGTTCGATCGTGACCAAGAGTCCGCGCCGTATCGGCACGCCGGCTCGTACCAGCGTCGCGAACGACCGAAAGAACGCCACGCGTGCACGGTTCGCGCCGGCCCCCGCACGCGGCCGATGGAACGGGCGAACGTTGCGCCGGCCTGGTTCGACACTGGTAACGAATAGGGCGCGGCGCCGTAGCCCCGCAAGGGCGCTTTCGATATCCGGGGCATCGAGCCGGCCGCGAACGACGGCGCCGGCCGCACTGCGTGCCGTGTAGCGAAAATCCATCAGCCGGCCACGCGCTCGAGATCGCGAACTTCGGCCGGCCGGCTTGCGACGAGGCGGGCGGCCTCAATTGAAATCGTACCGCGCACAACCAAATCGGACAGCGACGTTTCGAGCGTGCGCATACCGACGGCCCGCCCGGTCGTGATGGCGTTGCGCAGCTGATGCGTCTTGCTTTCGCGAATCATCGCTCGAACGGCGTCGGTACCGATCAGGATTTCCGATGCGGCGATTCGGCCGTCGCCGTTGCGCAACGGAACGAGGCGCAACGATACGACCGCCAGGAGCGTCGCCGCGAGCTGGGTGCGAATCTGACTTTGCGACTCGCTTGGAAAGGCGTCGATGATGCGGTCGACCGTTTGCGCGGCGTCGATGGTGTGCAGCGTCGAGACGACGAGGTGGCCGGTTTCAGCGGCCGACAGCACGGCCTCCATCGTTGCCCGATCGCGCATTTCACCGACCGAAACGACATCCGGATCGGCCCGCATGAATCCGCGCACCGCGGCGGCATAGTCGCTGACGTCGCTCCCGATCTCACAGTGCACGATCGCGGAACGGACCGGCTGGTGGACGTATTCGACCGGATCTTCAACCGTGACGATGACGCGCTCGGCCGTGCGATTGATGCGATCGATCAACGCGGCCAGGGCGGTCGTCTTACCGCTGCCCGTCGGACCGGTGAAAACGATGAGCCCGCCGGTTCGTTCCGCCAGAGCGCCGACGATGGGTGGCAGCGCGAGGGCTTCGAGCGCGCGAATCTCGGCGCTGAGGAAGCGAAACGCGAGTCGCGTCCCGGACATGGTCGCATAAGCGTGTAACCGGTAGGGTGCTCCAATCCCATCGCGCCGAGCGACGTCGGCCGCGCCCGTTTCTCGCCGGCGGCGGACGGTTTCGGGCGGCAGCACGCGTTCCAGAAAGGCTTCGACCGCGGCAGCGTCGATCGGCGGGACGTTGAGCGCCGTGATGCAGCCGTTGATGCGCAGGGCCGGCGGGTCGCCGCCGCCCGCATGCAAATCGCTCGCTCCGCGTCCGCGCGCGAGTGCGATCAGCTCCGTCAGGCGCACGAGATCAACGCTCACCGGACCCACCATCCGACGACGCGCTCGATCTCGGTGAAACTCGTCGTTCCGGCCGCGACCTTTGCTGCCGCATCGGAGAAGAGCGACCGATGACCGTATTCCGCGGCGAGGTGCGCGAGCGCGGCGCTCGAGACGCCGGCGGCGATTGCCTCGCGGATCCGGTCGTCGGCTTCCAGCACCTCGAAGACGCCGGTGCGTCCGGCGTAGCCGCTGCCCGCGCATGCTGCGCAGCCCTCAGCGACGAACCAGGAAGCGATCGGCGCGGAAAACGTCTTCCGCAGGTCCGGCGGCACCGGCTCGCGCCGGCGGCACGCGTGACAAAGGGTGCGTACGAGCCGCTGCGCAACGACGGCGGTCAGCGCTGCCGCGAGAGAGTGCCGTGCAACGCCCAGCTCGACGAGCCGGTCCACCGTGCGCGAAGCGTCGTTGCTGTGCACCGTCGCAAAAACGGTCTGTCCCGCGAGCGCGGCCGAAACGCCGACGGCGGCGGTTTCGTCATCGCGCATTTCGCCGATCATGATGACGTCGGGATCTTGGCGGACGAACGAACGCAGGGCCGCCGGAAACGTCAGCCCGGCCCGGACGTTCACTTGGACCTGGGCGACGTCCGGTAGGCGTGCTTCGATCGGGTCTTCGACGGTGCAGATGCTGCGCGCGTTCCGGTCGAGCTCGGCGATCGACGCGTAGAGCGTGGTCGTTTTGCCGCTGCCGGTCGGCCCGCTCACGACCACGAAACCCCAGGGTGCGTGTGCGATGCGACGGTACGCGGCCAACGCGGTCGCATCCATGCCCAGCTCGTCGAGTCGCGGCAAGGCGACGTGATGGTCCAGCAGGCGAATGACGATCTTCTCGCCGTCTATCGTGGGGATCGAGGAGACGCGCAGGTCAATATTGCGCGCCTCAACGACGACCGAATAGCGGCCATCCTGCGGCAGCCGGCGATTGGCGATGTCGAGGCCCGCCAACAATTTCACGCGCGAGACGAGCGGTGCGTATAGGGCGCGCTCGATGGGTTCCCCGGGCTGCAGGATGCCGTCCACGCGCAGTCGCGTCCGGCCGGTGCCGTCGCCGCATGGCTCGATGTGCAGGTCGCTGGCACGTGCGGCGACCGCACGTCGCAAACTCGCGTCGACGGCCCGCGCAACGGGAGCGACGTCGCCGGCGGCGGGCGGGTCGAGCGACAAGAGCGTTGACGAACGTAAGGCTGCCATGTCATCGCAGTATCGGGCCGCCGAGAAACCCGTCGAAATTCCTAGAACGGGTTATGTCAATGAATTGGCACATGGCGATGCGGATCACGGGGGCCTAACCGGCGGCGCGTAGCGAAGAAGAGCGCGGTGGCAACCTGGACTTGCCCATACTGCCGGCAGCGGGCGGCCGTCGGGACCGGCTGCACGCGCACGACCAAAGACCTCCGCCTGCCCACCTCGCATGAAGCGGTGCTGGTCGCCACGGCGTGCCTTAATCCGGATTGCCGCAAAGTCGAGCTGATCGTCAACCTCTACGAATGGAAGGCGGGGGAGTACACCGGCGGCGCCAACGACGGCGTGCGCGACCGGCTGGTGCGGCGCTGGAACCTCATTCCCGAGTCGCGCGCGCGGACGTGGCCCGAGTACGTCCCGGCCGCGATCCGGGCCGACTACGTCGAGGCGTGCAAGACCGAGCCGGTCAGCCCGCGCGCGTCGGCCGCGTTCTCGCGCCGCTGCATCCGGGCGATCCTCCGCGACTTCTACCAGATCGAGGAGCGCCGGCTGGTCGATGAGATCGCGGCCCTCAAGGACAACGTCGAGGAGCCGGTCAGCGAAGCGCTCCATGCGCTGCACCAGATCGGCAGCATCGCGGCGCATCCGGAGAGCGCGCCGGACGCGATCGTCGACGTCGACCCGAGCGAAGCCGCGGCGCTGATCGAGCTGACCGAACTGCTGATCCTCGAGACCTACGTCGCGACGGAACGCCGCCGGACGACGCGCAAGCGCGCTCAGGCGATCGCCGACGAAACGGGCAAGACCAAGGCGTGACGAGCTACACCGACTACATCACGATCAATACGCCGACGCGCTACGAGATCCGCGACATCACCCCGGAGGTCGAACGCGTTCGCGCGGCCGCCAACTTACAAGAGGGCTTCGTGCTGGTGAGCACGATGCACATCACGTCGAGCATCTTCGTGAACGATCACGAAACCGGGCTCTACGCCGACATCATGAAGTGGCTGGAAGAGCTCGCGCCCTTCGGTAAGGACTACCAGCACCACCTCACCGGCGAGGACAACGCCGACGCGCACCTCAAGCGCATGATCCTCGGCCACCAGGTGCTCGTGCCGGTCACTGCCGGCAAGCTCGACCTCGGCCCGTGGGAACGCGTGCACTACGGCGAGTTCGACGGCCGCCGCAACAAACGCGTCCTGCTCAAGGCGTTCGGCTTCTAGGGGACCTTCGCGAGGCTCGGGACGTCGATGTCGAGGCCGATGTCGAGGACGCGGACGCTATGCGTGAGCGCGCCGCTCGAGATCAGGTCGACGCCGGTTTCGGCGACGGCGCGCACGGTGGTCTCATCGATGCCGCCCGACGACTCGAGCAGCGCGCGGCCGGCCGTGCGCACGACCGCGGCCCGCGTTTGTTCGATCGAGAAGTTGTCGAGCAGCACGATGTCCGCGCGCGCCGCGAGCGCTTCGTCGAGTTGCTCGAGCGAGTCGACCTCGACCTCGATCTTCACCAGGTGCCCGGCGTACGCGCGGGCCGCCTCGATCGACTGACGGATGCCGCCGGCGATCGCGACATGGTTGTCCTTGATCAGGATCGCGTCGTCCAAGCCGAAGCGGTGGTTGCTGCCGCCGCCATGGCGGACGGCGGCTTTTTCGAGCGCGCGCATGCCGGGCGTCGTCTTGCGCGTGTCGATGATCGCGGCGCTGGTGCCCGCGACCGCGCGTACCAGGCGATCGGTGGCGGTCGCGACGCCCGAGAGGTGGCCGAGCAGGTTCAGTGCGGTGCGTTCGGCGGCCAGGATCGCGCGCAACGGTCCGTGCACGCGCGCGATCGGCGTGCCCTTTTCCACGCGGTCGCCGTCGGCGGCGTGCAGTTGCACGACGACGCGCTCGTCGACCAGGGTGAACGTGCGCGCGAACGCTTCGAGGCCCGAGACGACGCCGGTCGCGCGGCCGACCGCGTCGGCGGTTCCGATCGCCGCGGCCGGTACGATCGCGTCGGTCGTGATGTCGCCGGCGCGGCCGAGATCCTCGCGCAGCGCGGCCCGCAGAAAGTCTTCGTAAATCAGGGCGATCACAGCGCGATCATCGCTTCCAGCGCCCGTTGCGCGCGCACGCGCACCGGCTCGTCGACGAGCACCTCGTCCTGCAGCGTCTCGAGCGAACGCAGGATCTTCGGCAGGGTCGTGCGCTTCATGTGCGGGCACAGGTTGCACGGCCGCACGAACTCGACGTTGCCGAACTCGGCCGCGACGTTGTCGCTCATCGAGCACTCGGTCAGCAGCACGACGCGGCGGTCCTGGTGCTCGCGCACGTAGTCGATCATCGCCGACGTCGAGCCGGCGAAGTCCACCGCGGCCAGCACGTCGGGCGGGCACTCCGGATGCGCGATGATCACCACGCCGTCGTCGCCCTCGCGCAGCTGCTCGACGTCGATCGCGCGAAAGCGCTCGTGCACCTCGCAGTGACCGTGCCAGGGAATGATCTCGACGTCGGTGTTCGAGGCCACGTAGCTGGCCAGAAACGCGTCGGGCAGCATGATCACGCGCGGCGCGCGCAGCGATTCGACCACCTTGACCGCGTTCGAGGACGTGCAGCAGATGTCGGACTCCGCCTTCACCGCGGCGCTCGTGTTCACGTACGTGACGACCGGCACGCCCGGATAGCGTTCGCGCAAGGCGCGCACGTCGGCCGCGGTGATCGATTCGGCGAGCGAACAGCCGGCGCGCGCGTCCGGGACGACCACCGTCCGTTGCGGGTTGAGGATCTTCGCGGTCTCACCCATGAAGTGCACGCCGCACACGACGATCACGTCGGCGTCGGCGCGCGCGGCTTCGCGCGCGAGCTGCAGCGAATCGCCGACGATGTCGGCCACGCCGTGGAAGATCTCCGGCGTCTGGTAGTTGTGCGCCAGGATCACGGCGTTGCGCTCGCGTTTGAGCCGGTTGATGGCGTCCACGTAGGGCGCGAACAGATCCCACTCGGCCGTCGTGATCACGTCGGCGACGCGATCGTAGATCGGCCGCGTGCGTTCGGCCACGGCGGGGGTGAAGGGCAGAAGATCGATCATCGGGCGCCTTTCCGGCGAATTCGGCGGCCCTTATTCTAATACTGAGAAAAAGATGATGGTTCAGACTTTCGTCGTTACCGGATGCCGATTCCGGGGTCCGGGCGCTCGGCCAGGACGTCGGGCCGGAAGCGGTAGATCTCGGCCGGCCGCCCGGAGGTGCGGCGGTGGGCCCCGGTGCGTTCCACGATGCCGCTCTCGGCGACGAGCCGGCGGAAGTTGGGGGCGTGCAGGCACATGCCGGCCAGCGCTTCGACCGTGCTCTGCAGCTCGGAGAGCGTGAACGTCGCGCCGATCAGCTCGAACACGACCGGCCGGTATTTGATCTTGCCGCGCAGGCGACCGATCGCCGTGGCCACGATCCGCCGGTGGTCGAGGTCCATCGGCTCGCCGAGCGTCGCGATCGCGTTGCCGCCCTCCGGTGCGGCGCTCAGCTCGTAGAGGCACTCGTAGCGTTCGAGCACGGCCTCGTTGTTCCACGGCGCGCCGTCGAGGCCGAACGCGACGCGCGCGCGGAAGGCGCGGGCCGCGTCGTTGCGCGCGGCGGCGATCCAGCGCCGCAACAGCGGCACGATCGTGCGATCGAGGATCTCGGGCCGGCCGGCGCGCGCGTCCTCCCAGGGGAAGAAGCTGTACCAGTCGCACCACGTGCCGCCGGCCGGGCTGCCGCCCGGCGCTTCCATGCCGGTCAGCGCCAAGTAGCCGACGCTGACGAAGCGCGGCCCGCCGCGTACCTCGCGCGGGTCGCGGTGACGGTCGCCGAACGTGTAGAGCTGCTCGAGATAGCCTTCGCGCAGACCGGCCTGATCGCTCAGCACGCGGCGCGCGGCGAGTTCGAGCGTTCGGTCGCGGGCCGGCTCGAAGGCCGCGCTCGGCAAACGCGGCGGCCCGCCGCCGGCGAACGTGAGCACGTGCGGCGTGTCGTCGCGCACGCCGACGACGACGGCGTCGATGCCCAAGCGCGCCGGGGTTTCCTCGGCCATTGCCGTGGTGTTCGCGTCAAATCGCCGCTAACCGCTCGATCACGTGTTGACCGTCGGCGAGTTGAAGTCGTAAGGCAACTCATCGCTGTGGCCGAGCGGCGGCTTCCAGCGCAGCGGTCCAAGCGCGGCCCGCGTCAGGTCGCGGTGGGTGACGGCGACGGTGATGCGGACGGCGATGGCGATGGCGACGGCGTCGGCGGCGGTACGCACGGTAGCGGCAGCACCTCGGCTCGCAAGCCGCGCGTGAGCGTGGTCTCGACCGGCCCCGGCGACGGGCTCGCGGCCGGGGTGGCCGTGGGCGTCGCGCACGGCACCGGCAACGCGTAGTAGTGCTCGGTGAACCCGACCGCGAGATCGCGCTTCGCGAGCTTGCCGAAGTACGTTGCCGGGAAGTCGTGCGCGAGGCGGTTGAGCACGACCCATGCGCGATCCTGATTTGCCTTCAGCCACAGCTTGCGTTCGATTCGCAAGGCCAGAAAATACGTGCGCGCGAGTTGCGGATCGCGCGGGTATCTGCGCGACCAATTCTCGAGCGCGTCTTCGGCCAAGGCGACCTTGGCAACGAGCGCGGCGTCGGTCGTGTGCTCGCCGGCCGAAATCGCGGAATCGCGAAAGGTATTGTTCATGCCGAGAAAGCTCATCTTCATGCGGCCGAAGTACTCATCGGCCGGTGCGGAGTTCTTGAAGAGCTCTTGCTCGTGCAGCTGCCACTTGCTCGGTTTCGGCGCCGGATCCGTCACCGGTGCGGCGCTTGCGGCGATCGCGCCGAGGGCCAACACGAGAAACAGCGCGAGGATCGGCGACTTCACCGGCGGCCCTTTAGGATCGTGCGGATGACGGTCCTGTGAGGACAACCGGGCCGCGCCTTGGCCGCTGTCGGGCGTGCGCGTTGTAGCGGCTAACCGGGGGCTTCGGGACCGGCAGCGAAGGCTACCGGACGCTTGCCAGGAGGCTTCCCGTTGCTTAGAGCCGCGATTTTTTCTGCTGTACTGCTGCTCGCCGCGCTGCCGTTGGCGGCGGCGGCCGACGACGCCCAACCGACTCCGGCGCCGGCCGAGAAGTTCGTGATGGTGGACGGGGCCATCACCGGCAAGACCTACGACGAGTTGGCTCCGGGCACGTCGACCGGCGGCTTCGGCATTCGCGCGGCGGCCGAGGTTCCCGTGATCGGCCACAACTGGATGGCCCAGATCGATTACCGCCAGTACAACTATCAGCACACCTCGCTCGGCACGATGGCCAACGGTATCTCGTTTGCGTGTCCGGCCGGTAATCCGGGCTGCGTGACGCCGATCGGCTACCAGACCTACGACCGCGTGTTCAATCCCGGCCCGATGAACTTCGTCAACGGCTTCGGCGTGACGGATTCGACGACGCAGATCGGTTTCGGTACGAAGATCGCGCCGATCGAGCGCTTCTACCTGAGCGTCGGCGGCGTGTTCCGCGGCACCAACGCCCCGGGGTATCCGACCGAGAGCGGTATGGGCTTCGGCATCGACAAATTGCCCGACGTCGACCGGACGTTGTCGTTCTATGGAAATTTCTGGCTGTACTTCAACGTCAACGGCAACTACACGGGCCCGACCTCAGCGGCGCTCGGCAGCCTCTCCGGCTACCCGTTCACGGTGGCTTACCGGCTCTACGCGTACCGCCTCGGATTCACGTTCAGCCTGCCGCACACGCCGATTTTCTTAGACGTCTCCGACGTCGGCGATCGGGCCGACGCGAGCGCGAACGCTCCGTCCGACGCGGCGCACAACGTGCTCTTCATGGGCGCCGGAGTGCACTTTTAAGGGGTTATTTTCCGGGCGCCCAGAGCAGCGAATTCGCCGGCACGGACGGTTGGCCGGTGTATTTCGCCGCGGTGTCGATTGCCGGTTGGATCAAACGCGGATCGAGCGAGAGGGCGTACGGCGCGCGATACATCTTGGCCGCGACCGCCGGATCGAGCTTGAGGTATTTGGAGAGGATCACGGCCGATTCGGCGTGATGCGCGTTGGCCCACAGCGCGGTGCGGTGAATCGCGGCCGCGAAGCGTAGCGCGACGTCGGCATGCGAGGCGAGCCACGATTCCGTCGCGATCCAGC
>Ga0181536_10002442_pt1 | contig 21033 bp, 22 predicted proteins | sample PEATcosm2014_Bin_41_FD_121105 | JGI IMG/M metagenome (GOLD analysis project Ga0181536, IMG submission 121105) | Peatland microbial communities from MTU Mesocosm Facility, Houghton, MI, USA - PEATcosm2014_Bin17_60_metaG | ecosystem: Environmental > Terrestrial > Soil > Wetlands > Peat | place...
CCTGATAATCGCTTCTGCGGGTCGGGGGCGCGCTTGACTCGCCATTTCGCGGTAAAGGCCATCTTCGCCCACATTGCCGCACGTCGCGCCAGAAAGCCGGTCAGGGGGCGTTTTCAGGCGGAAAGCGGCCAATAGTGCCCCGCACAGTTTTCGCACAGCATTCCGCCTCCGCACAGTTCCGCACAACCACCCCGGCAGCGCACAAATGCGCACAGGTTTTTCTACCCGCCCGTACCCATAATTACCACAATTACCTTGCAAACACAAGGCGATGTGCGTATAACCACGGGTAAGCTTGTATAATGAAAGGCAACTATGAATAATGATGAGAATATCAAGGTTGTAGGTTCAAACCCTGCAGCGCGCACCATTTTCCCTCAAATAATTGAGGGTATTGGTGTTTCTGACACAGTCGCGACAGAGAATCCGGCTGGATTTGTGGAAGGCAACATGCGATTCCCAAAGCGCATCAAACCCCATGGCCGGGTTTTCGCCACGATCTATACCAAGCGCAATGGGCGGGATGCTCTGCAACGTCGGTGCCGCTCAGTCATTTTTTAAGCTGCAGATCAGCGTTCCTGGCGAGTTGAATTTCCGTTGAAAATAATCTGGTATCGCGTAAATTCAGAAACAACCAAAAACCCGGGCAAAATTATGAAAAAATTGCAACTCTTCATCCTGGCCTTGTGTGTGGTGGCATTGTTCCAAGGCTGCAACAACAAAAGCAGCGGGACAGCCAATGACGCATCGCAAAAAAAATTGCGGCTGGCTTTTGTCGGCAGCAGTTCGGACGATTTCTGGTCCATCGTGCGGCTGGGTTGCGACGGCGCAGTGAGGCAACTCAGTGACGTGGATTTGGATTTCCGCGTTCCCGCCAATCGCACGGCGGATGCGCAGCAGGAAATTTTGAGCGACTTCGTCACAGGCGGCGTGGACGGGATCGCCATCAGTCCGATTGATGCCGAAAACCAGACGGATTTCCTGAATCACATCGCCACCAAGACGCTTTTGGTCTGCGCGGATAGTGACGCGGAAAAAAGCAAGCGCACTTGTTACATTGGCACGGACAATGTTGCTGCCGGAACGCAGACGGCGGAATTGCTCAAAGCTGCGCTGCCTCAAGGCGGCAAAATCATTTTATTCGTCGGCTATCCGAACGCGCAAAATGCGAAAGACCGCATTCAAGGCCTCCAAAACGGTTTGGCCGGGTCGAACATTCGGATCATAGACACGCTTGCGGATGGCACCAAAAGCCCCATCGCCCAGAAAAACGCCGAGGATGCCCTGGCGAAGTATCCCGACCTTGCGGGCATGGTCGGTCTTTACAGCTACGACGGACCGGCAATTCTCACCGCCGTGCGCGGCGCGGGCAAGGTTGGGCAGGTGAAGATTGTTTGCTTTGATGAAGAGAGCGACACGCTGGCCGGGATTGCCGCCGGCGACATTTACGGGACGGTGGTCCAAAAGCCCTACGAGATTGGCCGGCAAGCCATCATCCGCATGGACAAATATCTTCGCGGCGACAAAACGCAGTTGTCCGACGGGAAAATTCTTATCCCTGCGCATGTGGTCACCAAAGACAATGTCGCGGCTTTTCAAGCCTCGTTAAAGGCCATTCTCCGGCCATGAGCCGAACGTCCGCGTTACTCCTGTCGGGCAGGTTGCCAATTGGTTTTACATAACCTTCAAGGGCGGCAAAGTCCCGGGTGAATTGGACTTGCCTCCGCTATGCCACTGGCCAGAAATAGTAATGAAAAACAAGATGGTTGACACCAACCGACTTTGGGGAAGTGGAGAATAAGTCATCAGTAAATTAGTGGCATACCATGCCCTTGCCGGACGGTGAAACGCACGTTGTCTATTTCGATGTAACAAATTACCGATATTACAGTAATCGGGACGGACTCACCTGTTCAATTCATCCCACGAGCCAGGCCGTGGACATAGTCGGTAGAGTGCAATGACCGTGATATCCACGAGGCCGGTCGCTCCGCCCTCCCCGCAGCGAAACAAGGACGAAAGCTGCGTTAGAATTGGTCTTCTTTTTCCTTGAACAGCACGTTAAACGTGGTCATGGAACCGTAGCTGCGCGTGATGTATTGCTGCAGCTCGACTTTTTCGCCGTCGGTGAGCTTTTCGTGTCCGTTGATCTTTTGTTCCAGCACGCGGAGGTTGTTTCGCATCATCACGATTTTGTGAAAGAAGGCTTCGAGCGGCACTTCCTTGGTTTGCAACGCCGGGTCGGCGGGATGCAGAACCAGTTTGCCGCCGTGCCAGCGGACGCCGAGTTTTTCAATCACGGCATCCGGTTTTTCCAGGCCGAGCCTGACCACGGTGGCATCCACGGTTTGCTCGATAAATTGTTTGAGCGGAAGGTTCAAGCCGCTAACGGCGGTTTGCGGTTCGGCGAGTTCGAGGCCGGCGGCATCCGGCGCGACGGCGCGCTTGTCGCCACCGTCAAATTGAATTTCCGCGGTGAGTTCGTTCAAAGCCTTGACGACGCCGGTGCCGTATTGCTGGTGCCGCACCCGCATGCCGATGTGAAGGGATTCGATTTTCATGGCTCTGATTTACCACGGCGGGGTACGAATGCACGCGGATTTTGCTTTGACAGAACCGCCCAAAGGCTTAGCTATTGGTGCGACAAAACACGATGGCCCGCTTAAATCCAATCGATCGCTTTGAATTCGAGCGCGTGCTGTGGAACCAAGGCGTGGCCCGGGTCGCGGGGGTGGATGAAGCGGGCCGCGGCCCGCTGGCCGGGCCGGTCATCGCCGCAGCGGCGGTCCTGCCGTCGAAATGGGCGGAGTCCGGGCTGCCGCACGAACTGGAGGGCTTGAACGATTCCAAGCAGCTCACCGCCGTGCAGCGCGAAAAATTCTTTGCCTTTCTTACCGCGTGCCCCGAGGTGCAATTTGCCATCGCGCAGGTTGGCGCCGGGAAAATTGATGCCATCAACATCCTGCGCGCCACGCACCGCGCCATGAACGACGCGCTCGCGCAATTGCGGCCCGCGCCCGAACACGCGCTCGTGGACGGCCGGCCCGTCAAGACCATCCCGGTGCCGCAAACGGCGATTGTGCAGGGCGATGCGCGCAGCTATTCCATCGCCGCCGCGAGCGTGCTGGCCAAGGTGACGCGCGACCGGCTGATGCTCGAATTCGACCGGCAATGGCCGAAATACGGATTTGCCGAGCACAAAGGCTACGGCACGGCGCAACATCTGGCGGCGATCGCCGCGCATGGCCCGTGCCCGATCCATCGGCGCAGCTTCGCGCCGTTGAGACCGGTTCAACGTGAACTTTTTTGACACGAAGGGAACACTCATTAACACGAATGAATGTTATCCACAGATTTCGCCGATTCGCGCAGATTTTCGAAGCCGGATTTAATCTGTGAAATCTGCGTCATCGGCGGACAAACATGAATCTGCTGGAAAAATTGAAAGACCGGCTTACCGGCAAGGAAAAACCGGAGCATTTGCGACGCGGTGAACTGGGTGAGCACGCGGCAAAAAAACATTTGCAGCGGGAAGGGCTGAAATTTCTCACGGCCAATTTTCGTTCGCCGCGCGGTGAAATTGATCTAATCTTTCGTGACGATGATTGTCTCGCATTCGTCGAAGTCAAAACGCGGTCATCCGAGGATTGGACGCGCCCGGCGGTGGCGGTCAACGCGCGCAAACGGCGATTGCTTTCGCAAACCGCGCTGGATTATTTGCGACTGCTGAAAAATCCGACGGTGAAAATCCGGTTCGACATCGTCGAGGTGCTGCTGGCGGACGGCAAGGTGTGCGAAATCCGGCATCTGCCCAATTCGTTTTCTTTGAGCAAGCCGTATCGCTACGGCTGAAAACAACTTGCACGTCTGGCCCTACCGGTCGAATTTGCCTGAACAGTGCCCCGTCAACAGAATCGTAGGTGTGGAACATCCGCTCGCAAGGTCAATGCACCTGCCTGGGTCAAGAAGACACATTAGCTGCACTGGGCGTGACGGCACCGCAGACTCACAACGAAACCATCGTAATACTCTGCGAGGGGCGCTTTCTTACATTGCAATTTTGTTATTTTCAGACTTGATTCGTTTTATTTTCGCTTCAATTTGAAGCTGTTACTCCGGTAAAACATGGAGAAAACAGAACGACTCAAAAAGAACAGCTCCGCAAGGCTCGTGACTTTTTTGGATAAAAAACTGTCAAGAGCGGGGCCGGTTTTTCCTGAAACCTGTTTTCTGATTGGCGTCCTAGAGGGTGCAGGCATAGGTCCGCAGGTCATCGGCGCGGCATTGCATGTCCTCAAAGCAGTCGGGCAGGCGTTGGATTTGAAATTTGAAATCCGGAACGGTGGATTGATCGGCGAGGACGCCATCGCTGAACACGGCAAATGGCTGCCGGAAGACACGGTGGATTTTTGCGCCGATATTTTTCATCGCGGCGGCGCAATCCTCAACGGCCCCGGCGGCGGACGTTACGTTTATGATTTACGGCGACGTTTTGATTTATTCTGCAAATTTGTTCCGGTCCAGCCCCGGCCGGAACTGGCGCGCGCCGGAAAAATTGCCCCGCAGTTTTTAAAGGACGTGGACATGCTCATTGTGCGCGACAACACCGGCGGCGTTTATCAAGGCCAGTGGGGCGACCGCGCCACGGACAAGGGGCGGGTGGCCGAACACTCGTTCAGTTACAACGAACACGAAGTTCATCGCCTGGTCGAAGTCGCCGCGCGTGCAGCTGCGCACCGCAGGGGAAATCTGCATGTGATTGTCAAATACGGCGGGGTGCCAACCGTGACCGCACTTTGGCGCGATATTGGCAGTGCAGTGGCGAAACATCACGGCATCGAGGTCAGGTTCATGAATATTGATCTCGCCGCCTATGAATTAATCCAAAACCCGGCGCGCTTCGACGTCATCGTCGCGCCGAATCTCTTTGGCGACATCATTGCGGACGTTTGCGGCGTGCTCGTTTCGTCACGGGGCGTGACTTTCTCCGGCAATTTTGACCCGGAGGGCCACGGTGTTTTTCAGACCAACCATGGTTGCGCGCATGACCTCGCCGGCCGGGACGTCGCAAATCCCGGCGGTCAAATTCTCTCGCTGGCCATGCTGTTGCGCGAAAGTTTTGGACTTGATGAAGCGGCGCGGCTCATTGAAAAAGCTCTTTTTGAGACCTGGCGCGCCGGCTGGCGCACCGCCGATATCGCCGAGCCAGGCTGCCAGATTGTTGGCACGAAGGCCATGGCCGAAAAAGTCGTGGAACAAGTTTTTCGTTCCGCTGAAGTTGCGCAAGCCGTATGAGGCCGGCACTGTTGCTCGTGGATTTCCAGGGTGACTTTTTGGATTCAACCGGTCTGCAACCCGCGCCCGAAAATTTAGTTTCGCAAACCGCCGCACTTCTGCGGGGCTGTCGCGACAGGCGAATTCCCGTCATCCATATTTGGACAACGATCTCGCGCACAAACGACCGGCGGTTGCCGCACTGGAAAAAAAGCGGCCGCTGGCTTTGCGTTGACGGGACAGAAGGACACAAAACATACGCGCCACTTCAGCCGCTGGAAAATGAAATTGTCATCCACAAAACAGGTTTCAACGGATTTGCCAGCGGTGAACTGGACACCGCGCTAAAAAAGATAAATTGTGACACGGTGGCCATCGCCGGAATTCATTTGCACACCTGCGTTCGCGCCATCGCGATGGAAAGCCTGGAACGTGGCCTGCAAGTTTTCATCGCCACCGATGCGGTTGCCAGCAACGATCCGGTTTATGCCGCCGCCACGCACCGCTGGCTTTCCGAACGCTGCGTTGAATTCATGGCCGGCAATGAAATTTTGTCGCGGGTGGCCGGCAACCAACCGGCCAGATTGACCCACCGCTCACCACGTGAAACCGGAAAAATCCTGTTTGAAATTCCAATCGCCGGCGCGGATGAAATTTCTTTGGCGGCACACGCCGCGCAAATCGCCGGCCGGAGCTGGCGTCAAACAAAAATCAGTTCGCGCTGCGAAATTTTGGAGGGAATCGCGGCGCGCCTGGAACTGGGCGCGCCGGAACTTGCACGGCAAATGGCCGTCGAAATCGGCAAGCCCATTTCGCATGGACTTGAGGAGGTCCGCCGCACGGCGGCAAACATTCGCGATGTGGTCCGCCGCGCCGCCGCGTTTGAATTTCACAAACATGAGTCGGCGGGACTTGTCCGCCACGAACCGGTTGGCGCCTTCGCCTTGATTTCGCCGTGGAACAATCCGGTGGCGATTCCTGTCGGTAAAATCGCGCCCGCATTGATTTACGGAAACAGTGTCGTTTGGAAGCCCGCGCCCGCGGCCACGGAAATTTCGGCGACCGTTTTGAAATTGTTGAGCGCGGCCGGATTATCGGAAAACGCGGTTCAGATTTTGACCGGCGATCACACGACCGCGCAAAAGCTGGCGGCCGATGAAAATATCAACGCGGTCACGCTCACCGGTTCGGCGCCGGCCGGTTTTGCGATTCAGGAAATTTGTGCGCGACGTTTTTTGCCGTTGCAGGCGGAACTGAGCGGGAACAATGCGGCGATTGTCTGGGACGATGCGGATTTGGCGCAGGCAGCCGCGCAAATCGCGTGGGGTGCCTTCGGTTTCGCGGGTCAGCGTTGCACGGCCAATCGCCGCGTGATCATTAGCGCGGCCAGGTTTGAACTCTTTTTGCGGGAACTGAAAATCGCCGCGGGAAAATTGAACTGGGGTGATCCGCTGGAAAAATCCACGGATATTGGGCCGGTGATTCACGCCGGCAAACGCGACGAGCAGGCCAGGTTGATTCAAACCGCGCGAAATTCCGGCGCAACCCATCGGGTTGAATTTCTTTTCGAATCGCGCGCCAAAGAATCGTGGGTGAAGGCCGGAGCTTACGCCCAGCCAGCGGTTGTTTGCTGCGACCGGCCGGATCATGCGCTGGTGCAGGAAGAAACGATGAGTCCCCTGCTGGTCGTGCAGCGCGCGGAGAATTTCGAGCAGGCGTTGAAACTTTGCAACGGAGTCCGGCATGGACTGGTGGCGGCATTATTCAGCCAGGCTCCCGAACTGCAGGAAAAATTTTTGGCCGAAGCGCAGGCTGGAATGTTAAAAATAAATTCCGCGACGGCAGGAGTGGATGTGTCGCTGCCGTTCGGCGGCTGGAAAATGTCCGGACTTGGCCCGCCGGAACACGGCGAAGGCGACCGGCTTTTTTACACACGAATGCAGGCGGTTTATGGCGCCGAAAAACCGCGGTCGAGTTGAAGCTCCATGCACTCCAATGAAAATTCCATTCCCGGACGTTTTGCGCAAATCGTCGCGTGCCATGCCGGCCGGATCGCGATTGCCGCACCTGATGCCGAATGGACTTATGCGGAGCTTGACCGGCGCTCGAATTTTATCGCGGGTGAAATATTAAGCCGTCTGGGTGAAAGTTCCGCGCCGGTCGTATTGCTCATGGAGCACAGCGCATTGTTGATCTCCGGAATTTTAGGCGCGCTGAAAGCCGGCAAAATCTACCTCGCGCTTGATCCCAGCCAGCCACGGCAACGGTTGGCCGCCATGATCGCCGATTCACAAGTGCGACTTTTACTGACGGACGGCGAAAATGCGGCGACGGCAAATTCGTTTTCGTCCGGCCAAATTCAAGTCTGGGAGATTGCCGGTGATTTTGCCGTACCCTCAATAAACGTTTCCTTTTCAGGAGTCTCGCCTGAAACCGGAGCGTGGCTTATGTACACTTCCGGTTCAACCGGCACACCCAAAGGCGTGTGGCAAAATCACAGCGGGGTCATTCATCACACCGATGTTTACAGCGAACTGATCCAGCTCTTACCGGACGACCGGCTTTCGTTGCTCACTTCGTGTCATCTTGCTGCCTCGGCCACGCATTTGTTCGGTGCGTTGCTCAATGGCGCAGCCTTGTGCCTGTTTCATGTGCGTTCGCAAGGTGTCGGGCGACTGGTCACCTGGCTGAATGAACAACGAATCACGGTTTACCATTCCGTGCCGACGGTTTTTCGGCAGCTGGCGCATTTGGCGGGCAAAAAAAAATCTTTTGACACAGTACGTCTGGTCCGGCTTGGCGGCGAACCGATGTTGCGCGGCGACTGGGAACTTTTCCGTCGGCATTGCCCGGAGAATTGCCGGCTGATGCACGCATTGAGTTCAACCGAAACCGGTCTCATCAGTGCACTGCTGATTGACAGGCAAACAGTGTTATCCACCCGGCGCATATCGGTGGGGCGTACAATGCGCGATGTCGAGGTCCTGCTGCTGGACGAAACCGGGCAGGCAGTCAAAAACGGTGGCGACGGGAAAATTGCCGTCCGCAGCGCGCATTTGTCCCAAGGATATTGGCGGCAACCGGACATCACCGCGGAAAAATTCCGTGCCGATGAACAAGATTCCCGGCTCCGAATTTTCGTCAGCAACGATCTGGGGCGTTTTTTGTCCGACGGTTCGCTGGAACATTTGGGACGTGCCGACCAATTGGTGAAGATTCGCGGTCAGCGCGTGGACCTGGGTGAAGTGGAAGCCGCATTGCTGGCGACGGGACTGGCGAAAGAGGCCGCTGTGACAGCAATGGAAAATGAGCCGGGCGAAAAGCGGCTGGTTGCTTACATCGTTCCCTGCACGGGAGCGGACGTGACACGTCAAAATTTCCGACAGAAACTGCACCGGCAGCTGCCGGAATACATGATGCCAAATGATTTTATGGCGCTGGAAAAATTGCCACTTACGGCGGCAGGCAAAACAGACCGTCATGCTTTGCCGTTGCCGCCGCGACCGGAAGACAAAACCGGGTTAAGCCGCGCAAAGAGACCGCGTGACGTGATTGACACACGCCTGAAGAGAATTTGGGAATCAGCGTTGAACATCTCGCCGATCAGCCGCACCGACGATTTTTTTAAATTGGGTGGAACGTCTTTGCAATCAGTTGAAGTGTTGCTGCAAATTGAGGACATGTTTGGCGTTTCTCTTCCCCCTTCGACTTTGGTGGAACACTACACGATTGAAAAGTTATCGGCCTTGTTGACGGATCACGCAGTCATCCGGTCGCCAGGTCCGCTCGTAAAATTGCGTGATGGCAATGGGCGTCCGCTGTTCTTGATTCACAGCGGGCAGGGTGATGTGGCGTCGTATGGTTTGCTGACGCGACGCCTTCCGGGTCGTCCGATCTACGGTTTGCAATCTGTCGGATTGCAAGGCGAAAGCTGGCCACTCATGAGTGTACGGGCGATGGCACGACGTTATCTGCCGGAAATTCTTGCCCAAGATCCGACCGGCCCGTATTTGCTGGCGGGAACATGCATGGGTGGAATGGTTGCGTTTGAACTGGCGCAAATGCTCCGGCGGCAGGGAAAAGAAATCGGGTTGCTCGGATTGATGGACACCCTGCTCCCGTTGGTAAAAATCCAACGTGAGAAATGGCACAAAAAAACTTACGTTTCGTTACGCACGCCCATTCATGAGCACTGGCGGATGTTGCGTTGGAAAATCATTCGCGCCGCAGGCATGAGTCGGGCCGATCGCCGGTTGCCGGATTACCGCCGTTTCATTGCAAATATTAATGGCCGCGCGCATCGTCATTACAAGCCGTCTTTTTATCCGGGCGAAATCACGTTGTTCATCACTGCTGACACGAAATTTCCGCAGGAAGACCCGCGCTTGAGGGCGCAGCAACTGGCGCAAAATGCACGTGTCATTGCAATTCCCGGCGAGCGGGCCGGACTTTTTGTAAAACCAGCCGTCGACGAACTGGCGCGGCAATTACAGATCTGCTTGAAAGCCTCCGAAAATAAAAAAGGCGGACTGACCGGTGACTTCCGGCCCTGCCTCCACCAATCGGGCGGGTGATGAATTGCCACGAAAATCCCGCCTTTCTCAGATCGTGGAGTTTCTTGGGGTTGACTCAGACCTGCTGGAAAAACAACTTCGGGTTTCGTCCCGGCGCTCCGGACAGATTCTGGAACCGTCCGGCGTTTTATACCAACCGAATAAGTCTGGACATTGCCCGCATCGAAGAATGGCGCCAATCGTAAAGAGGCAAACCATGAAATCGAAAATCACTTTCTGCCCTGATCTGCCTTTTATTGGAACCGTCTCTTAATTCACAGGTGCCTGCGCAATTCCAACTTGTTCCCGCCGCGTGCCGCGCTAGGCTGTCTGCGATGCTTGCAATTGAAACGGGAAGTTTTTTTCAGCGTACCCGCGCCGCAAAAAAAATCATGGTGCTGGATCTCGGCTTTCTGGGCGACACGGTTCACTTGCTTCCGGTGCTATGGATGATCCGTCAATCGTATCCGCGCGCGGAACTGTGCGTTGCCGTGGCCGCGCACATCACGTCGTTCATGGACTGCGCGCCGTGGGTGAACCAGGTCTGGGGTTACATGCGCTATCCGCGCCGCGCGACGCTGCGTGAAAACATCTCGATGGTTTCCAGTTTGCGGAAGGAAAAATTCGACGTGCTCATCAATCTCAATGGCTCGGACCGTTCAAGCTGGCTGACGTTTTTGAGCGGCGCGCGCGAACGGCTGGGCCGCGTTCCGGATGACGGCGGCCCGCTCTTCTGGCGGCGGATGTTCACCGCGTACGTCGAATGCCGGCCAACACAGGAGCCGGTTTATCTTCAAAAATGCCGTTGTCTGGCGAAAGCCGGTTTTCCTTATGTTGAGCCGGAATTTCATGTGGAGATTTCTTCCGGCCATTTGTGCGCGGCGGGAATTTCCGGGACCGACGCCGGAACTTATTTTCACATCAGCCCGTTCACGACCGCCGATTACAAGGAACTGCCGCCGGCACAGCTCGCGGAATTCATCGCCGCGCTCGCAAATAAATTTCCCGGAAAAAAGCTGGTCCTTTCCTGCGCGCCAACAGAGCGCGAACAGGGGAAAATGGCGGAGTTGCTTGTGTTGCTGCCGCAGAAACCATGGCGGGTTTTCGCCGGCAACCTGAATCTGATGCAAATCGCCGCTGTCATTAAACACAGTGCGCTGCATTTTTGCGGCGACACCGGCACGCTGCACGTCGCGATGATGATGCAGACGCCGGTTGTCGCGTGGTTCTGGCCAAACCCCAGTCTGCACGGATGGATTCCCGCCGGCGAAAAATGCCGTGTTGTCATCGGCGTAAATCCGCCGAGCGCAAATTTCGTCGGCAACATTTCCATAGATGAACTCATCCGCGCGGCCGAGGCAGTTTTGCGCGCGCAGTGAAATTTCTTTTGCGCCCCACGGCTGTCTTCGGTTGCAGAAATAGCGGTCGTGCAAGGAATGTATGAATGCGATTCACCCGGCCAGTGATGAGCATTTTCATTTCGGCCTGATTGATGTGTGATTCCTGATTCCAGGGAATTTCCCTGCCTTCGGCGTCAATGACCTTGACGTCGGAATAATCACCAGTGCGGATGACCACCTCTTTCCTGTACCAGTGTCAGGTCCTTCAACTCCCAAAAGCAGTTGAATAAAACAACGCTGGAATTTTTGCTGGTGATCTGGGATTAAAAACTGGCGGACTTGGAAAAGTCTGTTTTCACTTGTTTAAAAATTTGGTGTTAATTCCTAAGTGGTTTATAATCAGCCGGATGTAAATTGACGTGAAATGCAACAGACAGTCTCGCATTCGTCAAAGTCAAAACGAGGTCATCCGAGGATTGGACGCGCCCGGCGGCGGCGGTCAACGCGCGCAAGCGGCGGTTGCTTTCGCAAACTGCGCTGGATTATTTGCGGCTGTTGAAAAATCCGGCGGTGAAAATCCGGTTCGACATCGTTGAAGTGCTTTTGGCCGATGGCAAAGTGCATGAAATCCGGCATTTGCCGAACACATTTGCGATGGAGAAGCCGTATCGTTACGGGTGAAACTGTAGCGGTGCTCTGTGAGCGTCGCCAAAGTTTGCAGCGGTCACAGACCGCCGCTACAGAAATTGCTCGCCCCGCGCTCCCTTTTTCACGATGCCAGCGTGACATCGGCGCGCGAGCATTGTCCAATCAGCAGTGAAGACACTTATGAACAAGCCGGCGGACGGAACGGGTTTTGTCTGGTCACCATGAGCACAACTTACAAAATCGTGGAAGGGACAATTGGGCTTGTGGTTATCCTGGGCATCATCGGTTGGGGGTTCTTCCGCATGTTGAAACGGAGTTATGATCCGGCGCAGGTGCTGTTCAAGTTGGCGATCACAGTTCCGCTGATCATTGCCTGTTTTATCGGCGCCATCAAACTCAGTTTTTATGGACCGTTCGTCATGATAATTCTTGGGGTTGCCATATCAGTCTTGTGGGCCCCGCACATTGGTGAATGGCTGTGCAAACCCTTGACGGGTCTGTACGACGGGAGCGACGAACCGCCGGTGCCGAAACCTTATTATTCCATTGCGCATTCTCTGCGAATGAAGGGCAAATTTCTGGAAGCCGTCGTGGAAATCCGCAAACAGCTTGCCCGTTTCCCGAATGATTTTGAGGGCGTGATGCTGCTCGCCGGCATCCAGGCTGAAAACCTGCAGGATTTGCCGGGCGCGGAAATCACATTGAACCATTTTTGCGACCGACCTGACGCGCCGCCGAAGCAAGTCGCCGCGGCGATGAACCATCTGGCCGACTGGCAGCTCAAACTGGCGCAGGACGCGGATTCAGCGCGCACCGCGCTGGAGAAAATCACCACGCGGTTCCCGGATACCGAGCTGGCGCTGCTGGCCGCTCAACGCATCGCACATCTGGGTGGTGCGGAAAAAATTTTACTGGCGGCCCACGATCGCCAGCCGATGGCCATGCCGGAAGGTGTGAAAAATGTAGGCCTGCTGGAGTCGTCAGAACATTTGCGTCCCGCTGAAATTGATCCGGCGAAACTTGCCGCTGATTATGTGAAACATCTGGAGCAGCATCCGCGCGACACGGAGGTTCGCGAAAAGCTGGCGATCATTTACGCCGACAACTACCAGCGATTGGATCTGGCAACGGGCGAATTGGAACAATTGATTGGAGAGCCGAACCAGCCGTCCAAGCGCGTCGCGCACTGGCTGAATTTATTGGCGGATTTGCAGATCCGCCATGGCTCAGATTACGACATCGTGCGCGGAACCTTGGAGAAAATTGTGGAACGGTTTCCGGATCTGGCCGTCGCGGAAATGGCGCGAACGCGGCTGGGGCGCTTGAAGCTTGAGCTTAAAGGACATAAAGCAACACCGGACGTGAAACTCGGCGTTTATGAACAAAATATCGGATTGAAATACGGCTCACCGCGGCGGTTATAGCGCGATTCCCTTTTCAAGCTGGCGTGCAGTTCGTCGTTTGCCAAACACGTTCACGCTGTCCGCGCCTTTCCGTTACGGCTGAATTTTCGCAAGCCAGTCCGATGCCAAAATGGGTGTCTTGCCGGCGTGACATTGGCGCGCGAGCATTGTCTAATCAGCGGTGAAGACACTCATGAACGAGCCGGCCGCAGGATGTGAGTTCGTGGAAGAGTCGCCAGCCGACCTGGCGTCTTCGGAGTTTTCCAGTCTCTATGCTGAAAACAGCCGCGCGATTTATTATCTCGCCTTGCGTTTTCTCAGCGACCCGCAAAAGGCCGAGGACGCCACGCATGACGTTTTCCTGAAGGCTTTCCGCAAGCTGGATCAATTCCGCGGCGAGGCGTCCCTGCGCACGTGGCTTTACCGCATCGCCATCAATCATTGCCAGAACCTCCGCCAGGGCTGGCATGACCGCCACGTTTTCTCCAACGCGGACGACGCCGTGTGGGAAAACGCCGCGGCCAGAACCGATTCGCCTTTGCGGGTCCTGGAAATCAAGGAACTGGGCCAGCGAATCCAGAAAACGCTCGATGGTCTGCCGGATGAATACCGGCTCCTGTTGCTGCTCGTGGCCGACGAGGAATTGAGTTACGAGCAGGTGGGCGCGCTGGTCGGGCAATCCCCCGACGCGGTGCGGGGGAAATTGCACCGCGCCCGCAAAGCCTTTGCCGCTCTTTTTGAGAAAACCGCCTGAGGAGGCCAAACATGAAACAACAGACCAAACTTTCCGAGGAACAACAGCAACAGCAGCACGCCGCTGAGCAGCAGACGCAACAACAGGCCGCGCGTGAATTTGCGAACGCCGAAGAGTTGTTGCGCTACGACGCCGCGCATACAACCGTACCGCCGGGCATTGCCCAACGGCTCCAAAAATCCACCGGCGGGGCAACCGCACCAAAAACGTCATGGTGGAAACGTTTGTTTGGAGGAACCAATCCATGAAAAACCTTTTCCGAAATTATTTCTCGTCGCTGCCGTGGGGCATGCGCCTTTTCCTGCTGATCTTCGTGCTCGGTTTCCCGGTGGCTTGGATTGGCCTTCGCACACACCTTTTTGACCTGTACGGCTGGCTCGCTTTAACGCCTGCGCTGGTCTGGAAAGGGCAGGTCTGGCGCGTGGTAACCTATGCCTTTCTGCCCATCGGCCCCTTGGATTGGCTCATCAGCCTGTTCTGGCTCACGACGCTGGTTTCCGTGTTGGGCAGGAACTGGTCCGCGCGCGGGTTCTGGGGTTACTGCCTGCTGGGCGCACTGGCAGGCGGGCTGTTCATTTCGCTGCTCAAGCCGGGAATGCCCTGCGGTGTGGCAGGTGAGGGAGCAATGATTTTTGCCCTGCTGGCAGCGTGGGACTGGCTCTACCGCAACGAACGCCTGATCCTGCTCGGCATCGGGGAAATCTCCGTGCGCCAGGCGGCGATTTTGATCACCATCATCAATTCCCTCATCCTGTTCTTCTGCTCGGGCTGGTTCCTGATGCTGGCGATGTGGTGTGGCGGCCTGGCCGGATGGCTCTGGCTCAGGATTCGCGCGAAACTTTTCCTGGGTAAAACCCCTCAACAAATCCGGTCCGAACGCGTGGCCCGGCTGGAATTATGATCCGTTCAACGATTTCAGGGCTGCCGAGCGTCAACGCTTTCAAAAGAAACGCGACCGGCTTTGGACTGCGGCGGGAAGCGAAGCGACACGCCGCTTTGATAGGGGCTGATGAGGTCTTCAAAAGCGGTGTCGCCGCTGCGCTCTGCCACCGCAGTCCAAAATCGCGTGCGTTCCTGGCCCGCGAGCGGGCACGGATCGCGCGGGCGATGTTGGCGGATTGCCGCTTCTGCGCGCACGACTGCGGCGTCAACCGGGTGGCTGGCGAGAACGGCTTGTGCCATGCCGGGGCGGAGGCGCGCTTTTTCTCCGCACAAATTGAAGTTTCCGATGAGCTGGAATTGATTCCCACCTTTGCCGTAGCCTTGAGCGGATGCGATTTGCGCTGCGATTTTTGCATCACCGGCGCATCCAGTTGGAATCCGCGGGCGGGCACGGGCTTCGACACGCACGCGATGGCGGCAAAGGCCCGGGCGGCCCTGCAGGGCAGCGCGCGGACCATCATGGTGCTGGGCGGTGAACCCACCATTCATCTGCCCGCCGCACTCGAATTCGTGTCGCTGCTGCCGGACACGGCCAGATTGATATGGAAGACCAACGCCCACGGCTCGGCGCAGGCGCACGAACTGCTCGACGGCATGTTTGACGTCTGGCTGGCGGATTTCAAGTTCGGCAATGATACCTGTGCCCAGCGGCTGGCAAAAGTTTCGGATTATGTCCGGGGGGTCGAAGAAAACCTGCGCTGGGCCAATGAACACAGCGAATTGATCATCCGCCATCTGCTCATGCCCGGCCATCTTGATTGTTGCTGGCAGCCGGTGGCGGAATGGCTGGCCGGAAACCTGCCTGGCGTCAAAGTAAATTTGCGCTCCGGCTTCTGGCCAGCATGGCAGGCGGCACGGCACGCTGAATTGCAACGGACGGTCTCAGGGCCGGAAAGCGCGCGAGCAGTTGACCTGGCACAGCGCCTGGGTTTGAATTTGATTCCATGAAAAAGCACCGGACCAAAAAAAATTGCGAATCATCCGGCGAAAGCCAGGTGAGTGAACTCTTGATTTTGCCGGACGGGCAGATTCTGGTCCACAACCTGACCCCGGCCTTCGCCGGTCTGTTGCATGAATTGAATCCCGATGATGAGCACATCTCGTCACGTGTCACTCGTCACATGTCACCCCACCTATGAACTTCCAAACTGAAATCGAGACCCTCATCCGCGCCCGTTATCCGATCCTCTACATCATTACGAACGAGGAAATGCGCGTGCAGAACCTGCTGGTGGAAATCGCCGCCAAACGGCAGAAAAAGGTGTTCGAGTGGACCTTCAGCAACGGCATCGTCCCGGCCGGCACATCCATCCAGTCGCAGAAAAACCGCAACGCCTCCACCAAGGACCCGCTCGCCGCGCTGGACCAGGTGATCGAACAGGTCGAGCCGGCGATTTTTCTGTTCAAGGATTTTCATCCGTTCCTCACAAAAAACAACTTTGCGATCATCCGCAAGCTCAAGGACATCGCGCAGCATCTCAAAAACAGCTTTAAAACCATCGTACTGATTTCGCCGGTGATGGAAATCCCGGCGGAACTGGACAAGGAAATCACCGTCATCAATTTCCCGCAGCCGACGAAGGAGGACCTCGCCGCGATGCTCGACAAAATTGTCGCGGAAGTCAGCGACCGGAAACAGATTCAAATTGATCTTGATGATCAAGGCCGTGACCGGCTGCTGCAGGCGGCGCTCGGCCTGACGCTCGGCGAGGCGGAAAATGTTTTCGCCAAAATCATCGTCCAGGAGCAGCGATTGAGCGGCGATTACGTCAACGAAGTGTTCGCCGAGAAGCAGCAGATCATCCGCAAGAGCGGGTTGCTGGAGTATTACGCGGCGGAAGAGGATTTTGCCAGTGTTGGCGGCCTGGCGGTGTTGAAGGACTGGCTGAACAAGCGTTCCGTGGCGTTCACGGATGAAGCACGGGCGTTTGGTTTGCCCGCGCCGAAAGGGATTTTGCTGCTGGGCGTGCAAGGTTGCGGCAAAAGCCTGTGCGCCAAGGCGGTTTCGCGGCTGTGGCAACTGCCGCTGCTGCGCTTTGACATGGGCCGGATGTTCGGCAGCCTGGTGGGTTCGTCGGAAGAAAACGTGCGCCGTGCGATTGCCGTGGCGGAATCCGTGGCTCCGGCAGTGCTTTGGGTGGACGAGATTGACAAGGCATTTGTCGGCTCGCAAAGCTCCGGCGCCACCGACGGCGGCACGACCGCGCGCGTGTTCGGCACGTTTCTCACCTGGCTCTCGGAAAAAGACGCGCCGGTGTTCGTCGTGACCACGGCTAACGACGTTTCGCAGCTTCCGCCGGAACTGCTGCGCAAGGGACGGCTCGATGAAATCTTTTACGTGGACCTGCCGAACGAGGAGGAGCGCGAGGAAATTTTCCGGATTCACATAGCCAAGCGCGGCCGCGAACCGAAAAATTTCGACCTGAAAGTGTTGGTTGCCGCAAGTAAAGATTTCAGCGGTGCTGAGATTGAGGAGGCGGTGATCAGCGCGCTCTACGACGCCTTTTATGCGAAGGAAGAGTTGTCCACGCAATATGTGCTCGCCGCGCTGACGGCGACGGTGCCGCTGGCCAAAACGATGTCCGAAAAAATTAGCGACGCGCGCAAATGGGCCATCGGCCGCGCACGGAACGCGAGTCTGGTTCACACCATGGTAGAAGAGGCCAAAATCGAGACGACGGAGTAATATGAACCCGCCTTGGGGCAACCTGTATGATCATTTCAAGGATCGCCGTTATGCGGCTCTTTTCTTGATTACCATCGTAGGCCTCGTTTTGTCTCCGATTTTGCTGCCGATGATGGGACTGTATGTTTTGGGGCGGGCTTGGTCGGCCTTTCGCCTGGCCCAAGCCAACCGGTGGAACAAATTGCGGTATTCCCCCTTGTCGCGTGACGAACTGCGCGTGGCCCGGTCAAAACTCTTGAACAATCAAAGTCGAAGAGGCGTATGAGTTGTGTTTGCATTTTAACCCCGGTGGTCATCGCCAGTTGGCCAGCGTTCAGCGCGGCCGTGGCGGCGGCGGCGACCTCCCTCGGCTACACCATTGTCGAGGAGGGCATCAAACAGCGCCAAGCCGGCAACGTCAATCAAACCGGCGAGCGCAAGGTCAATCTTGAAATCGAACAAAGCGAAATCGTCACCAACCAGCTTGGCCGCGACCAGAGCATCAAAGTCACGCGCGACGGTGTGACGGTGACATTTTCCCGCGACGCGCGCGGGAAGGCCGCGATTTGCGTGACCGGGCCGGGCTTTTCGGACGAGGAACTGCGCGTCATTGGCGAGGAACTGAGCCGACGCGTAGTGCAAAAATATGTCCACCGGCGGCTGATGGATGAAATTCAAGCCCGCCAGTTTGTGGTCGTGGAGGAGGTGGTGGATGAAAACAACGCCATCCGGCTCAAAGTCCGGCATTGGGATGGGTGAACGTAAAACGTGACGCGTGATGCGTGACGGATTGACATTTCATGCATCACGCATCAATTCTTAACTCTCAACCAACAATTCAAAAATGCCCCAACGCGAATTCGAAATCACGATAGCGCCCGACGGCAGCGTCGAGGTGCTGGTCAAAGGCTACAAGGGCAAGAGCTGCCTGGAAGCGATGAAAATCTTCGAGCAGGTGGTCGGAGAGATGAAGTCGCAACGGAAGACGAGCGAGTTTTACGAGCCGGATGAGCAGGTGCGATTTAATATCGAGCAACGGCATTGAGGTTGGAGTCCAAGCTTTGGCTTGTCCACAGCCGGCAAACTGAAGCTTGAACTCCACTTGTGGCCAGATTGAACATACAGGAAGAGGCTTCGCCGTACTACCCGCCACGGGCGCGGTGGTCTAGCCATCTTCTTTCTTTCGGCATCACAGTCCGACGGCGGCTTGCCTTGGATCGCATTCATCTGCCACGGGAAATGGCTTTGGTTGGGCTGATTGCCGGTTTTCTGGTGCCCGGCCTTGCTGTTTATATCCGGGGCCCACGACTTTGGGGAAAGGCCGCGCTGGTCAGTTGCGGACTGCTGTTGTTTTTATTCATCGCGTGGTTCGGCCATCCGACCGGGAATTTTGCCTTCGGCCTGCTGCTCTCGATTCACATCTCCGGTTTCGTGTATTACTGCAGTCCATTGCTGCAACATGAAGAACTCGGATCCCGGCTGCTGTTTACGCTGCTGGTTTTGATGGGGATCGGCCTGCTCGTTTACCTGCCGATGCGGAACGTCATACTGCACCACTGGCTGATTCCCCTGCGTGTGCGGGGCAATGTGGTGATTGTGCATCGGCTGGGTGCGCCGCTCGACATTAAACGCGGGGATTGGGTCATGTTTTCGCAGAAGAGCAGTGAAGCTGGTGAAGCCCATCGCGGCGGCGCGATCTGGGTTCGGGCCGGTTTCGGTTGGGGACCGGTGCTGGCCGTGGCGGGAGATCGCGTGGAGTTTTCCACGAACGCTATTCTGGGGAATGGCGAGGCTCGGCCGCTTTTGCCACACATGCCGAATTCAGGAACGTTCACCGTGCCCGAAAAGCATTGGTTTATCTGGCCTGATCTTGATATATACGAACACGGAAATGTGGGCGAAGCAAACATTTCAGCCACCATGTTGCAAATGGCAACTGTACCCCAGGAACAGTTCATCGGAAAACCCTTCAAACGGTGGCTTTGGCACCGACAAATTATACCATGAGCCGGTTCGTCAATCTTGAGTTTGGAGACGAGTCCGAAGACCAGTCGCAACCAAAAGAAAAGGCGCTGGTCAAGGACGAGGCGTATTATTTCAACGAGGCGCGCACGGCGTTCGAGACCGGAAATTATGAGCAGGCCTTGCGGTTTTACTCAAAAGTCCTGGAGTTCAATCCGCAAAATCCCGCCGCGTGGACCGGGCAGGTGCGGATGTTGATCGAACTGGGTGAATTTCGCGAGGCGAAATTGTGGGCCGACAAGGCGCTGGAACGGTTTCCCAACGAACCGGAACTGCTCGCCGCCAAGGCTGTCGCGCTGGGCCGCAGCGGCGATTTGCAGGGGGCGCTCGCGTTCTCGGACGCTTCCATCGAAGAACGCGGCGACACACCCTATATCTGGCTTGCGCGCGGCGACGTAATGCTCGCGCGCGAAGAGCAACGGGCGGATTATTGTTTTGAGAAAGCGTTGTTGCTCGCGCCCAGGGACTGGTTTGTCACCTGGCTGGCAGCCCGGATCCGGTTTTATTATGAACAATTCGTGCTCGCGCTGAAATTGCTGCAACAAGCCATCGAATGGAATACCGGCAATTTTATTTTATGGCTCGAACAGGGCCAATGCCAGCAGGCACTCGGTTTGATCGGTCTCGCCAAAAATTCGTTCTTGCAGGCGCAACAATTGAACCCGCATGCTCGCGAAGCCGATCTGGCACTTATCCAGCTTTCCCAAAAAGGGCTCTGGGCGCGCGCGCGCGGCTGGTGGCGGCAACTTTTCAACCGATGAGCACAAAAAACCTGAATCAGCTTTTGTCCGCTGCCAATGAATTCGATGCTTCCGACCTGCATCTGGTGGCCGGTGTCCCGCCCGCTTTTCGCGTGAACGGCGAAATCATCATTGCCGATGAAGATGCGTTGACCGAGGACGAAATCACCGCCATGGCGGACAGCCTGCTGAATGAACAGCAGAAAAAAAAATTCGAGGAGGAATGGGAGCTTTGCATTTCCCTGCTGCACAGCGTGGCCGGGCGCGTGCGCGCCACGTTTTACCGGCGCAACGGACATCCGGAAATGAGCTTCCGCTTTTGCGGCGACAAGGTGGCCACGCGCGAGGAACTCGGCCTGCCGGAGAAAATTGACGATCTGGCGCGCAAGCCGAACGGACTGGTCCTGATCACCGGCCCGACCGGGGCGGGCAAAACGACGACGCTCAATTATTTGGTCAACCTGATCAACAACGAGCGCCGCTGCAAGATCGTCACGATTGAAGACCCGATTGAATTCGTTCACGAAAACCAACGCGCCATTGTGGTGCAACAGGAGGTGCTGACCGATGTGCACTCGTTCAATCGGGCGCTCATCCACGTGTTGCGCCAGGACCCGGACGTGATTGTCGTGGGCGAGATGCGCGATCCCGAGGCCATTGCCACGGCCCTGACCGCAGCCGAAACGGGACAC
>Ga0181536_10002443_pt1 | contig 21027 bp, 13 predicted proteins | sample PEATcosm2014_Bin_41_FD_121105 | JGI IMG/M metagenome (GOLD analysis project Ga0181536, IMG submission 121105) | Peatland microbial communities from MTU Mesocosm Facility, Houghton, MI, USA - PEATcosm2014_Bin17_60_metaG | ecosystem: Environmental > Terrestrial > Soil > Wetlands > Peat | place...
CGCTCTCGAGCGGGTCGCGCGACATCATCCTCGCCAGCCACGACGGGATGGCCGTGCATTTCAACGAGCGCGACGTCCGGCCGATGGGCCGTCCGGCACGCGGCGTGCGCGCGATGTCGCTATCGCCCGGCGATTCGGTCGTCGCGATGGACGTCGTCGACGACGACCGGCGCGAGGTACTCATCGTCACGTCGCAAGCGTTCGGCAAGCGCACCGACATCGAGCAATATCGCCATACGTCGCGCGGCGGCAAGGGCGTCAAGGCGTTCGCCAAGGAGAAAGAGATCGGGCACGTCGTCGATCAGATCTTGGTCAACGAGCAAGACGAGCTCATGATGATGACGTCGGCCAATCAGGTGATCCGCATCCCCGTCAGCCAGATCCGCCGTGCCGGCCGCTCAACGAAGGGCGTTCGGCTGCAGCGACTGGATGAAGGCGACGAGGTGATCGCGATTGCGAATCTCGGTCAGCTCTCCAAGCGCGTCAGCGACGTTACGGGCGAGCCGTCCGAGCCGTCTTGATCCAACGCCCGAGCGTTTGCGTGAGGGCTTTCGGATCCACCGGTTTGGTGAGGTGATCGTTCATCCCGGCCTCGAGGCAGAGCTGGCGCTCCTGTTCCATCGCGTGCGCGGTCATGGCGATGATCGGCAGTTGCGACGCGTTGACCGAGCGACGGATGATCCGCGTCGCCTCTAGGCCGTCCATCTCGGGCATCTGCACGTCCATGATCACCGCGTCGAAGCGCGAGTAGCCGGCCAGCACCGCATCGACGGCCTGCCGTCCGTTGGCGGCGAACTCGACCGTCACGCCCAGGCGCGCCAGCAGATGTTCCACGATCTGCTGGTTGATGTCGTTGTCCTCGGCGACCAGCACATGGCTCCCGGCCAACTGGTTCGTCGGCGGTTCGGCCGGCGCTGCTTCGCGCGTGCCGCCCGCCGTCGTTACGAGCGTCTGCATCGTTTCGAGCAGCAGCGACGGATCGACCGGCTTGACCAGAAACCCTTCGATGCCGGCACGCTTTGCCGCATCGTAGAGATCGGAGCGCCCGAAGGCGCTGACCATGATCACGATCGGCGCTTTCCCGTCCCCGGGATCGGCGCGGATGGCCTGCGCAACCTCGACGCCGTTTTGTCCGGGCATCTTCCAGTCCATCAGCACCATGTCGAACGGCGATCCGGCGGCTTTCGCCTCGCGAATTGCCGTCAGCGCCGCCGGACCAGAACGGGCTTCCGTTACCTTGAGCGACCACGCACGCAACATCGCCGCCAGCGAGTCGCGTGCGAACGGATCGTCGTCGACGACCAGCACGCGGCGGTCGCGCAGTGATTCGACCGGTCGCGGGGCGGTGCGCCGTTCCGGACGATGGAGAACGACGGTGAAGGTGAAGGTGCTGCCGGCGCCGCGCTTGCTCTCGACGCTGATCGTGCCGCCCATCTTGTGCGTGAGGGCTTTGCTGATCGCGAGCCCCAACCCGGTGCCGCCGAAGCGGCGCGTGATCGACGTGTCGACCTGCGAGAACGATTCGAACAGATGCGCCTGCTCCGCGTCCGTCATCCCGATGCCGGTATCGCGCACCGACGTGATCAACTCGACGTCGCGTTGCCCTTGGCGCTTCACGCCGATCGTCACCACGACTTCGCCGCGCTCGGTAAACTTGATGGCGTTGCTGGTGAGGTTCAGCAGAATCTGGCCGAAACGCACGGGGTCGCCGATCAGCTCCATCGGCACGTCGGGATCGACGTTGATCTGGAAGGTGAGGCCCTTTTCGGCGGCGCGAATCGAGGAGACGCTACCGATGTTTTCGAGCACCGACGCCATGTCGAAGTTGACGTCTTCGAGTTCGAGTTTGCCGGCCTCGATCTTCGAGAAATCGAGGATGTCGTTGATGATGTTGAGCAGCGATTTGGCGGAGTACTCGATCTTGTTGAGGTAGTCGCGCTGCTTGGGCGTGAGTTCGGTCATGAGCGCCAGGTGGGTGAGCCCGATCACGCCGTTCATCGGCGTGCGGATCTCGTGGCTCATGTTGGCCAAGAATTCGCTCTTGGCGGCGTTCGCGCTCTGCGCTTCCTGCTGGGCGGCGAGCGCTTCTTCTTTGGCTGCGGCTTCAAGCTCGCGGTGCCGGCGCAGCTCCTTGCGCGCCCGGACCCCTTGCAGCCAGCCGAGCATGACGAACAGGATGATGATCGTCGCGGCGCCGCCGCGCAAGAGCCCGGTGCGACGCAGATCGTTCGTGCGTGCGGCGACGTCCGCCGTGGACAAGCCCGCCGATATGACGATCGGGTAACCGGGGACCTTTTGGAAGCCATAGATGCGGGCGATCCCGTCGACGCCGCTGAGGTGCGCGTAGGTTCCGGACGGCGACTTCGCCAGCGCGCTCCAGAGCGGTGAGTCGTCGGGGATCGAGCGGCGCACGGGGGCGCTGACGCCGGCAGCGCTGGCGCGCGCGCGGATGATGTGGTCCTGCGTTCCGACGATTTCGACGTAGCCGTTCGGCCCGACGTCCGATCCGTCGACGCCGAAACCGAACTCGGCGACGTTCAGTTCGGCCAAGACGGCGCCCGGCACCGTGCCGTCGCGACGTCTCACGCTGCGCAGGAACGGGATGGCGGTTTGCTTGTTGACCCGGCCCATGACCGGTTGGCCGATGGCCAGCCCGTTGGTGCGCAACGCCTCATGAAAGTAGAGCTCGTCGCGGAACGAGTTGGGCCGGTGCCCGGTCGCGCTGAAGGTCGTTCCGTGGCCGAGCGTGTCCACGATCGAGACGTTGCCCAGCACGCCGTTGTACAGCCGCGTGCGTTCGATCATCTGTACGGTCGCGGCGAGGCCGTTTTCGGCGTCGTAATCGGCGACGAAGTGCAGCGTGTTGTCGACCAGCGTGATCGTCGATTCGACGTTGCTTTGATACGAACCGGTGACCTGCATCACGCGCGAGAGGGCTTCCGCTTGCGCGCGATCGTTCAGGGCCGCGATCTCGTTACGGGTAAGCAGCCACACCGCCAGGATGAGCGCGGCAGCGATGAGGACGGGCCCCCACTGGTCGGCAGTCCGGAGGATACTACGCACCACGAGCCTCCACTGCTAGCGCGTTCTCGCCTGCTCGGTGACCCCCCTCGAAACCGCCCCCGCGCCGGGTGGGTTGAAAGGGACACTATGAGCGCAATTCCCGAGGTTTCCCAGAGCACGTTCCAAGCGGACGTGCTGGCGTCCGACCAGCCCGTTTTGGTCGATTTTTGGGCGCCGTGGTGCGGACCGTGCAAGATGCTGGCCCCGGTGATCGAGGAAGTCGCCGGTTCGCTGGCCGGCAAGGCTCGTTTCGTGAAGCTGAACACGGACGAAAATCCGAACATCGCCGCGCAGTACGGTATCTCGGGTATCCCGACGTTGATCCTGTTCAAGGGCGGCGAGGTCGTCGATCGCATCGTCGGCTTCGTGCCGAAGTCCGCGATCACGTCGATGATTTCCAAGCATCTCGTCGCCGCCTAAAAGCGGCCGGCCTCCGGCCGTCCACCGCGTCCTCGACGAACCGCGTATAGCGCGGTTCGTTCCCGTTCTCGGCGCGGTGACGGTCAAGGCGCACGTCGTCGCGGTGCTCGACGAGCAGCGCGCGGCGCTCCTCGCCGGCGCGAGCGGCGAAGCGGTCGTTGCGGCAGCCGCGCAGCGGCTCACGCGCGCCGCCGCCCGCGGTCTCACCGGCGTGCTCAACGGCACCGGCGTATTGTTGCACACGAATCTCGGCCGCGCGCCCCTCGCCGCCGAAGCGTTGGCGGCAATTGCCGATGCATCGGGGCGGTATTCGAATCTCGAGTTCGACTTGGAAACGGGCGAGCGCGGCTCACGCTACGACCGGCTCGGGGATGCCCTACGCACCGCCACCGGCGCTCCGGCGGCGCTGGTGGTGAACAACAACGCGGCCGCCTTGCTCTTGATCCTCGACACGTTCGCGCGCGGGCGCGAAGTCGTCGCCGCGCGCAACGCGCTGATCGAGATCGGCGGCGGCTTCCGGCTGCCGGACGTTCTCGCGCGCAGCGGCGCGACGCTGGTGGAAGTCGGCGCGACGAACAAGGTGTACGTGGCCGATTTCGCGCGCGCGCTCTCGCCGAACACCGGGCTGCTGCTGCGCGCGCATCCCTCGAATTATCGCATCACCGGCTTCACCGCCGACGTTGCGCCGGCCGAGCTGGTGGCGCTTGGCGCACGCGCCGGCGTGCCGGTGGTCGAGGACTTGGGAACCGGCGCGCTCTTCGACCTGCGCGCATACGGCTTGCCGCACGAACGCACGGCCGGCGAAGCGATCGCCGACGGAGTCGATCTGGTGGCGTTCTCGGGCGACAAACTCTTGGGCGGCCCGCAAGCGGGGATCATCGCCGGTACGACGGCCGCCGTCGCGCGCTTGCGCGCGAACCCGTTGCTGCGCGCGCTGCGCGTCGACAAAGCGACCCTCGCGGCGCTCGGCGCGACGCTGCGCTTGCTCGCCGATCCGGCGACGCGGGAGCGCGTCCCGTTCTATCGGATGCTGGCCACGCCGGTCGCTGCGCTGCGCGAGCGGGCGCGCACGTTGCAAGAGCAATTTCCGGCGCTGCAGGTCATCGACACGCCGGGCTTTGCCGGCGGCGGGACGCTGCCGCTCGCACCGCTTCCGTCGGCCGGCGTAGCCTGGTTGCCCGCCGGCGGTGCGACGGCTGCTCTCGCGCAACTGCGCGCCGCAACGCCGCCGCTGGTCGCGCGCATCGACGACGGGCGCGTCGTGATCGACTTGCGCACGATCGATCCGGCCGATGACGTGCGCGTTGCCGGTGCGCTCGCAGCGCTGTTCGCGATCTGAGCTGATGCGGGTCGTCGGCACGGCCGGCCACGTCGATCACGGCAAGTCGGCGTTAGTGCGCGCGTTGACGGGCACCGAGCCGGATCGCTGGGAGGAAGAGCGCCGTCGCGGGATGACGCTCGACCTCGGCTTCGCGCACCTGCGCTTCGACGATGGCCTGGAAGCGGGGATCGTCGACGTTCCGGGCCACGAACGGTTCGTGCACAACATGCTCGCCGGCGCAACCGGGATGGATGTGCTGTTGCTGATCGTCGCGGCCAACGAGGGGCCGCGCCCGCAGACCTTCGAGCATCTGGCGATCCTGTCGCTGCTCGCCGTGCCGGCTGCGATCATCGTGCTGACCAAAGCCGATCTCGTGAACGGCGACGAACTCGCCGAGGCGCGCGAGGACGTCGCCGCGGCCGTGCGCGGAACGGTGGCGGAAGGCGCGCCGGTAGTGGCCGTGTCGGCGCACACCGGCGCCGGACTCGACGAGTTGCGCGCGCTCATCCACGCTGCACTGGCCGACCTGCCGCCCCGCGCGCCGCATGCGCCGGCCTATCTGCCGGTCGACCGTGCGTTCACGCTGGCCGGTCACGGCACGATCGTGACGGGCACGCTGATGCAAGGCACGATTGCCGTCGACGACGTCCTGGTCGTGCATCCGGGCGGCCTCGAAGCGCGCGTGCGCAGCCTCGAGGTGTTCGGGGCCGCACGCGCTCGCGTCGACGCCGGATCGCGTGTCGCGGTCAACCTGCCCGGGGTGCCGCTCGATGCGATCGCGCGCGGCAGCACGCTCGCCGCGCCCGGCATCCGCGCGCAGGCGAGCTACGCGGTGCGCTTCCAGCCGCTGCCGGAAGGGGTGGAACTGCTGCGCCGGCGGATGCCGGTGCGCGTGCACCTCGGCGCGGGCGAATCGTTCGGCACGCTCGTCTTTGCGGCGCGCCCCGCCGGCGCGCAACCGGTCGACGCGGTGCTGCATCTGCGCGCGGAAGCGGCCGCCGTACCGGGCCAGCGCTTCGTCGTGCGCCGCATGTCGCCCAAGACGGTGCTCGGCGGAGGCACGATCGGCATTCCGGTCGCGGCCGAAGAAACGCCGGCGGCCGCGCCGGACGTCGTCGTGGTGTGCGCGGCACTGGCCGCGCGGGGGTTGGCCGCAAGCGATGCCGGCGAACTCGCCGCTGTCGCGAACGTCACGCTCGAGCGCGCCGAAGAGATTCTCGCCGACGAAGCGGCGGCCGAACGCGTATGGACGCTCGCGCGTCCGGCCGGCTACATCGATGCGCCGGCCGTCGAAGCGCTGCTCGAGAGCGTGATGGCGTCGTTGCTGCGGCGCGAGGTTGAGGCCCCGTGGATGTTGGGCGCCACCTCGCTCGCGCTCGCGCGTGAGTTCGCCGTCGACGAGGCGCTGCTGGTGCGCATTCTCGCCGCCGCCGCCGAGCGGCAGCGCCTCACTGTGCGCAGCGGATATTACTGCAGCGTCGGCTTCGAACCGGAACTCGCGCCCGAACAAGCGGCGTTCTTCGAGCGGCTTGTCCCGGTCGACCCGGCGCAGCCGCTCGTGCCGGCTCCGTTCGAGCCGCTCATCACAGAGTTACGCCGCTCGCGCATTCCCGGTCTTTCCGGCGCACTCGACACGCTCACCGCCACCGGCAAACTCGTCCGCATCGGCGAGCACGTCTACCGCGGCGAACAACTGACCGAAATCCGCACACGCTTGGTGCGCACGCTACGCGCCGAGGGCCGCGTGACCGCCGCGCGAGTGCGCGACGTCGTCGGCACGTCGCGCAAGTACATCGTCCCGCTCCTGGAATATTTCGACGCCACCGGCGTCACCGTCCGCGACGGCGACCAGCGCGCGCTCCGCAGTTCGGGTTGAGCCGCACGCCATCTGTCATCCCGAGCGTGGTCGAGGGATGCGCCGTGATCTTCGCGATCGAGTGCGAGCGCGAAGGCGCGAGCAGTGGTGTAAAAAAAGACGTTTGTGGAGTTGCCCCGGCTGTTGCGCACGATCGTGGCGCGTTCCTCGACGGGCGCTCAACTCCGTTCGCGCCCCTCGGAATGACAGTCGGGATGACAGGAGGATTACAAAAGAAGCGCCAGCATCACCCGCATGGCGCCCCTTTTTCGTTAGTGGTAAGGCGAAAAGCTGCTAGCGGTACGCGTCCTGGATGCCGTGGAAGCGGCCGGTGTCGTAGACGTCGGCCGAGATCAACGGCGGCGTGTCGCCGAGCACCAGATCGTCGAAAGCGGCGCGCTGCGTCTGGTAGATGATGCCGAGCGGGATCTTGCCGTCGGCGGTCAGTGCCTCGAACGCGTGCTGTTTGTTCGTGTTGTCGTAGCCTTCGATTTGCGTGACGTCGAAGACGTTCTCTTTGAACCACGCGAACGTGTTGTGCTTGTTGTAGGTCACGCACGGCGACATCACTTCGACGACCGAGAAGCCGGGATGCTCGATCGCCGCCTTGATCAGTTCGACGAGCTTTTTCGGTTGGGCCGAAAAGCCGCGCGCGATGAACGTGCCGCCGGCTGCAAGCGCGACGGCCATGCCGTTGAGCGGGGCGTCGGGATTGCCGCCCGGGCTGGTTCCCGTGACGTAACCCAAATCGCTGGTCGGTGACGACTGGCCTTTGGTGAGGCCGTACGTCTGGTTGTCCATCACAATGTAGGTGATGTTGGGGTTGCGGCGCACGGCGTGCAAGAAGTGGCCGGCGCCGATGGCAAAACCGTCGCCGTCGCCGCCCGCGGCGATTACGGTGAGATGGTTGTTGGCAACCTTCACGGCCGTCGCGACCGGGAGCGCGCGCCCGTGCACGCCGTGAAACGCGTACGAGTGCAGGTAGCCGGAGATCTTTCCCGAGCAGCCGATGCCGGAGACGAACGCGACGTCTTTCGGGTTCAGCGCCAGTTCCGCGCACGCCGACTTCAGCGACGCGAGAACGCCGAAGTCGCCGCAACCGGGGCACCACCACGACGGGGTGGCGGTTGCGAAATCCTTGGGACTCATCACTAGGGCCATGGTTAGACTCCCGCCAGGCTGACTGCGCTGCCCGTGCGGACGGCGTCGATGATTTCGATGGGACGGAACGGCCGCCCGTTGTATTTGCGTACGTCGTGCAGCTTGTCGATCGGGCCGACGACGTGGCGAATCAATCGCCCGAGTTGCCCCGTGTAGGTGTTCTCGACGATGTAGACCTCGTCGTTGGCCTCGAGGAACGCCTTGACGTCGTCATCGGGGAACGGCCACAGCGTTTTCAGCTGCAGGAAGTTCACCAACTCGCCCATTTTGTTGAGCCGGTCTTGTGCTTCGGCAATGGGACCGCGGTTGCTGCCGTAGCCGATGATGCCGACGCGCGCGCCCGGCGTGGCGAAGAGCTTCGCTTTCGGCAGATCGGGACGGGCGGTCTCCATCTTGCCCATGCGCTTTTCCATCATGCGCTTGCGGTTCTTGGCATTCTCCGTGATCACGCCGCCGTCGTTGTGCTCCGATCCCGGCGCGAGATGCATGCCGCCCTCGGTGCCGGGAATGACGCGCGGCGAGACGTGATCTTCGGTGAACGCGAAGCGCCGATATTCGCCGAACACCACCGGATCGGTGATGAGCTTGCCGCGATCGACTTCGACCGCCTCGAACGAGAGGCGCGGCAGCGTCGCTTTGCTCTGGCACAGCGCTTGTTCGGAGAGGATGAAGACCGGCATCTGGTATTTCTCGGCCAGGTTCTGCGCGTCGATCGCCATGTAGAACGACTCTTCGACCGTTCCCGGCGCGAGCACGATCTTTGGAAACTCACCGTGGCCGCCGAAGATGATGTGTTGCAGGTTGCTCTGCTCGGTCTTCGTCGGCAGCCCGGTCGACGGGCCGGCGCGCGCGCACTCCACGATCACGATCGGAATCTCGAGCGAGCTGGCGAGCCCGATCCCTTCGGTCATGAGCGAAAGCCCCGGACCGCTGGTCGCCGTCATCGAGCGCACGCCGGTGAAGGCCGCGCCGATGATCATGTTGACCGCCGCGAGCTCGTCTTCGGCTTGCACGACGGCACCGCCGTACTGCGGCAGATACTTGGCCATCCATTCCAGCACGTCGGTCGCCGGCGTGATCGGATAACCGGCCATGAAACGGCAGCCGCCGACCAGCGAGCCGTACGCGATCGCGTCGTTGCCCATCATGATGAGCCGGTCGCCGTCGACACGATCGGCCGACAGCGAATAGCCCGACGGCGTCGAGGCGTAGTGCTCGTGAATGTATTTCTCGCCGGCTTCGATCGCGCGGATGTTGATGTCGACGACCTTCTCGCCCTTACGTTTGTAAACGTTCGTGACGTCGCGGCGCACGATCTGCGGGTCCATCCCGATCAACGCGGCGATCACGCCGAGCGAGATCGTGTTGCGCACGAGCTCGAGCCCGAGATCCTCCTTGGCGATCTTGCCGATCGGGATCTCGTACCAGTTGATGTCGTCGCGCCGCAGCTCGGCCGGAATCGTCTCCGACGTGTTGTCGAAAATGATGAAGCCGCCGGGGCGCATCTCTTCGATGTGGATCTGCACCGCTTCGAGGTCGAACGCGACCAGACAATCGACGAAGTCGGCCATCCCGTAGTTCGGCGTCGTGCCGGCACGGATCACGTAGTTCGTGTGTCCGCCGCGGATGCGCGAGGGGAAGTCCTTGTAGGTGTAGACCTCGAGGCCCATGCGTTTGAAAACACCGGCGATCAAATCACCGGTGGTGAGGCTTCCGTCGCCGGCTTGTCCGCCGAACATCACCTCGATATTGTTGAGAATCATCGTCACTCCGCGCCATAACGCGCACACGCCCAAAGTCGGGCAACCTTTCTTCCAGTTCCTCAAGTTGGACCGCAAACGCCTGCCCCTGACCCCCCGCGTGGCGGCCCTTCGGACTGGGAAAACGGACAGTGCAACCGAGTCATTAGCACTCTCGGTTGTAGAGTGATAGTATGAACGTTGAGCGTATGACCCAGCGTGTTCAGGAAGCCCTGAACACTGCTTATACCCGAGCCCTGACCGAGCGCAACACCCAAACCACCCCCGAGCACGTCCTGGCGGCAATCCTGGACCAGCCCGAGGGCATCGCTGCGCCGATCCTCCAGAAGGCCGGCCTCGACCCGACCACCATCGGGAACAAGGTCGACGCGGCGATCGCCGCGCTGCCCCGCCATAGCGGCGCGAACGCCGACCAGGGGCAAGTGACGGTGTCCCCAGCCCTGACCCGCCTGCTTGCATCGGCTGATAACGAGGCCAAGGCCCTCAACGACGATTTCGTCTCGGTCGAGCACTTGCTGCTCGCGATGGCGGGCGACAACGGCGGGGTGGGACGCTTGTTCCGCGATGCCGGGCTGACGCGCGAGAAGCTGCTCACGGCTTTGCGTGAGGTGCGCGGCAACCAGCGCGTGACCACGCAGAACCCCGAAGGCACCTACCAGACGCTCGAGCGCTACGGCATCGACCTCACGCGCTCGGCGCAACAGGGCAAACTCGACCCGGTCATCGGCCGCGACGAGGAGATCCGCCGCGTCATCCAAGTGCTCTCGCGGCGCACCAAGAACAATCCGGTCCTGATCGGTGAACCCGGCGTCGGCAAAACGGCGATCGTGGAAGGGCTCGCGCAGCGCATCGTGCGCGGCGACGTCCCCGAAGGCCTCAAGGACAAGAAGATCATCTCGCTCGACATGGGCGCGCTGATCGCGGGCGCCAAATATCGTGGCGAATTCGAAGAGCGCCTCAAAGCCGTGCTCAAGGAAGTGCAGAGCTCCAACGGCACCGTGCTGCTGTTCGTCGACGAGCTGCACAACGTCGTGGGCGCCGGCAAGACCGAAGGCTCGATGGACGCCGGCAATTTGCTGAAGCCGCTGCTGGCGCGCGGCGAGCTGCACATGATCGGCGCCACCACGCTCGACGAGTACCGCAAATACATCGAGAAGGACGCCGCGCTCGAACGCCGCTTCCAACCCGTCTTGGTCGATCAGCCCTCGGTCGAGGACACGATCTCGATCTTGCGCGGTTTGCGCGAGCGCTACGAAGTGCATCACGGCGTGCGGATCAAGGATTCGGCGCTGGTTGCGGCCGCCGTGCTCTCGAACCGCTACATCACCGACCGCTTCTTGCCCGACAAGGCCATCGACTTGGTCGATGAAGCGGGAGCGAAGCTGCGCACCGAGATGGACTCGATGCCGACCGAGCTCGACGAAGCATCGCGCCGGATGATGCAGCTCGAAATCGAGCGCGAAGCCCTGCGCAAGGAAACCGACGACGCCTCCAAAGCCCGGCTCGAGAAGATCGATGCCGAGCTGGCGGAGCTGCACGAGGAAACAAACGCACTGCGTGCGCGCTGGCAGACGGAGAAGGATGCGGTCGAATCGTTGAGCGGGCTGCGCGAGCAGATCGACAAGACGAAAATCGAGATCGAGCGCGTTTCGCAGAACGCCGACTATGCCAAGGCCTCCGAACTCAAGTACGGGCGCTTGGCCGACCTGGAACGGCAACTCAAAGACAAAGAAGCCGCGCTGGGTTCCACGCGGTCACGCCTGCTCAAAGAAGAAGTCGACGAGAACGACATCGCCGACGTGGTGAGCCGTTGGACCGGCGTGCCGGTCTCCAAGCTGCTCGAAGGCGAGCTGCAGAAGCTGCTCACGCTCGACCAGGAACTGCACAAGCGCGTGATCGGTCAAGACGAAGCGGTGACGCTGGTCGCGGAAGCGATCGTGCGCGCGCGCTCCGGTCTCGGCGATCCGAACAAGCCGCTGGGCTCGTTCCTCTTTCTCGGGCCCACCGGCGTCGGGAAGACGGAGCTGGCGCGTGCGCTGGCGACGACGCTCTTCGACGACGAACGCGCGATGATTCGCATCGACATGTCCGAGTACCAAGAGAAGCACACCGTCGCGCGTCTGCTCGGCGCACCTCCGGGATACATCGGGTACGACGAGGGCGGCCAGCTCACCGAGGCGGTGCGGCGCCGGCCGTTCGCGGTCATCCTTTTCGACGAGATCGAGAAGGCGCATCCGGACGTGTTCAACGTGTTCTTGCAGATTCTCGACGACGGTCGCTTGACCGACGGTCAGGGTCGCACGGTCGACTTCAAGAACACGGTCGTGATCATGACGTCGAATATCGGCAGCCATCGGATCCTCGACTATCGCGGCAACGCGGATAGCACGGACTACGCCGTCATGCGCGCGACCGTGCTCGACGAGCTACGCCAGTCGTTTCGGCCGGAGTTCATCAACCGCATCGACGAGATCGTGGTGTTCCACGCGCTCACCGAGGCCGAGCTCAAGCAGATCGTCGAGATCCAACTCGATCGGGTGCGCGCTCGTCTCACCGACCGCCGCATCACGCTCGAGATCAGCGATGAAGCGAAAACGCATCTCGCGCGGGTCGGCTACGAACCGGCCTACGGCGCCCGGCCGCTCAAACGAGCGATCCAGCGCGAAGTGGAGACCCCGCTGGGCCGCAAGATCCTGGCCGGTGCGGTCCGCGACGGCGATCACGTGCGCGTCGACGTCGACCGTGACCGTAACGAACTGACGTTCAATACGGTCGCGCCGCTGCCGGAGATTCCCTCGCTGGCATAGTACCCTCGTCGCGTGCGTACATTGCTCGCGGTCTTGGGGATAGTGACGATCTGCCTCGCGCCGGCCGGCGCCGCGAGGCAGGACCCGTTCGTCATCAACGTGATCGACCCGCTGACCGGGTCGAGTGCGTATCTCGGCAACCAGCTGCACACCGTCGTCCAGCTCTACGAGGACGTGGCCAACCGCACCGGCGGCATCAACGGCCAGCCGGTGCACTTCAATTTCTTCGATGACGAGTCGAAGCCGCTGGTCGCGGTGCAACTGCTGCACCAGCTCGCCGACCAGCACGTCGCGGTCGTGCTGGGCCCGGATTCGCAAGCCGAGTGCCGGGCGGTGCTGCCGTTCACCACGCAAGGGCCGGTCGTCTACTGTTTCACGCCGGGCATCATGCCGCCGCCCGGCTATCTGTTCTCGGCCGGCGCCGACATCACGCACACCGAACACGTGCTGCTCAAGTACGCGCACGACAGCGGGGCCAAGCGCCTCGCGCTGCTGGTCGCCAACGACGCGACCGGTCAGGGCTCCGACAAGCTGCTGCCGGTGACGCTGGCCAAGCCGGACCTCGCCGGGATGGACGTGGTCGCCTACGAGCACTTCGATCCGTCGACGATCAGCGTGGCGGCGCAAGTCGCGCGCATCAAAGCGGCCAACCCGCAGTACCTCTACATCTCGGCGACCGGCACGCCGTTCCAGACCGTGATGCGCGGCATCATCGACGGCGGCCTCGACGTTCCGATCGTGACGTCGAGCGCCAACATGGATCTCAAGACGCTCGCGCCGTTCGGTACCTCGATGCCGCGCATTGCCTTCAACGCCCCGCCGTCATGGGACGACCGGACGGCGCGCTCGGGCCCGCTCAAGATGGTGGTGAGCGAATACCGCGATGCGTTCAAAGCGGCGAACCGCATTCCGTCGCCCAACGACGAGCTGGGCTGGGATCCGGCCAGCATCCTCGTCGACGCGTTTCGTAAGCTCGGAACGAACGCGACCGCCGACCAGGTTCACGACTTCATCGAAGGCCTACACGATTTTCCCGGCCTCGGTGGACTCTACGACTTCCGCAGCGGCAACCAGCACGGGCTCGGAGAGAACAACGTGATCATCGTGCAGTACGACGCCGCGCACCAGCGTTTCTTTCCGGTCAGCAAACCGGGCGGTGTACCGCTCTAGACGGTGATCGCGTCGATGTAGTCGATCTTCAAGTCCAGGGCGGTGAGGGAATGTCCCCAGGAATAGCGCTCGGCCGTCTCGGCACCCACGCGCCGGATGCCGTCCGCGAGCGCCGGATTCGCCAGCAACGCGCGCAGGTACGAGGCGAGTTCGCGCCCGTCCGACGTGTCGCAGACGATCGCGTTGACGAACGGGTCGGCGTACTCTTCGCCCGTCGAACCGCAAACGGCGATGCCGCCGGCAGCGATGACTTCGAGGCCGACCAAACCGAACGGTTCGCGCCCGCTGTTCGCTAGCACCGCATCGGCCGCGGCGTAGAGCGCAGCGAGCATTGCTTCATCGAGGAACGAACGCAGGTGCAGGATCGGACGATCGGAGAGCGCGATGCCTTCGATCACTTTGTCGCCGTCGATGCCGGCATAGTCCAGACGCTCGACGCCGAGTCCGCGGCTACCCGCGTACTGGAACACGTGCTCGGCATAGGCGTTGTACCGGCCGCGTGCGATCAACCGGGCGTCGATTCCGCCCGCGTGCAACTCGGCGAGCGCGTCGACCGCCTGGATCCAATTCTTGTCGGCTTCGAAGCGGCCGACTTTCACCAGCGTCGGGCGTTTTCCGAGCGCGCGCTTCACTTTCGCCAGTACCCCGGAGTCCGCGCCTTCGTGGAGCGCGGTGTCGATGCCGTTCGGGACGACCAAAGCGGAAACGCCGATTCGCCGTAACTCTCCGCGCATGTACTTGCTCGGCACCGTAATCGCCGCCGCCGCTCGCAGCGCCGCCCAGTTGATGTCTTTCCAGCCGTGGGTGCTGTTGGCGTTCCAGATCAGCGTGAGCACGTTCCTCAGGCCGCGCAGCCGGGCGAGCGCGTCGATGCCGATCGCGACGTTCGCCGTCTGCCATTCCTCCGCGATTACCAGCGTTCGCTCGTGCGTTGCGGCGGCGGGCACGAGGATCGAGTCGACGACGAACGCCGGCACGCTCGACTCCCAGTCGGCGACCTTGTCCATTTCGCCGTCGTAGGCGTTGCGCGGATGGCTGGCGGAAATCCACTGCGACCAGCGGCGCAGCGTGACGTTTGGGGCGTACTCCTCGACCGCAGCGGCTGCCGGGTCGCCCGCGAAGATCAGGTCGACGTGGCTACCCGCAGCGCCGAAGGCGCGCGCGAGTTGGGTCACACGCGTCGAGAGGCCGCCGACCGTGGCGTAGCGGTCCGGCCCTTCGAACGATACCATGACGACGCGACGGGGAAGCGCCATGGGGCGAGCCTAAGCCGGAACTGTGAAGGACCCGTGAATACGGCCTTCCTTCGGCCGGAATCACTCTAGCGCAGCTGCGAGCGGTAGCGGGTCGCACTGATCCAGATCGCAATGGCCGCGAAGGCCAGGAGCGCCAGCACGTTGGGCCATATCACCTCGAGCCCGGTACCGCGTAGGAGGATGTCGCGCAGGATCGTGATGTAGTGCCGTAGCGGATTGATCAACGACAACGTTTGCCAGAATGGCGTCATGCTCTGGATCGGAGCGAAGGCACCGGACAACATCATCAACGGCAGTGCCGTGAACACCGAGATGAGCACCGCCTGCTGCTGAGTGGCCGCGAAGGTGGAGATGAGGATGCCGATCGAGATCGCCGCGACGATGTAGATCGACGAGATGCCCATGAAGAGCGCAAAGTCGCCCCGGAACGGCAACCCGAAGAGCAGACGCGAAACGGCGAGCGCTGCCCAGAGAGCGCACGTGAAGAGGACGAAAAGCGGCCCGATTTTCGCCAGCAGCACCTCGAGCGAAGATGCCGGCGTCATGAGCAACTGTTCGAGCGTGCCTTCGTCCTTCTCGCGCACGCTTTCCGAACTCGAGGCCAAGATGCCGGTAACCATCAAGATCGCCCCGAGCAAACCGGGAACGAAGAACCATGCCGTAAGCAGGCCGGAATTGTAGGCGAACGTGATTTGCGGTGAGAGCGGGGCCGCCGGCGCGTTCCGCGCGTTATAGTCCGACACGATCAAATTCGCGTACCCGGCGCCGAGGTTCGCTACGAAGCTATTCACGCCGTCGAAGACCAGCTGCACGTCACCCGGTTGGCCGCGGGAGATTTCCCGAGCGAAATCGACCGGAATCACCAGACCAGCGTCGACGGTGCCGCTCTGCACCGCCCGATACACGCTCGCCGTCGAATCGTCCCCGCTGCGCAACGGCACGAAGACGCCGTTCGCCGTGAAGGCGTCGAGCAGTTCGCGGCTGGCCGGCGTCCGCGACTCGTCGGAGACCGCAAGCGTGACGTGCTTGACGAGCGGGTTCATCGCGTAACCCAACAACGCCACCTGAACGATCGGCGGAAAGAGCAGGATGTAGAGCACCTGACGATTGCCCAAGATTTGGACGAACTCTTTGCGCAGGAGCACGAGGAGGCGGCGCACCGAAAACTCGCCCACGACCGTCAATCCGCCAACTGCATGCGCCGCAGCGGAAGCCAGGCGGCGACGGCCAGAACCGATGCGATCAGAGCGAGAGCCAGCAGTCCGGTCCACACGCCCGGCCAGCCGGAACCGCGTACGAACGCATCGCGGCTGATGTCGATGTAGTGGCGCGCCGGAACGACGTAGGAGATCCACTGGAAGAGCAGCGGCATGCTCGAAACCGGATACAGAAATCCGCTCAAGAGCACCGATACCAGCGAGTTGACGCTGCCGGAGGCTTGGATCGCCGAGGTCACGGTGTTCGTCCGGGCGCCGATGAATAGCCCAAGGAGCACTTGGCAGCCCACCATCAGCGGCGTTCCGATCAAGAACGGTACCGGGTCACCGGCGAAATGCACCCCCCACACGGCCAAACCGATCGCCATGATCGCGAACGCTTCCGCCAGCCCGATACACTCGAGCGCGAGCCACTTGCCCGCGATGAACTCGGCGGCGCGCAAGCGCGAGGCGTAGGCCTGGACGATCGTCCCGCGCTCCTTGTCGCGTACCATGGCAATCGCGGCGAGCAGGGTCGGAAAAACCGCGAGGATCACGGCGTATACGCCCGGCACGATGAAGAGCGCTTCGTTACCGCCCGGGTTGAACCAAATTCGTTCGTGCAGCGCGACGGCCGGTGGAGCGGACGGTGCGGCATACGTCGCGCCGACGAAGCCGGTCGTCGCGGTGAGAATTTGCTTGATCGTCTCGGCGTTGACGACGTCGGTCGCGTCGACGAGGCTTTGGATCGGCGCCGGGCGTCCCGCCGCGAGCGCGCGTTGCGTTCCCGGCGGGATCACGATCGTCGCGCTGACGTTGCCCGCATCGAGGAGTGCGGTCGGTGAGCGGTCGAGCGGCTCGGAAATCGCGATGAGCTCCTGGCTCGCATCGATGCGCGAGACGAAGTCCCGACTGAACGGCGAGCGGTCGAAGTCCTGAACGCCGACCGGGATGTTCTTGATCTGCAGCCGGATCGCCAGGCCGAAGATCAGCAGCATGCCGACCGGCAGCGCAAACGCAAGCGCGAGCGTCAGACGATCGCGCCGAAAGGTGACCAGCTCCTTGACGCACTGCACCCAGATTCGCCGGAAATTCATGCTGCGGGCTGACGCTCGATCGTTCCGATGAACGCGTCCTCGAGCGAAAACGGCAACGAACGGGAATGCGTGACGTTCACACCGGCAGCGCGCAAGGCGTCCTGCGCGCGTTCGAGGTCGCCGTCGTCGAGGGCGATGAGATGCAGCCGCGTCCCGAAGAGGGCGACGCGCCACGCGGAAAAGAGCTTCTCGAGCACCACCGCGGCGAGCTCGGACGCATCGGTCGTTAGTTCGAAGAGCCGGCCCGGCTGTGCAGCTTTGATCGCGGTCGGCGAACCTTCGGCCACCATGCGGCCCGTGGCCATGAAGCAGAGCCGGTTGCAGTGTTCCGCTTCTTCGAGATAGTGTGTCGTGATGAGGATCGCCGTTCCGGCTCGCGCTCGCTCGTCGATCAGACGCCAAAATTGCCGGCGGGCCAGAGGATCGACGCCGGATGTGGGCTCGTCGAGGAAGAGAATCTCCGGGTCGTGCATGATCGCCGCGCCGAATGCGACGCGCTGCTTCCACCCGCCGGGAAGGCGTGCGGTCCGGAGATTCTCGCGCCCGCGGAGTCCCGAGCTCTCGATCACCCACGCGATGCGCGCGTCGCGTTCGCTCGATTGCAGACCGTAGATGCCGGCATAAAAGCGCAGGTTTTCGATGATGGATAGATCGTCGTAGAGCGTGAACTTCTGACTCATGTAGCCGATGCGCCGGCGTAACGATGACGCCCGTAAGTCGCTCGTCCGGCCCGCAAGCGCGATCGTGCCGCCCGTCGGCTCGAGCAGTCCGCAGAGCATCTTGATGATCGTCGTTTTGCCCGCACCGTTCGCCCCGAGCAGCCCGTAGATTTCGCCGTACTCGACCTTCAGGGTCACGTCGTCGACGGCATGAAAGGTTCCGAAGTGCTTGCTCAACCCGTGAGCGTCGATCGCGAGCTCCCCGCCTTCGGGGCGTGTCCGCGCCGCGGCGGGAAATGGCGTATAGGGCACGTCGGATTCGAGTTCGCGCAACCGCGCCACGAAGACGTTCTCGAGCGTCGGGCCGGCGGCGTCGATCGACGTAACGCTCACGTTCCCGGTTGCCAATGCGGCCCGAACCACGCGTTCGCCGTCCGCGGCGTCGTGTACCAGCGCATCGACGCGGTCGCCGTACGATTGTACGTCGATGATGCCGTGCCGGACGTCATTCAGCGTCTCTTCGGTTGCCGCGGTATCCGGCGTTCGAACCTCGAGGCGACAGCAGTTCAACCGGCCTTCGAGCTCAACCGGCGTGCCGAGATCGCGAATGGTGCCGTCATAGAGCAAGGCCACGCGATGGCAGCGCTCCGCTTCGTCGAGATAGGGCGTCGCCACGACGATCGTGACGTCGTTCGACGCCAGCCGTGCGAGCACGCTCCAAAACTCACGCCGCGAGAGCGGGTCGACGCCGACCGTCGGTTCGTCGAGTAAGAGGATGCGCGGCTCGCTGATCAGCGCGCAGCACAGCGCGAGCTTCTGTTTCATACCGCCGGAGAGCTGGCCGGCGAGGCGATCGGTGATGCCGGCGAGATCCATCAAGGTGAGGTAACGGCGGCTGCGTTCGGCAAACGCGGCGGCCGGGACGTCGCGCAGTCCCGCGACGTACTGCAGGTTTTCATCGATGCTCAGGTCGTCGAAGAGCGAGAACTGCTGCGTCAGATAGCCCACGTTCGTGCGCGCGACGCGTGGCCGGTCGCCGAGCAGGGTGACGTCGCCGGCGGTTGCCTCCAAAATGCCGGCGAGCACGTTGAAAGTCGTCGTTTTACCGGCGCCGTCGGGACCGATGAGGCCGAAGATCTCGCCGTGCTGTACGTCAAAGTCGATGCCGCTCACCGCCGCGACATCGCCGTAGCGCTTCGTGAGGCCGCGAACGCGCACGTCGATCGACGGCGCCTCGCTCACGATTTACCGATGTCGATGAGGGCGTCGGCCGGCATTCCCGGCTTCGCGAAGCCGCGCGCAGCTTTCAGGTCGAGCCGCACGCCGAAGACCTGTTGCACGCGGTCTTGCTTGAAGTAGACGTTCTCCGGCGTGAACGATGCCTGTGCGTCGATTTCCCCGACGCGAGCATCGAGCGCGCGGGTTGGATCGGAGTCGAGAAAAACGCGCGCTGTTTGACCCACGCGGACGCGGCCGATGTCGCCTTCGGGAACGTATCCACGCAGGTAGACATGATCGAGGTCGACGACCGAGAGCAGCGTTCGTCCCGGGGCGACGACGACGCCGGGCTCGACGGCTCGCGCGACGACGGTGCCGTCGCTTGCCGCACGCACGGTGAGGTCGCTCAAGGCCACTTGGGCCGCGCGTTCCATCGCGCGGGCCTGGCGAGCGTCGGCGTTCGCGGCCGCGATCTGCGCTTCGGCCTCGCGCTGCTGCCGCACGAGCGTGTCGACTTGCGCGGCGTGGATCGGTGCGTTGTACGACGTGCTCCGGGCGATGGCGAGTGCGCCGGCTGCGGCGAGACCGTTCCGCCGCGCGGCGGCGAGCGCATCGCGCTGGGCTTGGACCGCATCCGCCGCGGTGCGGTAAGCCGCGTCGGCTTGCTGGGCGCGCTGCACCGACACGTCCCCGGTGCGGCTCAATGCGTCGTAACGCGTCCGGTCGGCGGCGGCGAGCTCGAGCGCCGCTTGCGCCTGTTGGAGCACGGCGGTCGCCTGCGCCGCCTGCGCCGCGGCAGCCGTGGCGTTCGCGCGCGCCTGCGCTACCCGGCCGTTCGTATCCGCGGTGGCCTGCCGGCCGCCGAGCGCGGTTTCGTCGATCTGGCCGCCCAACACCGCGAGTGTCGCTTGAGCTTGGCGCACGCGGTCCTCCGCCGCCGTCGCGGCAGCCGCGGACGCCGCGGCCTGCGCGCGAGCTTGGGCGTCGTCCAACTGTACCAGGACCTGGCCGGCCCGGACGACGGCACCTTCGCGGACCGCGACCCGCACGACGCGCCCGCCGACCATCGCGCCGAGATCGCTCTGGTAGCCTTCGAGACGGCCGCTGACCGGCAGCTGCGTCGTCGGCGCGGCCGGAAAGAGCGCGCGCGCGACGAGAAATCCGATGATGACGAGCACGACGACGAGCACCGCGCCCACGAGCAAGAGACGGCGTGCCGCTACGGGCACGACCGCGTCCCGACTACTATGCGAGGACCTTTTCGCGTTTGCGCGCGCGCAGACGGTCGGTTTCCGACAGCAGCCGCTTGCGGATGCGCAGCGCTTTGGGCGTCACCTCGACCAGTTCGTCGTCTTCGATGAACTCGATCGCGCGCTCGAGCGAGAGCTCGTCGGCCGGAGCGAGACGCACGTTCTCATCGGTGCCGGCGGCGCGCATGTTGGTGAGCTTCTTGGCGCGGACGACATTGATCGCGACGTCTTTGTCGTCGTTGGCGCGGCCCACGACCATGCCTTCGTAGACGTCGACTCCGGGTTCGATGAAGAAGCGCCCGCGCTGCTCGAGGCCGGCCAGCGCGTAGGCCGTGACCGTACCGGTTTCGCTCGCGCACAGCGCGCCGTTGCCGCGACCCGGAATCTCGCCTGCCAGCGGCTGGTGGTCGTAGTAGGTGTGCGACATCACCGCGGTGCCGCGCGAGAGCGTCAGCAGCTCGCCGCGCAGGCCGAAGATCGCGCGCGTCGGCATCGTGTACTCGAGCCGCCGCGTCTCGCCGACCGTGACCATGTTGGACATGATCGCGCGCCGCTTGCCGAGCGCCTCGATGACCGGTCCCGAATACTCTTCCTGCACGTCGATGACCACGTACTCGACCGGTTCCATCTTTTCGCCGTTGCGTTCGGTGATGATGACCTGCGGCTTACTGACCGCGATCTCGAAACCTTCGCGGCGCATGGTTTCGATCAGGATCGATAGATGGAGCTCGCCGCGGCCGCACACTTCGAACGTGTCGGCGCTGTCGGTATCCGCAACGCGAAGCGCGACGTTC
>Ga0181536_10002444_pt1 | contig 21023 bp, 10 predicted proteins | sample PEATcosm2014_Bin_41_FD_121105 | JGI IMG/M metagenome (GOLD analysis project Ga0181536, IMG submission 121105) | Peatland microbial communities from MTU Mesocosm Facility, Houghton, MI, USA - PEATcosm2014_Bin17_60_metaG | ecosystem: Environmental > Terrestrial > Soil > Wetlands > Peat | place...
AAGGTTCATCACGGACTTCGACGACCAGCGGCACACCAACGTGGCCTTTATCGGCCAGGACGTGAGCGTGCGCTTTTTCCACGACACCGACGCCATCGGCAAGACGATCATGCTGGACGGCAAGCCGTTCGAAGTGATCGGCGTTTCGGCTAAGAAAGGCTCCGTCTTCGGGCAATCGCAGGACAACTTCGTGATGATCCCGCTGGGGACGTTCTTCAAGATATTCGGCTCGCACGCGGAGGCGACCTTCAGCGCGCTGGCGATCGATCATGAACACCTGGAGGACGCGCAGGACGAAGTGCGCGTTCTGCTGCGCGCGCACCGCAAGTTGCGTCCGAACCAGGAGGACAATTACGGCCTGCTGTCCTCGTCGTCGCTGGTGGCGCTGTGGGACCGCATCACCAAGACGCTGGCCACCATGGCGGTGGGCATCGTTTCGGTGTTCATGGTGGTGGGCGGAGTGGTGATCATGAACATCATGCTGTCGGTGGTGACGGAACGGACTTACGAGATTGGCATTCGCAAAGCCGTGGGCGCGCGCAAGGGGGACATCATGCGTCAGTTTCTGGTCGAATCGTCGCTGCTGTCGGCCACCGGCGGGCTGATCGGCGTGGCGCTGGCCTGGCTGGTGACGGTGGTGGTCCGGTCGGTGACGCCGATGCCGATGGCGGTGCCGCCCTCGGCCGTCGTGGTTGGCGTGGGAATCTCCGCGATGGTCGGCCTGTTCTTCGGCGTGTACCCGGCAAGCCGCGCGGCCAGGCTGGATCCGATTCACGCGCTGAGGTGGGAGCGATGACGTTTACCGAAATCCGCTCCTCGGCGGCGATGGCGCTGGCCACCGTGATGGAGCACAAGACCCGCAGCTTCCTGACCGTGCTCGGCGTCATCATCGGCACCGGCGCGGTGATTGCGGTCGGCTCGATCATCACCGGCGTCAACGACGTGATGACGGAACTGGTCAGCGCGATGGGGCCGGAGACGATTCTCTCCTTCCAGTTCAACCTGAGCTTTCGCGGCTCCATCACGCCGGAGGAATTGAAGCGCAAACCCTTCACCTGGGAGCAGTCGCAGGAACTCGAGGAGCGTTGCCCATCGGTTCAGCACGTTTCGCCATACCTGCTGACGCCGAACGTCTTTGGGCCGGGGGGGTGGGCCGACCACGTGAAATACCACGGCCGGGACCTGTACCAGATCACCTTCGCCGGTACCGAGGAGGGCTATGCCGCGGGCGAAAACCAGGTGATGGTGCGCGGCCGCTTTTTCACGGACGAGGAGAACCGGCGGCATCAGCCGGTGGTCGTGGTCGGCGAAAACATAGACAAAGCCCTGTTTCAGGGCGACGACCCGATTGGCAAGTGGATCGAAGTGGATGGCCATCAGCTTCAGATCGTGGGCGTGATTGCGCAAAAGCTGAGTTTTCCCGGCCAGCCGGACCAGCGCATCCTGGTGCCGTTTTTCACGATGCGCAAGATGTACCCGACGGCCAATGAGATCATGTTTATCATCTTCGCCAGGAAGGGACTGGTGGATCGCGCGATGGATGAAACCGAGGTGGCGCTGCGCATGATGCGCAGGACGCCGCCCAACAAGCCGGACGATTTCTGGATCTCCACCGGCAGCCAGATGCTCGAGGATTTCCACCGCATCACTTCGACGGTGGCGCTGCTGATGGTGGGGCTGAGCTCGATCGGCCTGCTGGTGGGCGGCATCGGCGTGATGAACATCATGCTGGTGTCGGTGACCGAGCGGACGCGCGAGATCGGCATTCGCAAGGCGGTGGGCGCGAAACGCTCCGATATCGTGGTCCAGTTCCTCACCGAGGCGGTGGTGCTGACGGGCCTGGGCGGCCTCGCCGGGATGACCCTGGGGTGGCTGATCTCGGTGATCTTCCGGCTGATCTTCCCCAGCCTGCCGACTTCGGTGCCGCTGTGGGCCGCCGCGCTGGGCGTGTGCGTGAGCGTCGGCGTGGGCCTGTTCTTCGGCACCTGGCCCGCGCTGAAAGCCGCCCGCCTGGACCCGGTGGTGGCGCTGCAATACGAGTAGTCTAGTTGGCAGATTCCATCAAACGTACCCCGACCGCTCCCTGACCGTCGCAGCCCCAAACGGAGCCACGAGCGTGAGCGAGTGGTTCAGCACCGGTGGCCCTCGCGTCTCCGCTGGGAACGGGACGGCCGCCGCCTGCGTAATCCAGGGCATGGAGGAGCTGATTGTCGATGGGTTCTTCTGGTTAGCGTTTTCCGTCGGCGAGTTCCTGCTGGAGTTCGCTCGCGATCTGTGGGAGGTTACTCGGGAATGTTCTTGGCCGAACGCCCGCGCTGAGAGGGAACGGCTGGTCAGACTTCGGAGCTGGAACGAACGAGTGCAGCGATCACTGGAAGGGTCCGGCACTGGATCCTCTCGCTGACTTGACGCCAAGGACTTCCGCTCTGAAGCCCTGTAGCCATTTGCAATTTCGGTTTTTCCGGTCCATGATTATGGCTTGCAGCTAACTTCATCCAGAAAGCAGGAGCCTTGTGCCGATTCCCGTTCTGAAACCCACCGCAGCGCGTGACGAACAATTTGCCGGCGTAACCTATCACATCGAGGGCGAACTGGTTCCCGTGTTGCGCATCGAGCTGTCGAGCGTCCCCGTGTACTTCGAGCATCACATCCTTCTTTGGAAGGAACCGAGAACGCAGATCGGCATCAAGCCTTTGAAGGGCGGTTTCCGGCGCGTCATGGCGGGGATGCCCATCCTGATGACCGAAGCCAGCGGTCCCGGGCAAATCGCTTTCAGCCGCGACGGCGCGGGACACCTATTCGGAATCCATCTGAACCGCGGCGAAGGAATCGAGATGCGGGAACACCAGTTTCTCGCCGCCACCGGCAGCGTCGATTACACGTTCACGCGGGTCAAAGGCGTTTCCAATATGCTGATGGGCGGCACCGGGTTTTTCATCGACCACTTCACCGCGCAAGCGAGCGAAGGCATCGTGTGGGTGCACGGATACGGCAACGTTTTCGACGTGACGCTGGGAGCCGGCGAACAGATTGACGTCGAGCCCGGCGGCTGGGTCTACAAAGACCGCTCGGTGCAAATGGAAACGCTATTCCAGAAATTCTCGACCGGATTATTCGCCAGCGCCGGGCAAATCGTGTGCAACCGCTTCACGGGTCCGGGCCGGGTTGGCATCCAGTCCATGTACATTCACATGCCGACGTCGGCATAGGGGCGGGGCGCACCGCCCCCTTGATCGCGCTCAGGGCGATCGTGTGGACCGTTCATCCCGTGACCGCCGTTTACCAGGAGGAATCGCCGGGAGTCCGACGAAAAGCGCTCCTTCCAACAATCCGGTGCACGGGCTGACCTGCGCGATTTTTCTGGGAGCGGGCTATGTTACCGTGCCGGCGCTCGAAGTGCTTGATGAATCAAAGAGTAAGATATAATTCCACCATCCTATGTTGCTGCACTATTTTCCCTTTCTGCTTCTGGGCGCCGCCACGCTCTACGGCGCGTCTGTTCCCGCGCTCGCCGTTGACGCGACCGCGTCACAACACCCGATCAGCCCGCTCATTTACGGAATCAACGAATTTACGGGAAATGGGGTCTGTTGTTCGCCCTTCAAAGAATGGACCGACAGCGGCATATCTGGCATCATGCACATCGGCGTGCGCCGCTGGGGCGGCGATAGCGCCTCCAGCTACAACTGGCAGCTCGACCTGGAGAACCTCAACGTAAACTTGTTTTTCACCACGTATCTGGTCGGCGACGGCGTGCATAACAGCTTCGATCTGTTCCATGAGCGAAACCTCGAAACCGGCACGGTGAGCCTGAGTACCTTCCCTCTGCTGGACTGGACTCCGAAACTGCCGCCGGATAGTGCGCTGACCCCGAACTTTCAGTACAGTTGCAGTTTCCCGGTCTCGACGTATGGGCAACAGCAGCAGACCGAACCGGGGAACTCTCAGTGCGGCAATGGCATCGCCCTATCGACCGGCGACCAGATCGTGAACGATCCGAACGATGTCTACCAGCCGATCACGCCCGCATTCGGCGGACAGTGGGTGGCGGCAATGCTCAACCAGTACGGACCTGCCAACGATGGCGGAGTTCAGATGTGGGACCTGGATAACGAGCCGGAATGGTGGGACGGAACCCACCCGGATATCTATCACCAGGCGGGAGCCGCGGTACAGGCAGCCAGCTATGACGATATGTTCGGGCGCTATCTGGCGGCGGCACAGGCGGTGAAAGCCGCCGATCCGACCGCGCTGGTGGTGGGCCCGGTCGCCGCCGGTTGGCCCGGATACCTGTTTTCGAAGAAGGACTTCGAAAGCGGCTGGGGGACGGGCCCGCATTTCCAGTATTGGGCCAACCCGGTCGATCGCAACGCGCACAGCGGCATGCCGTGGCTCGAGTACTTCCTGCAGCAGATGCAGGCGGCTTCGAACCAGGCCGGAACGCGCCTGCTCGATTATCTCGACGTTCACGGGTATGTCGGCCCCTGCGTTACGAACGACTGCAGCACAACCGCGATAGCTTTCGGTACGGCCGTCGATCCTGCGAGCACAGCCCTCCGGATGCAATCGACGCGGGCGTTCTGGGATCCGAACTACATCGTCCCCGTGGTGACGCCCCCAACAGATTCCAACCCGTGCGACGACTACAACGCAATGTGCGACGTAGACGGGCAGCAGCATCCGCCGATGCTTATCCCGCGCATGATCGGCTGGGTCAATCAATACTTCCCCGGCACCAAGACCGCGATCACCGAATATAACTGGGGCGCGCTCGAAGACATCACCGGCGCGGTGGCACAGGCGGACTTACTAGGTATCTTCGGCGCATACGGGCTGGACATGGCCACCATGTGGCCGGATCCCAGCTTCAAGCTGGGCGTGCCGGGTGCGTTCGCGTTCCAGATCTATTTGAACTACGACGGCGCGGGCAACCATTTCGGCGAGACCAGCGTGTCGGCGGCGAGCAGCGATCCGGACACCATGTCGATCTTCTCCGCTCAGCGAGCCGATAGCGCCCTCACGGTAATGGTGCTGAACAAATCCGCCAATGCGATCGCCGACGGCATCAGCCTGGCCCACTTCACTCCTGCGGGTATGGCGCAGGTGTGGCAGTACAGCAGCGCGAACCTGAACGCCATTACGCAGCAGTCCCCGGTCGAGGTGTCCGGCGGTTCTCTCAGCGCCACCTTCCCGGCTTACTCGATGACGCTGTTCATCGTTCCGGCCAGCCAGAGCGCGATGACCGTAGCCCAGCCGGTGATTACCGCGGTAACCAGCGCGGCTTCGTACGATGCCACCGGAGTCGCGCCGGGCGAGTTCGTGGCGATTTTCGGCCGGTCGCTCGCCCCGCAAACGCCACAGCTCGGCGCGGCCGACTCCACCGGAAAACTGCCGGCGGCGCTGGGCGGCGTCCAGGTGCTTTTCAACGGGTATCCGGCGCCAGTGGACTACACTTCGCCGGGCCAGATCAACGCCATCGTGCCCTTTGAAGCGGCGCTCTTCAGCACGGTGAATGTTCAGGCAATCAATCAGGGCAACGCGTCCGCCGCGTTCTCGCTGCCGGTGGTGGCTTCGCTTCCGGGGATGTTCACGGCAAAGGGCTCGGGCTCAGGCCAGGCCGCCGTGCTGAATCAGAACAACAGCGTCAATAGCGCGTCCAATCCCGAGCAGGTGGGTAATGTTCTGCAGATGTTCGCCACCGGGGATGGTTCGCGCACGCCGCCGGAAATAGACGGACGGCTGCCCTCCACTGTTTTGACGGAACCCGTGCTGGCCTGTTCGGCAACCATCGGCGGCCTGAATGCCACAGTCACTTACTGCGGCGCAGCGCCGGGGTTCGCCGGACTGTTTCAGATCAATGTGAAGATTCCCGATGGCGTTGCGCCCGGAAACAGCGTGCCCGTGCAGGTGACCGTCGGAACCGCGACCAGCCAGACCAACGTGACCATAGCGGTTCAGTAGGCGGAGGCGGCGGCGTTGCCGGAACTGGAGTCGCTCCAAACAGGGCGGCGTCGTAGCCGTGATTCCGTTAGCGGCTTCTATGTGCCCCATCGTTCCGCTAGCGACACTCAATCTCTTCACCGGGTTCTCGTGGCCGGAGCGCCACGCGGACAGCCCGTCCGTCTCGCGCAGAAGAGGTTCCGGGTGTTAACCAAAGACACTATTTCGATGTCAGATGTTCGGGTTACGCTGGGTTTCAATCTTCCGCATCTCGGCCGGCCTGCGCGCGCCGGAAATACCCATGATCGAGGAGCCTAGGATGTTGGCAACGTGCCTTTGTCTGTACCGAACTATCGCTGTTAGACGGGTCGTCAGCTCCTGCCTCCCGATTATTTCCACTATGGCCTTCGCGGCCACTGCCCTCTTGCTGTTCTCTCTGCCAGGTCTGGCGCAGCAGTCGCGGCAGATACTGCACAATCATGTCCGGCCCGCGGTTTCGACTGGCCAGGCGCCGCTGGTGGGTTCGTTGCCGGCCACGCAGCAGCTAAGTATCTCCATCGTGCTTCCTCTGCGCAACCAGGCCGATTTGACCACCCTTTTGGGCCGGCTCTGTGACCCATCTAGCTCCGACTACCGCCATTTTCTCAGCGTTGAGCAGTTCACCGAGCAGTTCGGCCCCACTGCGGCGGACTACCAGGCCGTGGTCGATTTCGCGCGGGCCAACGGTCTCACCGTGACGGACACGCCCGCGAATCGTCTGCTTGTGCCGGTCAAAGGAACGGTCGCGCAAATTGAGAAGGCCTTCCATGTGTCGATGAGGGTCTACCAGCATCCAACGGAGAATCGAACGTTTTTCTCGCCGGATCGCGAACCCTCACTCAATCTGAGCGTGCCAGTGGCGCACATTGCCGGCCTGAACAACTTCTCCATACCGCACGCCATGGTGACGAAAGCGGCGGCGGGTCAGGGGATCGGCAATGTTACCGGCTCAGGCCCAGGTGGTTCATATCTCGCGAGCGACATGCGGGCAGCCTACTATGGCGGCACGGCTCTCACCGGAAGCGGCCAGGCAATCGGGCTCTTCGAGTTTGACGGATATAACCTTAGCGATGTGAATTTGACCTTCAGCAATGCCGGACAGTCTTACAGCGTGCCCATCAACAATGTGTTGTTGGACGACGCCACCGGGGCTAACATCTCCGGCGATGACACCGAAGAGGTGACGGACATCGTACAGGCCATTGGCATGGCCCCAGGCCTGAGTCAGGTTCGCGTGTACATGGGGACGAATGGCGGCGACGATGCAATTATCCTCAACACCATGGCCGCGGAGAATATTTGCAAGCAGCTAAGCGTTTCGTGGGCTTGGTCTCCGGACGACCCCACGACGGACGATGCCTTCTTTCAGGAGTTTGCCGCGCAGGGCCAAAGTCTTTTCGTGGCTTCCGGGGACAAGGGAGCCTATGCCACACAGGTCGCTCCGTTCTTCTATCCGGCGGAGGACGCTTGGGTGACCGCTGTCGGCGGGACCAGTTTGATCACGAACGGCGCCGGTGGTTCGTGGGTGTCGGAAGCGGCGTGGGATACGCCCGCCATTCCCGCCGGCAGCGGTGGCGGTATCAGCCCCGACGCCATCCCGATACCGAGCTGGCAGGCAGGGGTGGCCAATGCTTCCAACGGCGGTTCCACAACCCTGCGGAATGTGCCGGACGTGGCCATGGAAGCCGATGTCGACAACTACTACTGCGCCACACTGGCTGGCACTGGTGTTTCGTGTGGAGCAGGTGTCGGCGGCACCAGCCTTGCGGCGCCGCGCTGGGCGGGTTTCATGGCCCTGGTCAATCAACAGGTCGTGGCCGCGGGCACTTCGCCCACCGGCGGTTTGGGTTTCATCAACCCAGCGATCTACTCGATCAGTGAAGGGCCCAGTTACGGCAGTAGCTTGCACGACATCGCCAGCGGGAATAACGACTGCTGTGGCCAAAAAACATTCTACAGCGCCGTTACGGGCTACGACCTGGTGACAGGGTGGGGGAGCCCGAGCGGGCAGAACCTGATCAACGCTCTGGCGCCTTTGCCGACGGGGCCGGGCTTTACGCTCTCGGCCTACCCGGGAAGCCTGACACTCAACCCCGGCGCCTCCGGCACAACCGCCATCACGGTCACCGACAGGGACGGTTTCACCGGCAACGTGACCCTTGCGGCGTCTAACCTGCCGAGCGGCGTGACCGCATCGTTCGGTACCAATCCCACAAGCGGAACCAGCGTGCTGACGCTGACCGCCGGCAGCTCTGTGGTCGCCAGTCAGTACTACAACGTGGGCGTCACCGGGACGTCCGGTTCTCTGACCTCCACCACATTCGTGCCTCTGACCGTGTCGGGGTTCGCTCTCGGCGTCTCGCCCGCCACTCTGACCCTGGTTCAGAACTCCTCCAATACTGCCACCATCGCGGTGACGGACGTGGGCGGATTCGGCGGCACCGTGAGTCTGGCCGCGTCCGGGCTGCCTAGCGGCGTAACCGCATCGTTCGGCACCAATCCCGCCTCCGGAAGCAGCACGCTGACGCTGACGGCCGGTGCCACGGCCGCGCTTGGAACGGCAACGGTGACCATCAGCGGAAGCTCCGCCGGCGTCGCGTCCGTAACCACAACGTTTGCTTTGACGGTTACGCCGCCGCCCGGCTTCACGCTCGTGGCGATCCCGGGCAATCTGGCCATCGCGAACGGCGCGCCCGGCGCCAGCATCATCGACGTGATCGACGTGGCCGGATTCTCAGGCGGCGTAACTCTTGCCGCGTCCGGCCTGCCGAGCGGCGTGACGGCATCGTTCGGCACCAATCCCACCACCGGAAGCAGTGTGCTCACGCTGATAGCCAGCCCCACCGCTGCCCTTGGAATCGTTACGGTGACTATCACCGGAACCTCCGCCGGGGCCGCGCCCGCTACCGCCACGCTGATTCTAACGATCACGGCGTTTACGCTCTCAGATTCGCCGGGCGGTCTAATCGTCGCCCAGGGTGCGTCTGGCGCCAGCACCATTACTGTGACCGGCGCGGGCGGATTCACCGGCAGCGTGACTTTAACTGCATCCGGGCTGCCCAACGGTGTGACCGCATCGTTCAGTCCGAATCCCACCACCGGGAGCAGTGTGCTCACGCTGACAGCCAGCCCCACCGCCGCCCTGGGACTCGTTACGGTGACTATCACCGGAAGCTCGGCCGGCGTTCCGTCCGCAACCACCACAATGGCTCTCCTGGCGGCCGCCGATGTGGGTGCGACAAACGAATGGACCTGGATGAGCGGGAGCAGCACCATCCCCACCAACGGTGGCCAGCCCGGAGTGTACGGCACGCTGGGTGTCCCCGCTCCTGGAAACACTCCCGGAGCTCGATATATTGCCAACAGATGGGCCGATCACGGCGGGGATCTCTGGCTATTTGGGGGCTACGGCGTCGATGCCGGCGGCAGTATTGGGTTCCTTAACGACCTATGGGAGTTCAGCCCTTCCACTAACGAATGGGCTTGGGTGGGCGGAAGCGCAACGATCCCCGCCACCAGTGACAACCGTGGTGGCCAACCCGGAGTTTACGGCACGTTGGGTGTACCCGCCGCCGGAAACATCCCAGGGGGCCGCGAGGGCGCGTCGAGCTGGACCGATAGCAGCGGCAATCTCTGGCTGTTTGGGGGCACCGGTGACGATGCGGATGGGAATTCGAACCTTCTTAACGACCTGTGGGAGTTCAGTCCCTCGACCAACCAATGGGGCTGGATGGGCGGAAGCAGCACTGTCCCCGGCGGTAATAGCGGAAGTGGCCAACCCGGAATATACGGCACATTGGGAATACCCGCCGTTGGCAACGTCCCAGGAGGCCGCTGGCTGGCGTCGAGTTGGACCGATACCAGCGGGAATCTCTGGCTGTTTGGAGGATTTGGCGACGATGCCAACGGAGAGCAGTACTTTCTCAACGACCTGTGGGAGTTCAATCCTTCCACCAACCAATGGGCGTGGATGGGCGGGAGCAGCACTGTCCCCACAGGTTCCGGCAACCCTGGCGTGTATGGCACGTCGCGTGTGGCCGCTGCCGGTAGCGTCCCAGGAAGCCGTACGAACGCTAGTAGCTGGACCGATAGCAGCGGACATCTCTGGCTCTTTGGGGGCTTGGGCTACGATGCCAACGGAACTCAGGACTATCTCAACGATTTGTGGGAGTTCAATCCTTCCACCAATCAATGGACTTGGATGGACGGAAGTTCCGCGGTTCCCTGCAGCCTCTGCAGCCAGCCCGGAGTTTACGGCGCGCTGGGTGCCCCTTCTGGAGCAAACCTGCCGGGAGGCAGGTATATGGCGAACAGTTGGACGGATGGCAACGGCAATCTCTGGCTCTCTGGGGGACTGGGCTGGGATGCCAACGCCAATTGGACAATACTCAACGACTTGTGGGAGTTCAATCCCTCGATCAACGATTGGGCGTGGATGGGCGGAAGCAGCACGACCCCGGCATACTCCGGTAATCCCGGAATATACGGCACACTGGGCGTACCTGCTCCCGCAAACGTCCCGGGAGGCCACGAGGGCGCATCAACCTGGACCGGCAGCGGAGGCACCCTCTGGATCTTTGGGGGCCAGGGCTACGATGCCAGTGGCAATGAAGGCTATCTCAATGATCTTTGGAAATATCAACCAGCGGCGTCAACCACACCGGCTTCCACCACCACTACGCTCACGTCCTCGCAGAACCCCTCCGCATATGGGCAAGCAGTGACCTTTGCTGCGAATGTGACCTCCAGCGCCGGCGCACCGCCGAATGGAGAGACTGTCACGTTCATGAATGGCGCCGCGCCTTTGGGCGCGGGGACATTGAGCGGCGGCACTGCCAGCTACACAACCCTGGCGTTGCCGGTGGGCACCGACTCGATCACAGCGGTTTATAGCGGCGATGCCAACGATGCGGCCAGCACCTCGGCGGTGTTGACGCAGAGTGTCAACAAGGCGGCCACCCTCGTGACGGTGACTTCGTCGCTGAATCCCTCGACCTTCGGGCAATCGGTCACGCTCTCGGCGGCGGTTACACCAAGCACGGCTACCGGTACCGTTCAATTCCTGAATGGATCTACCGTGCTGGGCACGGTGACGATCAGCGGCGGTTCGGCGGCTGTGTCGCTATCCAGCTTGCCGGTAGGCGCGAATTCGATTACGGCGCTGTATAGCGGCGACGGGAACGATGCGGCCAGCGCCTCGGCGATCCTGTCTCAGACCGTGAATAAAGCGGCATCGAGTGTGACGCTGGCTTCCTCGCTGAATCCCTCGACCTTCGGACAATCGGTCACGCTCTCGGCGAAGGTTACACCAAGCACGGCTACCGGTACCGTTCAATTCCTGAATGGATCTACCGTGCTGGGCACGGTCACGATCAGCGGCGGTTCGGCGGCTCTGTCGATATCCAGTTTGTCGGCAGGTGCACATTCGATCACGGCTGCTTACAGCGGCGATGCCAACGATGCAGCCAGCACCTCGGCGGGGCTGACGCAGACCGTCAATAAGACGGCGTCCAGCGTGGCGCTGGCTTCCTCGCTGAATCCGTCGGCGTTTGGCCAATCAGTCACCTTCACGGCGACTCTCTCGCCAAGCTTGGCCACCGGCACGGTTCAGTTCCTGAATGGATCCACCGTCTTGGGCACGGTGACAGTCAGTGGCGGGTCCGCGGGTCTATCACTATCCAGCTTGTCGGTAGGCGCCCATTCGATCACGGCAGCCTATAGCGGCGATGCCAACGATGCGGCCAGCACTTCAGCGATCCTGACGCAGGCCGTCACCAAGGCGGCGTCCAGCGTGACGGTGACTTCTTCGCTGAATCCCTCGATCTTCGGGCAATCCGTCACCCTCTCGGCGAAGGTTACGCCAAATACAGCCACCGGAACCATCCAATTCCTGAATGGATCCACCGTGCTGGGCACGGTCACGATCAGTGGCGGCTCGGCGGCTCTGTCGATATCCAGTTTGTCGGCAGGTGCACATTCGATCACGGCGGCTTACAGCGGCGATGCCAACGATGCGGCGGGCACTTCGGCGGTCCTGACGCAGACCGTCAACAAGGCGGCGTCCAGCGTGGCGCTGACATCTTCGAAAAATCCCTCGGCCAGCGGGCAAAGCGTGACCTTTACAGCCACCGTTTCACCAAGCTCGGCTACTGGCACCGTTCAGTTTTTGGATGGATCTACAGCCCTGGGCACGGTGACAATGAGTGGTGGCTCGGCGGCTCTGTCGATATCCACTTTGCCGGTCGGGGCGAATTCGATCACGGCAGTCTACAGCGGCGACAGCAACCATCTCACCAGTACGTCGGTTGTCTTGACTCAAAACGTCACCGGAGCCGCGTGCCATGTGACTTACTCAGTCACCACGCAGTGGAACAACGGCTTCGGTACGGCCCTTACGATTGAGAATACGGGAACCACTTCCGTGAACGGCTGGAATCTCACCTGGACCTGGGCCGGCAATCAGAAGATCACCGAGTCGTGGGACTCCACCTACTCGCAGACCAGCGCTAACGCGAAGCTGACCAACGAGAGTTATAACGCCGCCATCGCTCCAGGCGCCACAATCACCGGAATCGGCTTCAACGCCAGTTACAGCGGCACCAATACCGCTCCGACCGCGTTCTCGCTGAATGGGACGCCATGTAAGTGAGGGGGCGTAGGCGTGAGGACCATGGCTGTACACGCACCCCTTAGGCTCGCGGCGCCTAAATGATCCCATTGGGCGCCACAGCCGGGGCTACAGAGCGTTTCACCGGATGGAACAGCAAAGTTAGGATTCAGGGCTGAGTTGCCGAGGTCCACTGACCCAGCCTGGCTGAGGAGGATTCGCGAACAGCGAGTGAGTACAGGGGCATTTGCAGCCATGAAAGCGACCACCAGGAGGCTCCAAAGGCTGGAGAGGCGATTCCCGCCGAATCGGGCGCGACGTTCGCGCGGGCCCTTGCAGCATCCGTGTCGGACGTTCGCGTCTATTTGCAGCGTCGGACCGCCGGCTTGCGCGCATAGTTGCCCGCCGATATTTGGCACTTAACGCTCGCGTGGATCGAGCTACTTGGCTATCGGAAGCCATCCGCTGCGGCCTCTCCTTGGTGTGTTGTGGAATAGCCTTGGGCGTTCGCTGGCTATACACCTGATGTACATGCGCCGTCCATCGAATGTACGGCGCGCACCACCCACCTGTCTGTTGCGTTTCGGCAAGTGCTTGACATCACGAGGGATGGAGCTTCCCAATCAACTGGCTCGCGCCATGCACAGTGAAGTGAACGGCGCGGCAAGGCCGTGATGGCTGAACCCGACGCCAAAGTCATTCAGATCGTCTGGAGGTATTGTGAAGAGCAAACTGGCGATGGCCGCGATGGTCGCGGCTGTTGTTTCCTACGGCGGGCTGCCGGCCGCCGCTCAAGACGCGAAGCCGTTGCGCATTGGCGTCTTTGATTCCCGGGCCGTCGCACTCGCTTATGGAAACTCGGACGAGTTCCAACGGATCATACAAGCCATGCACGCCGATTACGACACCGCGAAGGCCGCCAACAATGACAGCCGTGCGAAGGAACTGGAGATGGAAGGCCAGTGGTCGCAGGTCCGGTTGCATCAACAAACGTTTTCGACCGGTCCCGTTGCCGGAATCCTCGCGAGAGTGAAAGACAAGCTGCCGGCCATCGCCGCACAGGCAAGGGTCTCGCTGATCGTATCGAAATGGGAAGTGCAATTCCAAGGCCCCGCCGTCGAAACCGTGGACGTCACCCTACCGATCGTCAAACTGTTCAATCCGAGCGACAGGGTCCTGACGTGGATCGCGCAGATGAAGGCCCAGGACCCGATTCCCTTTGAGAAACTGCCACTCGACCCGAATATGTGATCATACCGCCGGAAATCGCTGCTTCGGGTCATTCAGCACTGAAATAGATAGGGAGGCCGCTGCCTACGAGGGTAGCGGCCTTTTTTTGCGGCCTCCTATTTGCCGTCTCATCGGCGCCTTAGTGGGGCGCCGGCAGGATTTCTAAACGCTTGCGCGAACCTTCGCGGAACACGTCGTGCAGTCTGCCTTGCCTACCGCATACCGATAAGAGCAGCCGCATGCCGCAACGCGGCAGTGTATTGAACCAGAAACTTACTTGAGTCCGCGGACATGCGGCGTTTCTAATTGTTCACAGACCCGGGCGGCAAGCTATGGTCGATTATAAAACTGGTGCGTTTCAGTGCCCGGATATGAGCATGACCTCAGGTGCCGCGATGCATTGATTGGTGGCGGGCCGGCCTTGAAAAAGCCTGATCCGACTCCGTTGGAGAGTCTGCAGTTTCATCGCAACTGAGCCGAGCCCTGGGTCTGATTTCAGACGACGGGAGTGGACATGACGAAACGTAAAGAGTCAACTTTCAAGCGGTTGAGTAGTGGTCAGATGAACCGGAAGCAGCGCAGGGATCTGGGACGGCGACTAGCCGGCAGCGATCCCGGCCTGACGATCGTCCATGTCAACGCCGGGGGTGTTGACGTCGGTAATGAGAGTCACTTTGTGGCCGTGCCTCCAGACCGGGACACGAATCCGGTGCAGGAGTTCGGCTGCTGGACAGCAGACCTGATACGAATGGCGGAGTGGTTAAACGCCTGCCGGATCGATACCGTGGCGATGCAGGCCACAGGGGTGTACTCGATCCCACTCTACGACATCCTGAGCGGACATGGCATTCGGGTGGTTTTAGTGAATGCCCACCACACCAGCAACGTGCCCGGCCGCAAGAGCGATGTGCAGGAGTGTCAATGGCTCATGAAGTTACATACGTATGGGCTGCTGCGCGACTCGTTCCGCCTGGAAGAGAAGATGGAGAGCGTGCGCACGATCTGGCGGTTGAGAGATCGCCATGTAAAAGACGCCAGCCGAGCGGTACAGCACATGCAGAAAGCGCTGACGAAAATGAACATCCAGTTAGCCAACGTGATCAGCGATATCACGGGCGTCAGCGGTCAGGCGATCATTGCCGCGATTTTGAAAGGCGAGCGAGACCCCTGGAAACTAGCGGATCTGAAACACGAGATGGTCAGGGCCAAAAACCCAAGCGCAACGAGCCGACGGTGGACCTGAAGGCGGAACTGAAACGAATTTGCGGAGTGGATCTGACCTCGATCGACGGTATCGATGTCATTACCGCGCAAACGATCATATCCGAGATCGGCACCGACATGAGTGGATTCCGGACAGAGAATCACTTTGCTTCGTGGCTGGGCCTGACGCCGAGCAAGGACATGAGCGGAGGGAAATCGTGGGGTCAGGGACAAGGAAGGTACAGAACCGCGTTGCCATGTCATTGCGCATGGCCGCCACCACGCTCTTACATAGCAAGAGCTATCTTGGCGGCCGGTATCGGCACCTGCGCAGGCAGCTGCCCTCCTATGCGGCAGCGATCAAGGCCATGGCCCGTTACCTGGCGGTACTGGTCTACCGCATCCTTACTCACGGAGAAGCATGGGTGGATCGAGGCGCAGCCAAGTTCGACCAAAGGCGCGCCGGACTGGAACTCGCGAATCTGAACTCGAGAGCAAAAGCCAAAGGATTCAAGCTCGTTCCGATTCCCGAGCCACCTAGATCACGGCCGATTGAGCGCCGCGCTTGGAACATGCGCTGCACGCGCGCCGGATCGTAGTGTGTTCAATGGGCGCCAGAAACGCAGCCCACGGGCTTTTACCGACCGCTAAACTCGCAAAACAACGACCACGCACAGCTCTACCTCCACCGTGCGGACGAGAGTTTCTGGAGAGGTGATAGCGCTCGCCAAGTCGGACCGCGACGCCCGACCGCGACGCCCTCAACATTCTCCGAGTGGCCGACGATCCGGCCGAGGCTGCCCGAGACAGTTCGGTGGTTCGCGCGTGATACAGCCAACTACCAATGGTGCGCCCGAGCCGCTAACACTGGATCTGGCAACTGTATTCAGTTGGCGTTCGGGACTTTGGCAGCGTCATCGACCACGAGAACCTCTACTGGACCGCGATGGGCTTCGATTCTGAGGCCTAACTGTTCCCGCAGGGCTCGTTGCCAGAAGGTGAACGAATCACTGCCCAACTCAGGTCTGACGTCGACGGCGAAATCAAAAATGGCCGAGAGGCCTCTCCTGTCGAGCACAGGGACCGCTGGTCCGCCAGCCCTGCCGGGTTGGCTTGGGTCGTCTAACATTGGGATAGAGAACTGGACTGCCAGGAGGTCCGCGAACTGACGCACATCCCCGTGGAAATGAATTGCCGCCCCCGCTTTGGCGGGTTCTCCGGTCTTCGTTGGGTCAATCTTGATCCCGGCCTTGTTTGGCACGTTTCGTGGTTCGCACCTGCAAGCCTTCCTCGCGATAAAGGCGATACACCCGCTTGGTATTCACCTTCCAACCCTCCCGCCGCAGCAACACCGTCAGCCCGCGGTATCCATACCGGACCCGGCTCGCTGCCAGTTCCCGCAGCCGCATCCGCAGCTCGTCTTGCGGGTCGCGCCGGCTCTGGTAGCGGTTGATCCAGCGTGTGATGCCGATCAGCCCGCAGGCACGCTTCTCGCTCAACTCGTGCCGCTGTCGAATCTCGCTCACGAGTTGGCGACGCGCCGCGGGCTTCAGGCCTTTTTTGAGAGCACCTCCTGCAGGATGTGCTTGTCCAGCGTGAGATCCGCCACCAGTGTTTTCAGCTTCCGATTCTCCTCCCGCAGTTGTCGCAGTTCGCGAAGCTCGTTCAACGCCAAGCCCGTGTACTTCCGCTTCCAACTGTAGAACGCCTGCTGGGAGACGCCCGTCTCCCGGCAGACATCGCCGGCCTTCATCCCTGCCTCAACCTGCCGCAAGGCGGCAATGATCTTCTCTTCGCTGTGTCCCTTCCTCGGCATTTGTCCTCCTTTCGCTTTCGTCCAGAGGACCACATCCCGACGCCAGACTCAACTTTCCCGCTGTCTCATTTTCGGGTTTTGGGTCAGGTCTTCCGCAAGTGACTTACGCCGGCGCCTGAGGTTCACTGCCATGGCTTCGCGCAACGAGCGTGGCGCCGCTGAAAAGTACTGTTGTGTTCAGTAGCACGGTGTTGACACCGCGATTGCGAGCGAGATCGACAAGGTCCTTCGTTCCTCCGGGCCCATCGCCGGACTTGCCGTCCCAGAAAGCGATGAGCGAGAGATTCGGCGCCGCGGAAGCGAAAACCTCCTCCAGCAGCCAGAGGTTGGTCCGCTGCCAGATGTCGTATCCGGAAGGCTCCCGCATCCAATCGGGCAGCTTCTTATCAGGACCGAGGACCTGGACCTCGTTGTTGCCCGAGTGGCTTTTCATCAGAGCGCCGAAGCGGGCAATCCAGTCGGGTCCGCCACGGGCCACGGATTCCGCAAGGAACGGGCCTTCCGGCAACGCCAGCAGGACGCGGGTAGGGACGCTCAGCTCGGCACAAACTTCGTGAAAGAGAATGTCGCCTCCGTTGGCAGCACCGGCAACGCCCAGCGCCGGTCCAGGGAGGGCTCCCATCAGCGAGGTAACCTCTCGACGGATGGCATCGCGAACGACCGGCTCCATCGCTGCCGGGAAGCGCGGTTCGGCTCGTCCCGGAGCATCAATCATGTGGCCAGTGAATACAAGGGCATGCCGTAGCGGCTCGGACGCTGGGGGCGCGGGAGGGAAAACGCCAAGGCAGGTTCGCACTCGGTCGACCCTGATCCCGGCCTGCAGGAACAGATCGAGCTGATCGCGGGCGGCTGAGACATGGAACGGCTGGGCCGTGCTCAAGGCCTGCTCGTAAGCCACAGCCACAGCTTCATCCTTCTTCGCTGTGAGGAGCTTGAAATCAGCGCCCGATATCAATTCCCAGATGTCTCGTTCCAGAGCCGTCTGACGTCGCGAGCGCAGAGTGAAGTCGACAATGATGGCAAGCCGGTCGCGATTCGCTTTGATTTCGGCCTCTTTTGTGGCCGACTCCTCTTCCGGGTCGTGCATGCCCACCCAAGCGTCCCGTTCAAGCTCGATGATTTCGAGAAGGAGCACCGCGAGACTGAGTGCGTTTAGACCCGAGTAGAAGTGATTCAAGTCCTGCTGAAAGGCCTGGGTGTAGATCTCCTGCGCGCTGAAGAAAAAGCCGGACCGGAGGGCGGATAGTCGGCACGCTCGTTCATCCTTGCCTTTCCAGAGCGCGCGGCCGCGGGCTTTTGCGTTGCGGGCGCGGAGGGCGAGGGCTTCGGCACGCTGCTGCGATGTCGCGACAGGGTGGTCGAGGACGGACTGCAGGGATTGGTCCGATGCGGTCAGGTCGTCGAGGCGCTGATACACAGTCCCGAGGGTTAGATTTGCTTCGAGATCGAGGGGATAGACCGACTTGACAAGTTCCCAGGACTCGCGAGCGGCGCTCATGAGCTTGCACTTGAACTGGCTCCGTCCGACCAGCCGGCGGCCACCCGATTCCCAGAGAAAGCGTCCGGCTTCCCTGCCCAGGAGTCCGAGCTTTCCACCTTGTGATTTTGCGGTCGCGTTTTCGACGTCGTTGGCAAAGCCCAGAGGAACAGGACTCAGTTTCGATTGGTCGGGCTCCTCCAGCCCCGGCAGTGAGCGGAACACAGGACTGTCCGTGCGGTCCGAGACTTTCGTGTTTTTGAGGCCCCGCACAAGCTCCGGAACGGACGCAGACGGGTCTGCCACGTCATATTCGAGATACCGGTCTGTCTTGAGATCGAATGGGACCTCGTCGTCGCTCGTCCGCTGCTCTTTCGGTTTCGTGACCTTCGCCCGGATCATGAACGTCTGCCGGCCGCGCAGGGCGTGCCGGATACCAAGTTCGTAGTAGACGTTCGGGTTTGGGATGGAGATGTCGGCGAGGACCAGGTCGGCGACCAGCAGGCGCTGGAACATATCTTCGCGAATGTTACCTGCCTCAAACACAGCGGCGGTTGTATCTCCCGCGATCTCCGCCTGTTCGAGGGCGGGTTTGATCAGTTCCTGCTGGACTTTTTCGAAGTCGATTCCCTCTTTTGTGAGGAAGGGCCGGACGATGAATGCCTGCATGTTTGCGCCTCTAATCGAGAAAGTTTCCTAAATGCTCCCGCTGTACGGCCTTGCCCAAAGTGAGCACACCCCGAATTCCGCCGCCGTCCAGAGCGAGAAGCTGGTTGTGGCCCCCATTTTGTCCGTCCATCCTCGATTTCCCCCCGGCTTCAGTCATGATATCGCGAACGTGTCGAGGCTGAAGCGCTTGCAGACGCCAACTGCCGGGACCGGCACTGTCTCTCCAATTGACAGTCTGGCCCGATATCACAGCCACAGATCGAAGTCCCCAAGATGTCTGGTGCGCGAACAGTTACTGCCTGACTGGCGTCCGTGCATCCTCGCAGGCTTGCGCGATTCGCCCGCAGCCGGCCAGAGCTGTCTCGGCCACAGCGTTGAGGCGCAAGGCCAGTATCGTTGGTGCGAAGGGGATTTCGCGCCAGCTATCGGTTTTTTCTACGCGCCGCGGCGTCCAGCGGGATCTACCGGTTGATCTGCCACATGTCACCAACGGGCGCCACTAGTCCGAGTGAAGCCGCTGGCTCTTGGCAGAACGCCCGCCGGCTTCCACTCGTTTGCCCTCGCGAATACTCGATCACTGCGCCTTCCCTTCGCCGGCTGAACGGATCACACAGCCTCTGGAACCGTCAACGGTGATGGACTCGCCATCGCGAAGCGCATTCAGTATCCCGGGGATGTTGGCGACGGCCGGGATGCCATACTCGCGAGCGACAATGGCGCCATGGCTCAGAAAGCCACCGGTCTCGACCACAATGGCAGAGGCTCGCAGGAACAGCGGGGTCCAGCCGGGATCTGTGGACGGGGCTACAAGGACGTCGCCTTGCTGCAAACGAGCCGCGTCGGTTGGAGTGTACAGAATGCGAGCGGCCCCGCTGGCGCTGCCCGGCGAGACTGCGATGCCGCTCCACCTGCCGGATTCCGACGGTGAAGCCATCGGTTGCGCGGACACGGCCATCCGGCCATCCGGCTCTTCGGTCACGAGATCCGGGGCAGTTTCGGCGAGCCAGGATTCGCGGCGCAAGGCTCGGTCCTGGGCCAGTTCGCGTGCCCCGTCACCATCCCAGTATCCATTTAGCCAGCAAGTCAGATCGCTGAAGGCGAAGTGCAATGCCTGCTCGGGTGCATCCAGTTTACCCTCCCCCACCAAGCGACGGCCGACTTCCAGCACAATACGGCGCAGGGGCAACCCCAGACAAATTAAAGCGGATTTGGCAGCCTCGCGAGCAGCCATAGCGGCGCGCAGCTTACGCACCAGCCAGAGTACGAAGGGAGTCCGCCAACCGAAGCGCCGCTTCAGTTCACGCTCCGCGTGCCGCTGGACTTCGGCGGCGGTTTCCCGTAGGTCGTGTGTTGCCGGATTCTCGCGGATGAACCGGATCTGCTCGAGAATCCACGACGGATCCTCGGCCCAGCGTGGGTTCAGAAAGTCCGCCTCGAAGATTGCGTGATGGCCGAAATCGCGGAGAAAATCCTCCAGCCGCTCCTTGCCTTGAGCCACGTCGTAGAGGCAATAACCCGGCTCCGCGCTGGCCACGTCACCGCTGCCGGTTTGCAGGCGCGCGATCAGATCGGCGTCCTTGACGAGTGCATCGAGCGCCAACTGCCAGGGACCGGAACAGGTGTTAGCGAGTCCCGCAACCGGCAATTGCGCTCGCTGCGCGTCCTCGATCTCCGCCATAGTGTGCCGCAGGTCCGCGCGCGAAAGGGCACACCAGTCGATAGTTTCGAGGCGCCGTTGGCAAATCAATGCTCGCTCGAGGGAAGATCGCGCTTTGCCTGAATAGTTCCAGATTTGCGACAACAGCCGCAGGCCCGCTCTCTTCCGGCGCCGCCCTTGAGGGCCCTGGAACGGACCCGGCGGGACTACGATTTCCGGCTGGGATCCACCGATCGACTTCACCGTATCGGCCGGCATTACCCCGAAACAATCATAAAAGGCCCACTGAATCGAAGTGAGATCGAAGAACGCGCGCCCCTGGAAGCGGCGAACCACTTCCATGCCCGCCGGAACCGCGTATCCGACGGCTTTTGGCGCAGCATAG
>Ga0181536_10002445_pt1 | contig 21022 bp, 12 predicted proteins | sample PEATcosm2014_Bin_41_FD_121105 | JGI IMG/M metagenome (GOLD analysis project Ga0181536, IMG submission 121105) | Peatland microbial communities from MTU Mesocosm Facility, Houghton, MI, USA - PEATcosm2014_Bin17_60_metaG | ecosystem: Environmental > Terrestrial > Soil > Wetlands > Peat | place...
ACCAAAGATGATGAAGACGCGCCTTTGTGGGGCGGGCGCCCTCGCCCGCGGACCGGCGCCCTCGCCGGTCCACCGGACGCAGGCCGGCGGGCTCGAGGTGCGTCTTCAACGGAGCGGTTTCCCACAACTGTTAAGCACCGAAGAACTGAAACCACGGCCGTTGCCGCGGCGTACAATATACGTTGTCGGAGTCTTAAATCGATTCGCCCGCCGGCAAGCCGCCGTGCACCGGACCGAATCGCACTAAGGAGGCCATCATGGACAAACGCTTCGCTCGTTTGTTGGCCGTTTCTCTTCTCTCCACTGCTATAGCTCTTGCGCAGCCTGTCATTGGCGGTCAGGCGGTGAATTCCGCCAGCTACCGCACGCCTGGAATGCCGGGGTCGGGGGTCGCCCAAGGATCGATCTTCATCGTTTTCGGAACCGGGCTGGGCCCCGCCTCATTGGTAGAGGCCACCACATTCCCGCTCCAGACCACCCTGGGCGGTACCTCGGTGAGCGTAACGGTGGGAGGCACCCAGCTATCCGCGTTCATGCTCTACACTTACAGCTACGCGGTGGCCGCCATATTGCCTTCCACCACTCCGGTCGGCAGTGGGACCTTCACCGTCACCTATAATGGCCAGATCAGCGCGCCGGCGCCCATCCAGGTTGTCGCGAGCGCGTTCGGAATCTTTACCCTCAACGAACAGGGTTCCGGACAGGCCATAGCTACGGATGTCAATTACAACGTCAACACGATTATCCACACGTTTCATCCGGGTGACTATGTAACCCTGTGGGGCACCGGGCTGGGGGCCATCAACGGAAGCGACGCAGTCGTGCCACCCTTCGGCAATGTGGGATCGGTCACGGTGTATGTCGGCAATGCCCCGGCGTCTGTTGTTACCTACCACGGGCGTTCGAGCTTTGCCGGCCTGGATCAGATCAACCTCCAGATTCCACAGGGCGTTACTGGATGCTACGTGCCCGTAGGTGTCCAAACCGGCGGCACGCTGGGCAATATCGGGAATATCACGACCATCGCTGTCTCGGACAGCGGCCAGACCTGCTCGGACTCGGTCATGGGGCAGGACTTGGTGAATCAGCTCGCGGCGGGGCAGAAAGTCGATTTTGGCTATATCCGTTTGGAAAGCTGGGTCGCGAGGTTTGTAAACGGGTCGGCGGACAATGGAAATGAGGACTTTGGGATAGCCACCTTTAGCGAATACACTCCCGCGAGCGCCGGCCTGGCGCAATACGGCGTATCGAGCGGCTACTGCGTGGCCGTGGACTGTTCCACCGAATGCGGCGGCGCTAACCTGGTCGGCTGGAGCCTCTCGGATTCCAGCCCCGCACAGCTCGATGCCGGCGCGGCGCTGACTGCCGAATACCCCGTCATCGCCCTGCCTCAGGCGCAGTACCAGAGCGGGTTTTACGAAGCCTTGCTGTCGGGAAACGGAAGATTCCTCTATAGCGACTTCACCTATCCCGTAACCGGTACAGGTGGAAAGGCCGTCGGAGCTTTCTCCGTGAACGACGTTACCGGCATTCCCAGTGCGACGCTGACGGGACTGGTCAACGCTCAGACCGTGCCGGTCTCCGGCGATCTTAAGATCCAATGGACCGGCGGCAACCCCGCGCTGCAGAATGGCCAGGTAACCATTAGCGCCGAATCGTGGAACCAACCTACGAGCAACACGTATCAAATCGAATTCCTGCAGTGTACCGCGCCTGCGTCGGCCCAGGAGTTTACAATACCCGCGTGGGTGCTGTCCGCGATGCCGGCTTCCGGTTCGATCACCGAAGAAGGGATAACTATTCCAGGCGGTTGGATCCAGGTTGGACAATACAATAAGCCGACGACCTTCAGCGCGACGGGTCTGACCACCGGCATCATCACCGACATCTTCTACAACGGCATCGGGGTCTTTTTTCAGTAGACTGGCGGTGCATCGTGGCGCACGCTTCAGCGTGCCGTGACGAGCTTCAGCTCGTCACTCGAGTTTCTACATTCCGGTGAGCACAGCAATGGAGGGCGGGCTTTAGCCCGCGCGGGGCTTTAGCCCCGCTCTGCGGCGAGCGAAGCTCGCCCCTGACGAGCTTCAACTCGTCATCTTCGGGTAACCGCCAACACCGTGGGCTGAAGCCAACACCGTGGGCTGAAGCCCAACACCGTGGGCTGAAGCCCAACACCGTGGGCTGAAGCCCAACACCGTGGACTGAAGCCCATGGCTGAAGCCCACGGCGGTACGCTGAAGCGTGCGCCACAGGCCTCGCACGTTATAATCGGCATCAGGTGAGACTCGCCGCGTTGGTTCTATCGCTTCCGTTGGGGCTCGCCGCGCTTTGGGCCGACGGGTCCGCGAACCATTTGCGCGAAGCCAGCGCCGCGTACCAGTCCGGCGATCTGGCCACTGCCATCCGGCTCTATCGGGAGTTCCTCAAGGACTATCCCGATGCGGCCGAAATCCGTTCGAATCTGGGCGCCGCGCTGGTGCGGGACGGACAGTTCGCTGGCGCCATCACGGAATACAATCTGGCCCTGCGGAAGCTGCCGAACAATGCCCAGGTGAGGATGAACCTGGCGCTGGCATACTACAAGCTCGGACGGCTGCCCGAAGCCGTGCCGCATCTGGAAGTCCTCCACAAACTGCAGCCGTTGGAGCTGAAACCGGCTCTGCTGCTGGCCGATTGCCTGCTCGAAACGAACCAGCCGCACAAGGCGGTGGAAGTGCTCTCGCCGCTCGAGGAGGAGTATCCCGACGATCACGCGGTGGTCTACGTGCTCGGCATGGCGCTGCTGAAAGACAACCGCACCCGGGAGGCGCAGGTCCTGCTGGACCGCATCCTGCGCGACGGTGAGTCGGCGGAATCCGCATTCCTGCTGGGTCAAAGCGAGTTGCTCCGCAACGACCTGGTGGCTGCGGCTGGACATTTGAAGCGCGCCGTGGAACTGAATCCCAAGATGCCGTGGGCGCATTCACTGTACGGGCAAGCGCTGAAGGCCGCCGGAAACCTGGAGCAGGCTACCGAGCAGTTCCACGAAGAGTTGCAGGCGAACCCGTACGATTTCACGGCCAACACCGAGATCGCCCTGCTGCTCAGGCAGGATGGCAAACTGGACGATGCGCTGGCTCACATCGCGCTGGCGCTTCAGGTGCGCCCCAAAGATCCCGGCGCGCTCTTCCAGCGGGCGTCGATGCACTTGTCGAAGGGGCTCAACGAGCAGGCGCGCCAGGAACTCGAACAGCTCCTCCGGGACTATCCGAGCTTCTCCGAGGCCCACGCCGCGCTCGCTACTGTCTATTACCGGCTCAAGCGGACCGCCGACGGCGACCGGGAGACCGCCGAGGCGCGGCGGGTCCGGGAGGAAGCGCAGAAACTGCTGGAGGAGAGGCGCAAGCCGGCGGCGTCCGAGAAGCAGTAGCGCACTTTGCCCATCGCCACAAGCACGAGGGTGCTTAACTGTTTTGGGGACTCTGACCGACAGCAGCCACTCCCTGACGGTCGCGGCTCAGTAGGCCTTGCGAAATCAACGTCCCTGTTACCGAGCCGCGACCGTAAGGGAGCGGTTTCCCCCAAACGGCTAAGCACCCAAAGCAGAAGGGCTCTCGTTGCGCGTGACTGTCTCCTTGTACAATTGCTTTTCAAGGCTGGGCTGGCGACTGATGAATATCTTTGGCCTTCGTGTACGGTACCCACGGTTTATGAGCGGCGCTAAACGGGCTAACATGGCAGAGGCCCGCGCAGTGCGAAACCTCGAGGCAGCACCCGGATGAACTTGGCGAAGCCGTGGCTGGTCTGTTGGGCGTTGGGAGCGTGGGCGCAAGCGCCGGAGATCGCCCGCAACGGTGTAGTCAATGCGGCGAGCAACACGCCTTCCGCGCTCGCCGATTCGAGTATTGCACGAGGGGCGCTGTTGATCATTCGCGGAGCCCGCTTCGGTGCGCGCGGGCCGGACACATCGGCAAAGCTCTCGGGCACGGCGGGGGAAGCGGACCTGGCGATTGTATCGGGCAGCCCCGCGGCCTTTACGGCGCGTGTGCCGGCAAACGCGCCGCTGGGTCCGGCGTCGCTTACCGTTATAGTGAACGGGCGGCGCAGTCCGCCATACCCGGTCAAAGTGGTTCCGGCCCAATTCGGAATCTACGCCAGCAACGGCAAGGGGTGGGGTCCCGGACGCATCCGGAACGTGGCGGGCACGGGGCGGACGCCGAACACCGTTTCCAACGCGGCGGGCTTCGGGCAAACGCTGGTCCTTTCCGGAACCGGTTTGGGCAGCGCCAAGGCCCCGGCTGTATCCGTCGGCGGCAGGCCGGCGAAGCTCATCGCGGCGCACGCGTCTCCGGATGGCGACGAGATTCTCTTCCAGGTGCCGGCGGACGCGCCGCAGGGTTGCTTCGTTCCAGTCCAGGTCCTCAACGCCGGACGTTTGCCCAGCAACATCGTGACGGTGGCGATCCGCAAAGGTGGAGGCGCCTGCCGGGAACCGGAGTACTTCCCGTTCGGTGGGTGGCCGGGTGCGCGCTTCGGGATCGTGGCGATCACTCGCACCGTCGAGCGCGGGTACAGCGTGGAACCGGTATCGGACGAGGCTACCGCCTGGTTCGGGCGGTTGCCCGGCCTGGAAAAGCTGAACCCTTATTTCCTGCTTCCGCCTCCCGGTACCTGCACGAGCGAAATCGAGCCATGGCGCGGAGGATTCGTGCCGGCCTCGTTGATCTCGCTGCTGGCGTCCCGCGCCGAAGCGCAGGCGCTAAACGCGGGTGATGAACTGACCATCGACGACGGCAAAACCGTACGCAGGGTGCCGGCGTTTCACGGTTTGCCAGGCGTCTTCGATCGGCAGTTGTCGGACGTGATGGGCAGAGCCGACCGGTTGTTCCACTTCGTGAGCCCCGCGGTTGTGCATGTGGCCGGCAAAGGCGGCTCCGACGTGGGCCGCTTCAGTCTGGCGCTGCAGGGTCCGCAGCGGTTTGAGATGCGCGGTGAAATGGGGCCGCTGAACAGAGGCGGCTCGCTGCGGTTGGAATGGACGGACATGGGCGACGGGCGCATCGCGATCGTGTTCGTCAATTTCGTCGATGAAGCTACCGCCTCGCGAGGCATGTGCTATTGCGTCGCACCGCCGGGCGCCACTGGTTTGACGATACCGGCGTCCGCGCTCGCGTATTTTCCGCCCGCCAGCCGCGACACGCGCATCTCGCTCACGGTGGCTGCGTGGCCGCTCCGGCCAGCACCCTTCCAAGGTGCCGGCCTGGATCACGCCCTGGCAGTCAGCGCCTTTATGCAACACTTCGCTGTGGGACCCAGCCCGAGCACCTTTCGCGGCCGAAATTGAACTTGGCGCGGAGCGCAGGCGGTGATATTCTACGAGGAAGGTAAATCGGAGGGAGGTAACTCAGAGGAGGCAAATCATGAAAGCCCTTGCCGTCGTTCTCCTGGGAGCCTCGGCGCCTTGCAGGTGCTCGCACAGCCGGTTTGTCCGCCGGTCAACTTTGAACAGTTAGCGCAGGTCAAGCTGCAGAACCGCCCGCAACAGATCGTCTCCGGAATGCTGCGGCAGGCGGATCGATCGTTCTCGCAAATCGAGGTCACCGGGAATTTTCAGACCAAGACGACCTCGGAGGTGGGAGTCGTACCCAACATCCAGCAAAGTTTCTTCAGTTGTAGCGGCCTGGCGGTGCGGAATCCGGGACAGGGACTGGCGCCAAACCGGAGCAAGGACCCGTTGGGCACGGCATCGCGGAACACGATTATCACCGATCTGGCGGGAGACGGGGTCGGCGCTATCGTCGGCCTGGATCAGGCTGGCGCTCCGGGGCAAGTGGTGGTTGTGACGGCCAATCCCGATTTCACTGTGATGTTCGCCGGGGGTTATAAGATAGGCTTGACGCCGCTCGGGGTGGTGGCGGGCGATTTCAATGGGGACGGCAAGCACGATGTGGCAGCCGTCTATTTTGGCCCATTGGATAACTCCGCACCCGGGGGCATCTCGCTCTTGCTCGGAACCGGGAATGGCACCTTGCAGTCCGCGGTCAACTATCCGGCTGGCCTCGGCACGATTGCAGCGGCCGCGTGGGATTTCAATGGCGACGGGAAGGACGATCTGGCCGTCGTGAACAGCGTTGACGGCACCGTGACGATCATGCTGGGCAGCGCCAGCGGAAAACTCACCACGGGAAATACTTACAGTACTGGCATGGGCACTGCTCCCACGTCCATCGCCGTGGTAGATGTCAATGGAGATGGCACTCCGGACCTGATTGTCTCCACTTACAGTGGCATAGTCACCCTGCTGGGCAACGGAGATGGAACGTTCCGGGCCGGTCCGTTTACTGCGGTTCAGACCCTCCAGTCCTTCGTGGCCGCGGGTGATTTCAATAACGACGGCAAGGTGGATGTGGCTGTGACGGATTATCAGAATGGCTTCGTCCACATTCTGCTCGGCAAGGGTGACGGCACATTCAACCAGGTGGCTCAGTACTTGATCGGATATGCCCCCGGAACTTTCTACGTGGAAGATTTCGATGGCGACGGGAATCCCGACATCGTATTCGCGGCGGGACACCCGGACGCGCTGATTACGCTGCCTTACACGCAGACCGTGGGCGTGCTGTTCGGCAATGGCGATGGGACTTTCGCGGGCGCCCCGGCATACACCGTGGGAAGTAATCCGGCGAGCATGGTGACAGCGGATTTTAACGGCGACGGCAAGCCGGATCTGGCAATCGGGGAGGCGCAGGGCCAGGCTTCGATCCTGTTGGGTAGCGGAGGCGGCCGGTTTCAGGCGGGCGCCACCCTGAACGCCCAGACCTCCGCGTCGCAGACCGGAGTGGCTGCCGGAGATCTGAATGGTGACGGCAAAATCGACTTGGTGGTCAATGACGGCGTCAGTGGTGCGGCTGTCTTCCTGGGCAACGGAGATGGGACCTTCCAGGCGCCTCTAGCCGTCGCGGGGGGCGGCACGGGCACTTCGTACGTGGCCATGGGCGATTTGAACAACGACCACAAACTCGATCTGGCCATTGCCAACCAGACGTCGAACACGGTGACCGTCGTGCCAGGAAACGGAGACGGGACCTTCCGGGCCGGCGCGACCTTTCCGGTGGGATCGAACCCAACTGTTCTTCTTACCGGCGACTTCAATGGCGACGGCAACCTGGATCTCGCCGTGGTCGATAGCGGCACTTTCGCCAGTTCCAGCGATCCCGGTGGCCTTTCGATTCTGCTGGGGAAAGGTGACGGCACCTTTCAAAGCGCCGTGAATTATTCCGCGTCGATCAACCCGAACTCGATTAGCGCGGGCGACTTCAACCACGACGGCATTACCGACCTGGTCCTAACGGCCGCCGCGCCGAACTTCAACTATACGCTGGTCGTCTTCATCGGCAATGGCGACGGCACCTTCAAGCCCGGGGTGCTGGTTCCCACGGACTTTGGGCCAGGGAAGGTGGCTGTCGCCGACTTCAATGGCGACGGTAAACTGGACCTGGTCGTGCCGCACTGCTGCGGCGACACCGATATCACTTACCTGCTCGGAAATGGAGACGGTACATTTCAAACGGAAGTGCCCTTCACGTATGCCAGCGCGTTCACATCGGTAGTCGCGGACTTCAACGGGGACGGGAAACCGGATATTGCCTTCGCGGCGGAGCCCGGAGTGACTGGCGATGCCTTCATCTTCCTGAACGTGCCTTCGGCGGCCTTGCAGCCGGCCGTCAGCGGCGTCATCGGCGCGAGCGCGTTTGGCGCGTTTGCCGATGTCGCCACCGGATCTTGGATCGAAATCTATGGATCGAACCTGGCTGCGGATACCAGAGAGTGGGGCGCCTCCGATTTCATGGGTTCGAACGCGCCCACATCGCTCGACGGAACCAGCGTGCAGGTCAACGGAAACGCGGCTTTCGTCTATTTCATCAGTCCCGGGCAGGTGAACGCCCTGGTTCCCGGCGGAGTCACGGCCGGCACGGCGCAGGTCACGGTGACGACCGGGGGTGTGACCAGCGCGTCATTCCAGGTCCAGGATTTGAACACCGAACCGGGCATGCTCGCGCCGCCAAACTTCAATATCCAAGGCACCCAGTACGTAGTGGCGCAACTGCCGGACGGCACCTACGTGCTGCCGGCGGGCGCCATCGCGGGACTGACATCGCGGCCGGCCAAGCCGGGCGAGACGATAGTAATCTATGGCATCGGCTTCGGTCCCGCGGAGAATTCCGCGCAGCAGGTCTCGCCCGTGGGCCAGATCGCGAGCGGGCTGACCAAGCTTACCGCCAACTTCGCGGCTTTCTTCGGGCAGACCCAGGCCGACGTCGCCTACGCGGGACTGGCCCCCGGCTACGTGGGGCTTTACCAGTTCAATGTGGTTGTGCCCACGGTGGCCAACAGCAATGCGGTTCCGTTCACGTTTACGCTGGGCGGAGCGAGCGGCGGGCAAACGTTGTATACGGCGGTGCACCAATAGCCGGACGGCCCCACTGGTTTGACGACACCGGCGTCCGCGCTCGCGTATTTTCCGCCCGCCAGCCGCGACAACGCGCACCTCGATCGCGGTGGCTGCGTGGCCGCTCCGGCCAGCGGCCTTCTAAGGTGCCGGCCTGGATCACGCCCTGGCGGTCGGCGCCTTTATGCAACACTTCGCTGTGGGACCGACCCCGAGCACCTTCCGCTTCCGAAATTGATCCCGACTTCGGGCGCAGCCGGTGATATCCTACAGAGAAACCCAGAGGAGGTAAATCATGAAAGCCCTTGCCGCCGTTCTCCTGGGAGCCATCGGCGCCTTGCAGGTGCTCGCACAGCCGGTTTGTCCGCCGGTTAACTTTGAACAGTTAGCGCAGGTCAAGCTGCAGAACCGCCCGCAACAGATCGTCTCCGGAATGCTGCGGCAGGCGGATCGATCCTTTTCTCAAATCGAGGTCACCGGGAATTTTCAGACCAAGACGACCTCGGAGGTGGGAGTCGTACCCAACATCCAGCAAAGTTTCTTCAGTTGTAGCGGCCTGGCGGTGCGGAATCCGGGACAGGGACCGGCGCCAAACCGGAGCAAGGACCCGTTGGGCACGGCATCGCGGAACACGATTATCACCGATCTGGCGGGAGACGGGGTCGGCGCTATCGTCGGCCTGGATCAGGAAGGCGCTCCGGGGCAAGTGGTGGTTGTGACGGCCAATCCAGATTTCACTGTAAAGTACGCCGGAGGTTATAAGGTGGGCCTGACGCCGCTAGGGGTGGTGGCGGGCGATTTCAATGGGGACGGCAAGCACGATGTGGCAGCCGTATATTTTGGCCCACTGGATAACTCCGCACCCGGGGGCATCTCGCTCTTGCTCGGAACCGGGAATGGCACCTTGCAGCCGGCGGTCAACTATCCGGCTGGCCTCGGCACGATTGCAGCGGCCGCGTGGGATTTCAATGGCGACGGGAAGGACGATCTGGCCGTCGTGAACTACCAGGACAGCACCGTGACGATCATGTTCGGCAGCGCCAGTGGAAAACTCACCGTCGGAAACACCTATAGTACCGGCATGGGCAGCTTTCCCGCGTCCGTTGCCGTGGCGGACATAAACGGCGATGGTAATCCAGACCTGGTGCTTTCCACTTTCTCTAACATAGTCACCCTGCTGGGCAATGGAGACGGTACGTTCCGGGCCGGACCGTCTACCGCTGTCTCGACCGCCGAGTCCTTCCTAGCCATGGGCGACTTCAATAAAGACGGCAAGATGGATGTCGCCGTGAAGGATTCTCTAAGCGGCTTGGTATACATTCTGCTCGGCAACGGCGACGGCACATTCAACATGGTGTCACAGTACCAGATCGGATACGCCCCCGGAACTTTCTACGTGGAAGACTTCGATGGCGATGGGAATCCCGATCTCGTATTCGCGGCGGGACACCCGGACGCGCTGATTACGCTGCCTTATACGCAGACCGTGGGCGTGCTGTTCGGCAATGGCGACGGGACTTTCGCCGGTGCGCCCGCATATCTTGTGCCGGGCGGGCCGACCAGTATAGCGGTTGCCGACTTCAATGGCGACGGAAAACCGGATCTGGCGGTCGCGGGCCAGGGCCCGATTTCGATCCTGCTGGGCAGCGGAGGTGGCCGGTTTCAAGCAGCCCCCACCATCAGCAGCGGCGGTGGCACCTATACCGGATTGGCGGCCGGCGATCTGAACGGCGATGGCAAGATGGACTTGGCGGTCAATGACCACGCGAGCGGCGCGACGGTCTATCTGGGAAACGGAGACGGAACATTCCAGGCGCCTCTAGCCGTTGCGGGGGGTGGCAACGGCACGTCGTTCGTTGCCATCGGCGATTTCAACAACGACCACAAACTCGATCTGGCCATCGCCAACCACGACTCGGACTCTGTCACGATCGTGCCCGGAAACGGAAACGGGACCTTTGGCGCCGGCGCCACCTTTCCGGTGGGATCGATGCCGGCGTTTCTTCTTACCGGCGATTTCAATCGCGATGGCAACCTGGATCTCGCCGTAGTCGATAGCGGGTTCGTTTTCATGGCTAGCAATCCCGGGAGCATTTCGATTCTGCTGGGGAAAGGTGACGGCACCTTCCAAACCGCCGTGAATTATTCCGTATCGGGCGGTTTTTGGCCGAGTTCGATCGGCGCGGGAGACTTCAACAACGATGGCATTACCGACCTGGTCGTGACGGCAGCTACGCAGAACTTCGGCTCGACGCTGGTCGTCTTCATCGGCAACGGCGACGGCACTTTCAAGCCGGGGGTTCTGGTCCCCACGGACTTCGGGCCGGCAGCCGTGTCCGTCGCCGACTTCAATGGCGACGGCAAACTGGACCTGATCGTGCCGCACTGCTGCGGCGATTCCGACATCACTTATCTGCTCGGGAATGGGGACGGCACCTTCCAAAAGGAGGTGCCCATCACGTACAACAGCGGCGCGTACGCTTCGGCAGTTGCGGACTTCAATGGCGACGGCAAGCCCGATATAGCTTTCGTATCGCCGACCGTGACACCCGACGACAGCAGCGTATTCATCTTCCTGAACGTGCCTTCGGTGGCCCTGCAACCGGCCGTCAGTGGCATCATTGGCGCGAGCGCGTTTGGCGCATTTCCCGATATCGCCACGGGATCTTATATCGAAATCTATGGATCGAACCTGGCCGCGGATACCAGAGAGTGGGGCGCCTCCGATTTTATGGGTTCGAACGCGCCCACATCGCTCGACGGAACCAGCGTGCAGGTCGACGGAAACGCGGCTTTCGTCTATTACATCAGTCCCGGGCAGGTGAACGCCCTGGTTCCCGGCGGAGTCACGGCCGGCACGGCGCAGGTCACGGTGATGGCCGGGGGTGTGACCAGCGCGTCATTCCAGGTCCAGGATTTGAACACCGAACCGGGCATGCTCGCGCCGGCAAACTTCAATATCCAAGGCACCCAGTACGTAGTGGCGCAATTGCCGGACGGCACCTACGTGCTGCCGGCGGGCGCCATCGCGGGGCTGAACTCGCGGCCGGCCAAGCCGGGCGAGACGATAGTAATCTATGGCATCGGCTTTGGTCCCGCGGAGAATTCCGCACAGCAGGTCTCGCCTGTGGGCCAGATCGCGAGCGGGCTGACCAAGCTTACCTCCAGCTTCGCGGCTTTCTTCGGGCAGACCCAGGCCAATGTCGCCTACGCGGGACTGGCCCCGGGCTACGTGGGGCTTTACCAGTTCAATGTGGTTGTGCCCACGGTGGCGAACAGCAATGCCGTTCCGTTTACGTTTACGCTGGGCGGAGCGAGCGGCGGGCAAACGTTGTATACGGCAGTGCACCAATAGCCGGATCGTGGACGCAGGTGCGAACTTCCAACCAAATTGGAGGGCGGGCTTAAGCCCGCGCGGGGCTTGAGCCCCGCTCTTCGGCGCGCGAAGATCGCCCCACGGCGAGCGAAGCTCGCCCAGGCGCGGACTTCAGTCCGCGCAAAGCCGGCTTTCAGACGGCTCTGGCGCCCTAAAAAGGCGGCTGCGGGCACGATTGCCCGCCCTCCAATTTATGCGGAATCGCAGTACGCTAAAGCGCGCTAAAGCGCGCTAAAGCGTGCGCCACACTATCTGTGTGAATCTGTGTGCATCTGTGGTTTCGTTTCCCCCGCCTGCTCCGTGATCGTCAGAATCTGATCGGCAGGCACGTTGTGCAGCGTCTGATGGATGCGGCTGGGCCAGACGATATCGATTTCCTTCACCACCTTCGACGGCCCCAAACCGAAGTGCACGCGCGGATCGCTCGAGCAGGCGTAGCCGGTGCTGGTGGTGGCGTGATTGTACTGCACGCCCGCGTCCGTCGTGATGCGCACCTGCGCCCCCAGTCCCATGCGATTGCTCTTCACCCCCACCAGCTTCAGCAAAATCCAATGATTGCCATTCTGCGAAATGTTGTGGAAGTATTGCGCCTTCCCGTTGAGCACACTGACCACGGCGTCGATGCGGCCATCGTTATCCACGTCCCCGAACGCTACGCCGCGATGCGGCGCGGCAATCTGAAACTCCGTGCCGGCGCCCGCGCTCACATCCTGGAATTTCCCGTTTCCCAGGTTGCGCAACACCGTGTTGGGTTCTTCCGGTTCGCGCAACGAAAACTGGCGAATGTTGTCGAGCGCGTGCCCGCGCACCACCAGCAGGTCCTTCCATCCGTCGTTGTCGAAATCGAAGATCCCGTTCGACCAGCCAAACATGGAGCGGGTGATGGTGCCCACGCCGGAGACGGCGGTGATCTCCGCGAAATCTCCCGCCGCGCCGCGATTCTTGAACAACGGAAAAGTGTCGCCTTGAAAGCCGCTCACCCAGATGTCGTCGTAGCCGTCGTTATCGATGTCCCGGAAATCGGCGCCCATGCCCGAAAGGTACGCGCCCGACTCGGGGTAGGCGACTCCCGTCTGTAGCGCAACCTCCTGGAATTTCTTGCCGCCCAGATTGTGGAAGAGCATATTGGGAGCATTGTCGTTGGCTACGAAGACGTCCATGAATCCGTCGTGGTCGTAGTCGGCGAAAGCCACCCCCATCCCCTTTCCGCGGATCTGGCCGATGCCCGTCGCGGCCGATACATCCGTGAACGTGCCGTTCCCGTTGTTGTGGTAGAGGGTATTCGGAAGCGGCGCGTAGTTGTTGGGGTGGCAGTAGGCGCGCAAGTTCGGATTGGGCCCGCAAAAGGGATCCTTGTTGACCTCCCATTTGCAATAGTTCGAGACGAACAGGTCCAGATAGCCGTCGTTATCGTAGTCGAACCAGCCGGCGGCCACCGCCCACATCTTCTTGCCGTCCAGAACGCCGCCGCCGACTCCGGCCTTGTCCGTGACGTCGGTGAAGGTGCCGTCGTGGTTGTTATGAAGAAGCTGATTCTTGGTCACATTGGCGAGGAAGATGTCCGGCCATCCATCGTTGTCGTAGTCTCCGATGGCGACTCCCATGCCGTAGCCCTCGCCCTTCACGCCGGCCTTCTCCGTAACGTCGGTGAAGGTGCCGTCGTGGTTGTTGTGGAACAGGCGATTCCAGTATTTGGGCGACTCTTTCTTTAGCGACGGGATGGCCGCGCCGTTGACGAAGTAAATGTCCAGGTATCCGTCGTTGTCGTAATCGAAAAGCGCCACGCCGGCCAGCATGATCTCGGGCAGATTCTTGTTCGGCGTCGGGCAACTGTCGGCTACGAAGTGTATGCCTGAGCGGTCCGCGATTTCTTCGAAGGCGATGGGCCCCAGCGTGGCTCCCGCTACGGCCAGGACCGGAGCACACAGCGCTAATACTTGCCAGCCTCTCAAACTTCAGCATAATACGCGCTTCGATGCCAAGAAAGCAGCCGCCAATATCTGAGCGCAATCCGTGCGGGGATCTGCAACTTGCATCCCTTCGCGCGCGATCTTTTTTATCTGTGTGCATCTGCGTGCATCTGCGGCTAATGTTCTTCCGGATGCGTTGTTCGCGATTGCCGCCCTCCGGGTGCTTAACCGTCTTGGGGCAACCGCTCCCTGACGGGGTGCCCTCTGGGCCCGGCTCGGTAAACTCTGCGAAATCGACGCGGCTATTACCGAGCCGCGACCGTCAGGGAGCGGTTGCCCTGCGGAAAGCGATAGAATTGTCCTATGAAGAAGGTTGGTGTTCCGCTCATTGCGTGTCTCATTGCGATAGCCGCTGGCCCCGGCCGGGGCCAGGACGCAACTCCCCCAGCGCCTGGAGCGACGATCCGGGTGACCACCACCGAGGTGGCGCTGGACCTTGCGGTGCGCGACAAAAAGGGCCGCCAGGTGAAGAACCTCAAGCCTGGCGAAGTGGAAATCTACGAGGACGGCGTGCGCCAGCAGATTCTCAGCTTCCGCATGGTGCCGGGCCGCGAAGAGCACCGCCGGGAAGCTGAAAGCCAGGCGAAACCGGCCGCCGGCGTATCCCTGCCGCTGCGGGAAGTAAACACGGTCTGCATCGTTTTCCATAACATCGATCCGGTCACGCGGCCGCATGCGGTCGAAATCGTCAAGGAGTTCATCAAGAGCAACCTGCCGCCGGAGACATACATCGGCATCTTCAATCTCAACGAAAAGCTGATCCCCGTGCACGAGTTCACGAAGAACCGGGATGAGCTGCTGCAATCGGCGCTCAATGGGAAGGCCCTGGATTTTAGCAGAGCCTCGGAAGCCCTGCTCACCGCCAGTCCGAACATCGTCACTATCAACGCCCAGGTGAACAACGCCACGCACACGGCCAGCGTGTCGGTGGACACCACCGGGGGCGAGGTCAATACCAACGTCATCATGGGCGCGGACGTCTCCAACAGCAGCGGCGCGAATCGCCTGCGCGGCGATCAGGTTCGCGAACGCAGCGATTTCGCCAATATTACGGGCATGCACGAGACCGATCGGATCATCACCCTCATCGACCAACTGGCCCCGCTGCCAGGACGGAAAAGCGTTCTGCTGGTGACCACCGGTTTGGTTACCACCGGGGACCCCGACCGATTCCAGAAGATTCTCAACAATGCCAATAGCCATGGCATCACGTTTTACGCGCTGGATAGCACCGAAATGAGCGCCATGACCGACACCGCCCAGGCCGGCAAGCTGGCCGTGAACCAGATGGCATCCGTCAGCCAGAACCAGGGCAAGATTGGAGCCAGCGCCAGCGTCATGCGGCAGAATAGCAAGCAGGGAGACGACACCATCTCCGCCGTGCGCACCTCGGACTTGCAGTCCAGCCTGCGGCAGTTGTCCGAAGGCACGGGCGGCTTCCTGATCGCCAATACCAATGACTTCCGCAAGTCGTTTCAACAGGTCGCCGAGAATCTGGACGCCCACTATGAAGCGGTCTATCATCCCACCTCGAACAAGTATGACGGGCGCCTGCGGAAAATTGAAGTGAAGCTGGCGCGCAACGATTTGCAGGTGGAGAGCCGCACCGGATACTTCGCCATGCCGGATCTGAAAGGCTCCGGCCCGCTGACGCCGGTGGAATCCACCGGTCTCGCGGTGCTGAACACCGAGCCTCGGCCGCACTCATTCGATTTCCACGTCACGGCCTACCATTTCCAGAAGGACGGCTCGAACCCGGGGGCCACGCTGGCTTTCGAATTGCCCGGCACTAAACTGGGCGCTGCCGCCGACCCGGCGCGCAAGACCCATAAGTTCGAAGTGTCGCTGTTCGCGCTTGTCAGGGATGCCAACGGACAGGTCGTCGACAAATACAGTCTCGACAAGCCTTACTTCATCGCGGACGCCAATCTGGCGGCGGTGCGCGCCACGCCCCTGATCTACACGCATCCGCTCGATCTTCCGCCGGGCCATTACACGGTCGAAACCGCTGTAGTGGACCGCGAAGGGAGCCAGGCAACCGCCGAGACCGCGCAGATCGACATCCCCGCGCCGTCCAAGGGCGTCGGGATCAGCAGTCTGGTAGCGGTGCAACAGATCGAGGCGGCCGGCGCTCAGGCGGACGCCGCCGATCCCCTCACCTTCAAGGGAAAGCACGTGATTCCGTTGGTCGAGGCCACCGTCAACCCGGCGAACAAGCGCTACGTGTACTTTGTGGTGTATCCGGACAAATCGAACGCGGAGAAACCCAAGATCCATGTCGAGTTCAAGACCGGCGGCCAGGTATTCGCAGAGTCCACCGCCAATCTGCCGGCGCCCGACGCTACGGGCACCATCCCGATGTTCGTGGCGGCCGCCACACGGCCCGGCAATTGCGAGTTGCAGATCACGGCTCTGCAGGGAAACGAATCCGCTACCGAGCATCTCCAGTATGCCGTAGCAGCGCAGTAAGTATTTCGTGGGGCAGGCTCTTAGCCTGCGGCGGCCTCTCAGGCCGCCTCGGCCAAGTTGTCAACCTGTAGGCCGATTGCACTACAGGTGAAGGCGCCTGAGCCAGTGCTTGAAATCCGGGAAAAACTCCGGAGCCAGGTTGCCGAATCCTGCGCCCGCCGTGCTGCTCCCCCAGTTGATCGCCGTGGCTTTCAGGTTGCGGCTGCGTGCGGGGTAGTACGCATTCGACAGGCCGACGCTCAAGGCGGTGCCCACTAAATTCGACCAATTGACGGTGCTCGCGCCCGCGTTGGTCCGTGTTGCCACGGCCCGGCTGACGGCATATCCCACGCGCGACCAGAAACCGTGCTGCTCGCCCCTCCGCCGGTACTTGGTGTCCTCGTGAAACGCGGACGCCATCACGAAATCGCTGAAGAAGTTCTGGGTGACGTTATCGACCGTTGCGGCGCCGAAGCGCTTCACCAAGGCAATGTGGCCCACTCCGTACTTCGGGTCCGCGTTGGTGGCCTGCGACACGCCACCGGTAGCCGCGCTCGCGACGATGGTCAGCGGAGTGAAGGTCTCCTGCACGAAGAACTGCCATTTTTCCTCGACGGTGATGGGCCCGCTTGCCGTGGCGGAGTCTTGCACGGTCTGCGCACTGGTCCGCGCCGGCATCCACAGAGCTGCCGCGGCGATCGCCAGATAGAGGAAATGCCTCATCCTTATAGAATGCGCCAAACCGGGTCTGAAATGCATCTATGCAAGGGTGCTTGACCGTATTGGGTGGGGAGTCTGGCTTTGCGAAATCAACGCGACTGTTACCGAGCCGCGACCGTCAGGGAGCGGTTTCCTCTATGCACCTCCCCGCGCGCGCAGAGCCGCTTGCGCCGCGTGAAAGCCGCACATCCCGTGCACGGCTCCGCCGGGCGGCGTGGACGAGGAGCACAGATACACGCCATCGAGCGGCGTGCGATAGAGCAGGCGCGTGGGGCGCAGCACGAGCTGCCGGAGATCCTGTGCGCCGCCGGTGATATCGCCGCCCACTAGGTTGGCGTTGTGCCGCTCCAGGTCCGCGGGCGTCATTATATTGCGCGCCAGAATGCGTGCGCGGAAGCCAGGCGCGAAGCGTTCCACCTGGGATTCGATGCGCTCCGTCATGTCCGCCGTGGAGGCGTGCCGCACGTGGCAATAGGCCCATGCCGTATGCCGGCCGGCGGGCGCGCGGCTGGCGTCGAACAGGCTGGGCTGCGCCACCAGGACGAAGGGCCGCTCGCTCGGATTCGTTCCGGCGAGCATGCTCTCGGAGGCCGCGATCTCGTCGAGCGATCCGCCCACGTGGACCGTGCCGGCGCGGCCGCACTCGGCTGCCTTCCACGGGATGGGCGCGCTCAAGGCCCAATCGACTTTGAAGACGCCGGGGCCGTAACGGTAGGCCTCCAATTGGCGGCTGAAGCGCTCCGGCAGACGGCCGCCGGCGATGGCCAGGAATTGCCGGGGCGTGACATCGCAGAGCACCAGGGAGGCATCGCCCAACTCATCGAGCGACTGGACGCGGCTGTTCGCGACGATGCGTCCGCCGAGCGACTCGAAGTAGGACGCCAGCGCGTTGGCGATGGACTGCGAACCGCCGCGCGGGATAGGCCAGCCGACGGCGTGTCCGGCCGCGGCCAGCACCCATCCAAAGGCGGCCGATCCGAGCGCGTCCAGAGGCAGCACCGAATGTGCGGCATTGCCTGCAAACAGGGCGCGCGCCGCTTCCGTGCGAAAGAGCCGCCGGGCCAGAAGCGCCGCGGGCCACAGGGCCAGTGCTCCGAAGCGCGCCAGCAGCCACGGATGCGCGGGCAGGCGAACGAGCGGCGCCTGGATCATCGGCACCAGTTCGCGCCAGCGCCGCACCAGGGGAGCCATCGCGCGCCGGTAGCGAGGGCCGTCCGCTCCCAGGCGCGCGCAGGTTTCGTCCAGCGGCATGGCCAGTATGGCGGCCGACCCGTCATCCAGGGGATGCGCGAGAGGCAGCGGCGGCTGGATCCATTCCAGGCCGTGCTCCGCCAGCGGGAAAGCGGCGAACGCAGGTGAACTCGCCGCCAGCGGATGCACGGCCGAACAAACGTCGTGCACGAATCCCGGCAGCGTCAGCTCGGCCGAGCGCGCCCCGCCGCCGATGGTGGGTTGCGCTTCGAACACCGTGGTGCGCAGCCCGGCTTTCGCCAGAATAATAGCGGCGGTCAGGCCGTTCGGCCCGGAGCCGACCACGCACGCGTTGCTGTTATGGGGCCGCATATATCAGCCCCGTGGCGCACGCTTAAGCGTGCAGCGGCGAACTTCAGTTCGCCGTGCCCCGCTGCACGCTAAGGTGTGCGCCGCCAGTGAGCTCGCCGGGAAATACGTGCCCACCACCTTCCGCGTCCACCATTGCGAGGACGCGGCCCGTTCGGCCGGACTCGTGAAATGGTACTCGTAAACGAGCGCGCGCACGTAGCGCGGCGGACGCTCCGGAAATGGATTGCTCCGCAGCAGCGCGAGCACCGCCCGGTCGCCTTCCAGCAGCTTCTGCATCAACGGCGCGAACCACGGTTGCTCCTCGTAGGACGACAGGGCCGCGAACCACATCAGCCAATCGAGGCGCAGGTGATACGGCGCAATCTGCGGAGGCATGCGTCCGAGGTCGCCGGGCTTGCCCTTGAACTCGTACTCGCGCCATTTCGTCGAGGCAGTCACCACCGGTTCGTCCGTTCCTTCCACGATCACCTCGTAGCGCGGCCGCGTGATCGACCCGAATGCGCCGTAAGTGCCCACCAGATGAAAACGATTGTAGACCGTATTCATCACCTGCGCCGGGGACAGCATGTTGCGAATCGGTTGGATGCTGAGAATCGCAACCAGGATGCCGACGCCTATGGAGGGCGGGCAATCTTGCCCGCAGCCGCCTTTCAGGCGGCTTGCAGCGGAACCGGTCGTCGAAGGTGCTGACGGCCAGGACCATCGTCAGCGCATTCAACCAGGAGAGATTGCCGCCCGCAAAGATGAGCCCCTGGAAGGCAATGGTGATGGCGCCCGCGATGGCCGCGATCGGCTGCGGCAGGAAGTAAGCGAACGGGACCACCAGCTCCGAGAAATGGTTGAACAACACGCCGGACTTGTGGAACCAGGCGGGCGCCCAATGAAAGAACCAACTCAGCGGACCCGGCATGGGCCGGGTCTCATAGTGATAGTCGAGGCACGTGAGATCGCGCCAGCACGGGTCGCCGCGCATCTTGGTGAGCCCCGCGCCGAACATCAGGCGGAACAGCAGCCATCGCAGCAGCCAGATGGCGATGGTTGCGGCGTGGCGCGGCGGCTACCGAGGAAGATGGCGTAGAAGGTCGCCTCCAGTAGGATGGATTCCCAGCCGAAAGCGTAGAACGTCTGGCCCACGTTGACGAAGGAGATGTAGAGCACCCAAAGCATGGCCCACACGAGCATGGAGAGCCATGTGCCGTAGCGGTCCGCGAGGCCGGTGAGCGCGAGGCACGCCAGCAGCACGCCGAGCCAGGCCGCAATCGTGAAGGCCGTGTCGTTGGGGGCGAAGAAGAACAGGCTGGGCGAACTGCTGAACGGGACCGTTTTGGTGAAGAGCGGAACGGGGAGCAGTCCGTGCTCGCCGAGCAAGGGTTTGAATTCCAATGCGGCGTTGAGGAAGGCTACCAGGAGGATCATGGCCAGGCCTCGTTGGTAGACGAGGCGGGTGAGGCAGAAGGTCTCGGAGCCGATCCAGCGCATCGTGCGTCACACGATGGTAGCGCCTGGGTTTTGCGGGCGTCAACCGCCGGCCGGATGGAGCAGCGGAGGGATCCTCCTGGGACGGGACCTCTCACCCGCGGCGATTCCAAATTTCCAACATGCGCGTTTCCCGTCCAGTTGACGTGACGCGGACTTCGCAGGACTGATCCCCCGCGTTTCATTCGCAAAGCGTATCTGGCCAAGCTAGACAACCCGCTGAACGTTTTCAAGTGCCAGGCTTTTGGAACACTCTAGTGCCGCCGATTCCCCCTCGAAGGCGTGGTCTCGGACATTCGAAACGTATTTTAAGGCCGGAAATGTAATAAAGTATTGGTTGTCTTCAAATGTCAGAGGAAAATGCAGCAGATACGCCGGTGATGGTGGATACCGCTCGGATTCGGTTGCGACGGATCTTTGAGTTTTTGAGGGCCTTGGATGAGCGGAGAAATCCGATTCCGCTTCACATCAAAGATCACCCATGGCTTCTGCCCTTGAATGAGTTGCCTTGTCATCCTTCTGTCCAATTGCTCCGGGGCGATCAGCCGGATGGCGAGGCGACCTGTTTACTGAGGGTCGCGAGGCCCCAACTCACGGAGGCGCCCCAGCCACCGGAAGAGCTTAATGGATGGCTCAAGCCTACGTGGGAGCAGTGGAATGGTTCAATTGAAATCCTGCCAACCCGCAGTTTTCCATCGGCGGATGGGGTGGGTACTGTCATAGCCTTCGCAGATGGTGGCAGTCGGATCACGGCGCTCGCCAGGTATAGAGCCGGCAGAGCGGCTTGGCAAGAAGCAGAGGCGCCCGCCAGAGGGGCGCATGAGTTATTCGAGAAGTTCTACGCCATCTGGGGCGAACTTCGGCGCGATGGCGAATCAGCAGAGTTGGTCCTTGGAAACGGTCTGTTGAACTGGCACGTTTCTAAACACAGCGTCATAAGTAATTGCGCATGATGGTGGGTTGTGTTTTGATGGAGTAGTGAAGCGGCTCACCATTACCGATGCGGCCTCCATGGCTTTGGGGCTGCAGGACGAGATCCGT
>Ga0181536_10002446_pt1 | contig 21017 bp, 16 predicted proteins | sample PEATcosm2014_Bin_41_FD_121105 | JGI IMG/M metagenome (GOLD analysis project Ga0181536, IMG submission 121105) | Peatland microbial communities from MTU Mesocosm Facility, Houghton, MI, USA - PEATcosm2014_Bin17_60_metaG | ecosystem: Environmental > Terrestrial > Soil > Wetlands > Peat | place...
AAGCCATCGCGGCAGCGGGCTGCGGTTGACTCGCCGGCGTAGCGCGCCCGGCCACATCGAACCGACGAAATTCCGCCGGGGCGCGGTTTTTGCCGCTACGCAAGCTGACCGAAGCAACACGGTGTAACGAAACCAAAATTGCTTGCCCCTTTTGTAAATCCCCTTTCAATTGGCTGCCGATGATGCGCGCTTGCTGTCAAGCATCAAGAGCAGGGGAGGGTAACCACGCGACAAACGTCGTCAGAGGTTCAGCGGTCGGGTCTAACACAAGGTCTCCGGCATGGCCTCGCAGAATCTCGCGTGAGAGGCTCAGGCCAAGACCAACGCCTTCCACGCGCTGACTGCGGGACTTGTCCGCACGGTAGAAGCGCTGAAAGATGAGGTCGCGATCAGCGGCGGGAATGCCGGGGCCGGTATTGGTCACGCGCACCAGGACCCGGTTGTCTGTCTTCGTCAATTCGACGCGAATTCGTCCGCCCTCGCAATTATACTTGATGGCATTGCTGGTGACATTTTGGAGTGCTTGTTCGAGCAGGTCCGGATCGGCGCTGACCATGATGTCCGGCGCCAAGTCGTGTTCCACGGTCAAATTGGGCGCCAGCGTCCGGCAGTCTTCGATGACGTTTTCCAACATGCGGGTCAAGTTGACTGGTTGGCAGTTTATTTGGAGGCGACCGGCATCCGCAAGCGAGAGGAGCAGGAGTTTCTGGATAATGGCCTTGAGCCGGTGGATTTCATCCAGCAGGCTGCTGTATACTTCCTGTTGTGGTGATCCCGAAGGCGCGCTTTCCAAGGCTTGCTCCAATTCCACCTGCAGGCGGGTCAGTGGCGTTTTCAGTTCGTGGGAAGCGTCGGCGCTAAACCGGGTGGCTTGTTGGAAGCTTTCTTCCAGCCGGTCCATCATTTCGTTGAAGACGGTGATGAGGCGGTTGAACTCCTGGTCTCGGGTCATCGTCGGGATCCGCTGGTCGAGTCCGCGGGCGGTCACTCGCTCGGCGGTCTGGGTCAGGGCCGTAACGGGTCGCAACGCGCGCCAGGCCACGAACCAGGCTCCGCCCGCCGCCAGCAGCAAGACCACAGGCAGGGCGGCGAGGAAGGTGTTCCTTAAATCAATCATCCGGGAGTTGAATTCGCCGATGTCCGCTGCAAGGAGGAGCGTGACGTAAGGGTTGCCCATCACGCCAATCCGCCAGGTTTTGCCATCCGCTTGACGCGTGCAAAACCGGGCCGCCTTGCGCGGCAACGCCGGATTCTGTGGAGATATCTGCTCACCCCGGCGCGGCGGCGGCGGCAAGGGCTGTGCTGCGGTTGGGACGACAGGGGATTCATATTGGGCTGACACCGTGAATGAATCGGGATTAATGGTCTTGGGCCAGTCCGGTGACTGATAAACCACCCGGTCGTAATTCTTCACCCACAGGACAAAGGTTGCGGACGGTTTGTCGCCGGAAACAAATTTGAGCGCGTCGTCCAGCCGGACCCAATGTTCGCCGCCCACAACGCGATCCAAGTTGTTTTGGCCGAGATTGCGAATCTCGCGGTCGAGGCGATCGAGATTGAATTGGTAGGAAACCCGCCACAAGACCACCCCCGAACCAATCAGCAACAGGCCGGTTATCAGCCCGGACAACAGCGCGATTTTCAGTCGAAAGGAATTCAGGCTCACACAGGTGGTTGCTGCTTGGGAATCCGGTAGCCGACGCTGCGCACGGTTTCGATGACCGCCTGGCCAGCGCCTCTGGCCAACTTTTTGCGCAGATGTTGCACGTAAACGTCCACGAGGTTTGTGCCGGGATCGAAGTGGTAGTTCCAAACATGCTCACAGATCTGGGCGCGCGTAAAGGTCCGTCCAGGCGAGCGCATCAGGCAGGTCAGCAGCGCAAATTCGCGAGTGGTCAACTCGACAGATTTCGCGCCACATTTCACTTCACGGGTCAGCAGATTGACGGTGATGTCGCCATGTTGGAGGAGATTGGTCTGCTGACCAGAGGCACGGCGGAGCAACGCATGAAGCCGTGCCACAAGCTCCTCAATGTAAAATGGCTTGGTGAGGTAATCATCCGCGCCGGTGTTGAGACCGTCGAGGCGCTCATTGAGGGCGCTGCGGGCGGTAAGCAGGATCACCGGGACGGCTGAGTGCTGCTCGCGCAAGTTTCGAACAATGCTCAAGCCGTCGCGTCCGGGCAGCATGATGTCCAACACCAGGGCGTCGTAGCTGCGCGTGGTGGCCAGCGTGTAGCCTTCATCGCCATTGTCGCTGAAATCCACCACGAAACCCTGCGTCTCGAGCCCTTTGCGCAGAAATCCACCGAGCTTTTTGTCGTCCTCGACGACCAGGACTTTCATGGCGCTAACCTACCGTTGGCTGAGCCTGGAAGTCGAAAGGAATATCATTAAAATCTTTTAACGAAAACCGCCGGGAATTGTTAATCTTGCGGTGGTCTGTTTGGGTATGATGAAAACATGCATTCTCGTTCGTGCCCCGGCACTGGTTGCCGTTCCCAGAAGATTGATTCTCGTCCTGTCGGTCTTGGTTATGACCGCGGCGGGGTGGACAACTTCAGGACAGCAGGAATCGCAACCGCAGCCTCCTCGCCGTGGACCGCGTGGTCCCGGAAAGTATTCCATTGAGCAAGCGATCTCTGACCGCGCGCAGCTCAACACCATCGCCTTCGACGGTCTGGCATTTCTGACCGGGGATTTCAATTGCGACACCTTCTTGCCGCCGGGAAAAGTGTCTGATTTTTTTGGTTTTCAAAACATGCGCGACATTGACGGCGCGGCCATGGGGCACAACACGGATTTTCTCACGCGGATTGCCAACAATACGCTGCGCATCTTGAACGAGGATCAAAAGGCTCAGTTGGTGGAACTGGGCAAAAGGCAGGCGCCGCAAATCAGTGAACTGGCGCTGAAGCGGCTGCCGCTCATCAAGGCGTTTTGCCGGAATCTGGCAGGCGATTTTCCTGCTGGCAGCCAGGGACTGGATCGGGAAGCAGCGATAAAATACACATCGGGCATTTTCGAGCTGAGCGGCCAACTCGCATTCGAACGCGCGGAAGTTTATGGGAAAATCATTCATTCCCTGACAGACGCGCAAAAGGCAGAGTTCGCCAAGCTCAAATTCGGCGACTCGCGCACCTGGCCGGACGTTCCGGAGGCGTTTGACAAGCGCACCGTATCACACCCCGTTCATGTGGCGATGATGACCTACGCGGGCGAGTATTTCAGTTGGTATGCCGGTTCCGTGGAAGCGGACACTTATTTCTGCCCGGAAGGCCACGGCACCTACTTTGGTTCGTTTTACATGAAAGACGCGCCGGCGGTGCATCAAAAGAATTATTCCATCAGCACCGCGCTAACTGGCGACAGCGGTGAGGCGTTTCTCGCCGCGCTAAACCCGACGCAACGAGAGCAAGTTACCAGCCTGGTTGAATTGCAACGGAAAGATTTGCAGGACATCGTGAGCACGCGCCGCGCGGTGGCGACGGAACTGCGGCATTTTTTGTCCGGCGGTTCGGCCAACAAGGAAAAAGTTTTGGGTCTCTGCCGACATTACGGCGAACTGGACGGCGAATTATCCTATTGCTACGCGATTCATTTCGCCGAGGTGAACAAGACGTTGACAGCGGAGCAACGCGCCACGCTTAAAAAGCTCCGAGGTATCGAAGGGTTCCCCGCCCAAAGTCCCTTTGTTTATGCCGATCCAATCCCCTCGCCAACCATTCCGAACACGGATTTTCTTTTCGCGTCAGGCAAATAATACGCCGGAGTCAAGCAATGCATTGAGAAAAAGCGCCCTGAATCCAGGCTGAAACCATGATTGGCGGCATTAAATCGAAACCATGAAAAATCCGCCGCGCCATTTGATGCTACGACCGCACCGGCTTGATTGAACGCGCTGGCGGTGATCGGACGCCTGAAAGAAAAGATAATAACCAACCAAATCCGTGAACGAAAATTTACGAGTTATGAAATTTACAACCAGTCGAAGAAGATTCCTTTTTCTGTTATCGTCAACGCTGGCCTGGTTTTTTAAACCGGCCGTGGCGCAAGAAAACGATCCCGAGCGGCCCCGACGCCCTGAAGCCGGGGGTGGAGGTGGCCGCCGGGGCGCTGCTGCCTACGTGCTGCCGCCGGAATTGGCTGCGTTCAGTTGGTTATCTCTCGTGCTGGGCCGGGTGAGCGACCAGTCAGTGACGGTAAGTTCACTCGCAAAGGAAACGATTGAAGGTTTTTTTGAATACGGAACGACGTCGGGCGGTTACATGAACAAAACCGGCCTGCTTTCCTTCGCGGCAAGCCAGCCGGTTGAGACCGTTTTCGACAAGCTGCAACCGAACAGGCAGTATTTTTACCGGTTGAATTTTCGCAGGTTGGGCGAAACGAAATTCACCGCGCGCCCTGAGTGCCGTTTTCACACGCAGCGGGCCGCCGGCAGCACATTTACATTCGCACTTCAAGGCGACTCGCATCCCGAACGTCCACAAATGAGCGATCCGAATCTTTACACGCGCACGTTGCAGAACGCGGCCGCTGACCAGCCGGATTTTTACATCTGCATGGGCGATGATTTCAGTGTGGAACCGGTGCGCGAAGTCACGGCGGAGGGGATTGGCGAGCGTTACACGCTGCAGCGGCCGTTCCTGGGACTGGTCGCGCAGTCAGCGCCCATTTTTCTGTTGAACGGCAATCACGAACAGGCGTCGCTCTTCAATTTTAATCAAACCGACGTCCGCCATGATGTGGCTGTTCTGGCGCAGAAGGCGCGCAACTCGTATTTCCCGACTGTCGGACCCGATGGCTTTTATTCGGGCGACCCCGCTCCACTGAAGTCCATCGGCCTGCTGAAAGACTATTATTCATGGACGTGGGGCGACGGGCTGTTTGTGGTGCTGGACAACTACTGGCAAGCGGCAGCGCAGGTGGACACCGGTTTTCACGACCGCCCCCCAGGCGACGGCCAAAACGGCGGGCCGGGCGGCGGTGGTGGTGGCCCCGGCGACAGAAATCGCGACTGGTGGGGACTGACTTTGGGCGACGCGCAGTATCATTGGTTCAAGCAAACACTCGAACGGAGCAAGGCGAAGTATAGATTTGTCTTCGCCCACCACGTCATGGGTTCAGGCCGGGGCGGCGTGGACGAATGTGATTTATATGAATGGGGGGGCAGAAATAGACGGGGCGATTGGGAATTCAGCCAGCGACGGCCGGGCTGGGAACTGCCGGTGCATCAACTCATGGTCAAGCACGGAGTGACGATTTTCTTCCAAGGACATGACCATCTATTTTGCCGCCAGGAAAGGGACGGGGTTGTTTATCAGGAAGTGCCGATGCCTGCCGACCCCGGCTACATGACTTATAATGAGGAGCGATATCAATCAGGCGTAAAGTTGCCCAACTCGGGCCATTTGCGCGTCACCGTATCACCAGAAAACGTGAAAGTGGAATATGTGCGCTGCTATTTGCCCAAGGACGAAACCGCCCAGAACAAAACCGGCGAAACGGCCCACAGCTATACCATCACCGCGAAAGGCAGCCATGCCTAAAGAGTGGGCTGGAATCCTGGCCTTTTGTTGCGTCGTCGCGTTGTCCGTTTCCGGCCAGCAGGACCCGAATGCAAATCCCCCACGTAATCGTGGGCGTCGTGGACCGGGAACGACGAATTATTTTAACGTCTCAGTTCCGTCTCGTGCCTACGATTTGATCCTGGCTCGTCCGGAGAAAACCAACATCACACTAAGCGTCTCGGCGTATCAAGAAATGGAAGCCTTTGTTGCCTATGGAACGAGGACCGGAGTTTTGTCCATGCAGACACCGGCGCTGCTCCTGAGCAATGGCGCGCCCGCAAAGTTTGCCATTACCGGGCTGCAGGAAAACACCCGCTATTTCTACGAATTCCGCTCGCGGGTTCCCGGCGCCAGCCAGTTCACCGACAGCCCGGAATACACGTTCCAAACCGCGCGGCCTCCCGGCAGCCTTTTTGTGTTCACCCTGACGGCAGACGCACATCTGGACGAGCATACCAGCCCGGAAGTCTATGACCAGACTCTGTCAAATATTCGCGTTGACCGGCCTGATTTTCACATTGATCTTGGCAACCTCTTCATGACCGACAAGCACAACAGTCGGGATGAGGCGGCCCGGCAGTATGTGGCAGAGCGCTATTATCTCGGACAAATTGGCGCGACCACACCGCTGTTTCTCGCGCTGGGCGCGCATGAGGGTGAGAGCGGCCGGGATGATGACGGTTCGGGTGAATGCCTTGCCGTCTGGTCCAACCTGATACGGAAACGCTATTTTCCCAATCCGGTTCCAGACACTTTTTATACTGGAGACGAGAGGCCTGATGCCCGCAGTGGTCTGCTCCAGAATTATTGCGCCTGGGAATGGGGCGACGCGCTCTTTGTGGTTCTTGATCCATACAGGTATTCAACATGGCAACGGGGAGGCGGCGACGGCTGGGGATGGTCGTTGGGATTGGAGCAGTATCATTGGCTCGAAGAAACCCTCGGTCGCAGCGCCGCAAAGTTCCGTTTTGTTTTCATCCACAACTTGTTGTGCGGAAACCTGGCCGCGAGGGGCGGAGTCGAAGTCGCGTCCTTGAATGAGTGGGGTGGCAAGAATGCAGACGGGTCCGATGGTTTTAAGCAACACCGTCCCGGCTGGGACATGCCCGTCCATCAACTGCTCGTGCGAAACCATGTTGCGGCGGTCTTCAAGGCCCACGACAATTTCTATGCCCGGCAGGAACTCGATGGGATACTTTACTTGATGGTTCCCCAGCCAAGTTTTGCCGGAGATGACCGAATCCGTGATTTGCAAAACTACGGATACAAGCAGGGCATATTTCGTGGCAATTCGGGACATGTCCGCGTGAGCGTGTCATCCGAGAGAGCCACTGTGGATTATGTGAAGTCCTCGCCGGGAGCGCCAGTCGCCGACAGCTGCACTTTCAAGGCCAGGTAACCGTTCGCAATCGAGAGGACTGAATCCCAACTGCCCGCATAGCGCGGCGTAAGAGGGGGCGTCACACAAGGCCTGGGAGATTTGCTTGAGCGACATGGCGGGCAATTCTTCGCGCTTGTCAATAGCGGGGGCTGTCTTACCATTTTGGTATGCGCGAGACCATTACTTTCCGCCCTAGGCGGACGAAGAGGCAATTGCGAGAAGCCTTCGGCAACGTGAGTGAAAAGCTCAACGAATTAGTCGAGCGCGAATTGTCGCTCGCCCCGCCACCGGATTGGCGTGAGGTGTTAAAGCGGCCAGCGCCGGCAGCCGACCCGAAGGCGTACGAGCTATGCCTCAGACCCGAATAGCTTTTGCCGACACCAATTGGCTTTTCTCCCTCTATTACCAAACTCGAGAGTTTGAGGCTGTTCCCAGATCTGTCCTCGGAGGACCGCAGGTGGCTTCGGAGAATTGGGCGCGGCAATGTGCCGACAACACCGAATCCCTGATGGAGCCGTGCGCTAAACTGCCATCATTTAAGCAAGCTGGTCACGGCCCCGCCTTGGTCCCCAGTATCGAGCGGGACGCGGTACTGGCGCCCCTGGCAACTGTAACGGAACCAAAATTGCTTGCCCCTTTTGTAAATCCGCTTTAAATTGGCTGCCGATGATGCGTTCTTGCTCACATCGCTTTTGGGGACGGTCGTAAATTGGGCAAAGGAATTGGGTTGATTTGCCGGTTGACGGGGCTTTTTAAAAGGGTTTGGCGATGCGCGCGACACTTTCCTGTTTTGCGCGCAAGCATTCAAGCATCAACTGGTTTGCGCGCTTAGCTCAGTGGTAGAGCATTACCTTCACACGGTAGGGGTCGCAGGTTCAAAACCTGCAGCGCGCACCATTCCCCCATTCATTGACCCGTTGTGACAATATGCGACAGGAAGCGACTTTTCCCCTTTGTTTACAAGGGTTTCATGCGGGTCTTGCAGGCTCCCTTTTGTGACAGGAAGCGACACGGAATGACCGCCGCCGACTATTTTTTGTGAGTCTATTTGTGAGTCTATTTGCGAGGCTTTCAAGGACAGCTTGCCCACCGCCGCCCGCAGGCCGAGCCGCTTCGTGTCGGTGTAGGTCCCGGCGGTCAAGCGCGGGTCGCTGTGCCGCATCAATTCCTGTGCCTCACGCTCCGAAGCCCCGGAGCAGTGCAGCGACGTGCAAAACGTGTGCCGCAGACTGTGGAAATCCGCCACATGGCCTTGCGCATCCCTCTTTGGTATCCCCGCCGCCTCCAAATGCGCGTTAAACCGTTTGGAGCGCGGCACCAGCCCTTTAAACACCAGATCACCGCTTGTCGCGCCCGCCGGCTTCATTGCCAACAGTTCCCGCACCAGGTCAGGATGGAGTGGCAGCAACGCGGTTTTGCGGTTTTTGGAGATCGACGAGCGAACCGCCACCGAAGGCGCGTCGGAAATCAAATCCAGATCGCCCCACAGCAGCCCCTTCAATTCGTTGTGACGAATCCCGGTAAGAACCGCCATTGCATAAACCGGACGTTGCGGCCCCGCCACCGACAACAACCGCTCGATTTCTTCCGCAGAGTAGGCCCGGCGTATCAGCGTTTCCTTGCCGCGCGTTTCCACCTTGCGCACCGTCACGAGCGGATTTGCCGAAACTCGCCCGTTGCGCACCATCCAATTCAGCAGCGCCACACAAGCACCCAGGTATTCGTTCAGCGTCTTTGCCGCCTTGCTCTGGCCGGCCCGCCACGTTTGGAACGAATCCGCAGTGACGTTCTGGACGCTCTTCCACTCGCACTCTGCCGCCAGTTTCAGGACGGCGTTTTGAACCTGTCGAATGTGACGCCCATTCCGGCCTTGCGCCCGCAGGTCCGCCGCGAAGTCCCGCACATGTTCCGCGAGCGGCTTTTGCAGGCTCTCGCGGACGGATTGCGCGGGAATCAAACCGAATTTTACCTTTTCACACTCCCGGACAATCGCCGCCAGCTTTTGCTCCGCGACCTGCTTATCGCACACGCCGAGCGCGACATCGTGAATTTTCGAGTCGCCAACGAGCCGATACTTTCCACGGTAGAGACGCCCGACGACTCGTTTTCCCCCGACCATCCGTTTGGGTTTATATGTTAGCGCAATCATGCTGTTCCTTGCTCCTGAATCTTCAAAATGTCCGCCGGCCGAAACAGCACCCGCCCCCGAATCCTGACAGCCTGCAATTGCCCCGCGTCCACCATCCGCCGCAGGGTCCGCGAACAAATATTGAGCAGAGACGCCGCCTGTTTATAGCTTAACAGACCGTCTCCCTTCGTTTCATTTTTCATTCCACCATTCATTGGCCTTCTTCTTTCTCCTTTCTTGCTGCCTCAATTTCCTGCCGAATCCACCCCCGTATCTCTTCTTCCAGATATTTGTCTGTGTGGCGGACTTTGCGGCTCTCCCGATCCTCTGGATCCTTTTCAAGGAATTCCTGGCTCGCATCGCTCGGATCAATGGTTTCAACCTCTCCCCTTTTCTCCGCGATTTCCTTTGCCCACGCCTTGCACTCCGAAACGGGGATAAACACGAAGGGTGTCGCCTTGGCCTTTCGCACGTTGCCAAAGAATGTCTTTTCGTCATGCACGACATGGAAGCACAAGGCCGTCAGCCGCCCTTCTTTAATACGCTTATGAACTGCCGCCCGGCTCACAGGCACGAACATGCAAACGCCGCCCGGAGAAACAAACTGGTCCTCAAATACATCATCCATTGCAACGCACCATTCCCCGGATTCTTTGTATGTGCCTTCCCGCCGGTAAATGCGCGTGCCCTTGTCCAGCTTGCCGACCAGCTTTTTTCTCTCCGCCGTTGTCATCTGCAAATATGGGAACCCGGTTTCCATTCCTTCCACTTTCGCATTCAGTGGAAGGATTGTCAACTCCTAATTTTCACCCCTTGGCCCACAGGAATTCCCCGCGGCTCATTCCCGTTTTGTCATCCGGCTTGCTCAAGCCACCAAGGCCAAGCCGAATGCCAAAACGCCAACGCTCCGCCCCGACAAGTGCCTGGTCGTGAAGTCGCTGGATTCCAGCTTGCGCTCTGTTTGCCCTTCGCAACATGGAATCCACCGCCATCACCACCAGGGGAACGAAATCAGGGGTGGGAGGCTTTTGGGGTGTCATTTTTGTTGTCCGCTGTCGCGGATCTGGAAAATTACACGGGACCTCACTCGCTCTCAGCCGCCGCGAGGGGCGGCAATCACCATATCCTCAAAGTCCCGTCGAACACCACGGGAGAAGCCTTTTGGGGCTGTTCATTCTTCAATTCCATCCGGGCATAGAACATCTTCAAGCAACAATCTAACGACCCATGACCCAAAACAACCTACCCTCCGCTTCGCCATGTCCAATGTCCCCGGCTTTCACAGTTCGCCCCGCAATCCACCATCCGCAAGCCCTGACTCCAACCCAACCGCTGCAACGCCTTTACGTCCAACCAGTCCGCCCACGCAATACGCCCATTGTCAAACGCTGCCACACGCAAGCGCATGTCAACTCTATTGTCCCGTGTCAACCAAACAAACGTTCTCACCTTCACCCCGAATCACCCCCCTTCAAGCATCGTTCAACAAAACCAGCCTCAGACCATCCACCGCAGTTAGCCAGGTCAACCGCCTCAATCACGTTCAGCAACCGCCAAGCCCAGCAACGACCGGCCAACGAAGACCACGCTTCGTAATCTTGGCATCCGAACCACCCGGCAACGACCTTCACCTTCTGGCGCCACTCCCGAGCACGGCCACCCGCCCACGCCCACGGCAGACGCCACACACCCCGCACAATTCCACAGAAACGAACCATCCTGGCGCCTTTGTCCTCTGGAAGTCTGAACGCCCACCCCTTGGAAACATACTTCGACAGGTAACTTGCCATCTGCCCCACCGAAGTCCTGACCGGCTCCAGAGAGTGCCGCCCAAGCCCAAAGCGGGGCATCAGAGAACGCAACCACGCCCATTCCGCACGCAACTCCGCACACGCCGACGCAGCATAAATCCGGGTCCACTTCTGCCGCTCCCGCACGACCTCTGGCGACCGACCACGCTGGCCGCGAGCCTGCCCCAACGCCTCGAAATCAAAGCCTGTGCGGCAGTCAAACGGCAAAACGACGATCTCGTGAGAATGCAGACTACCATCACGCCGGCGTTCAATCACCCGCACCCGATTCGGATACCGCTCCCTGAGTTCATTATCCACGGAGTGCAGCATGTCCTGAAAAACCCGCATGTCATAAACCTTCTCCTCCGTGGTTATCGTCAAAAAAGCAAGATGATCAAAACCGAACTCCACACACAACGCATGAACCGCCATTTCAACGCGCTTCTGCATTTTTCGCTTGTAACCTGGCAGTTCGCAACCCTCTGTGGCTTCAACACCGATGCAGATGTTACCAGATGACAAGGAAGAGGAATCACCCGGCCCTGGGCACCCTGGACGCTTCGCGCCCAGGGTGCCCAGGGCTGGACTTCTCTGCGTCTCAACCCAAAGAATCGTGGAACCATCAGGAACGGGGAATTTGCCCAGGCGTGAGAACGCCCGGAAATGCCCGGCTGAGAATATGGGCTTGACGCCCCCGGCCTTATCGGGTACGGCCGCATCGCCAGGTGACGCCACATTCCGCCGCAGAACCGGCGAGCACGATTGCTCGCTGTCCGGTTCTGCTCGCTTTATTCCGACGGCGGGAGATTGCGCTTTCACTGGCCCCCCTTGGTTGTGGCCGTGTTGACAATCGCGAGGATTGCGGCCTTGAGAGGCAGAGAAAGATCAGCCCATGCAGTGACTACGCGTGACAGGTCCTGACTGAGCGGGACTGGTTTTTGTAAGTCTCCTTGTGAGTCTGAGCCATTTTCCCTGGGTAAATGCGCAGGTTCAAAACCTGCAGCGCGCACCATCTTTTTGATTTATCTCAAATTGCCGCCAAAAGTGATTTGCATTTCGCAGCCGGCTCCTTCAGGCTTGTTGGCAAATGAATTTCAGGTCTTCAAGCGCGGTTTGCGGCTCCCGCCCGGAATGCGCCGCGAGCGGACAACGACCAACTCCAGAGCGCGGCCGGCCCGTCCTGCCCGGGGTTGTGAAGGCCAATGCCGCCAAGCCGGCCTGCATGATCCTGCTCGCGCTGGCCGCGCTGTGGGCCGCCACGGCAACCGCCGCGGCCGCCGACGCCGGCTCGGCGGCCATGCGCTGCCTGATCACCGATTCCGGCGCGGTCGGGGACGGCCAGACGGTGAACACCAAGGCGATTCAATCGGCCATTGACCGTTGCGCCGGCAGCGGCGGGGGAGTGGTGGTGGTGCCCAAAGGCACGTTTCTGAGCGGGGCGCTGTTTTTCAAACCTGGGGTCAACCTCCTTGTGGAGAAGGACGGGGTACTCAAGGGCACGGCCAATCCGGAGGATTATCCGCAGGTCAACACGCGTTGGGAAGGCGTCGAGCGCCTCTGGACCTGCGCCTTCCTCAACTTCGACGGCATGACCAATGTCCAGGTCACCGGCGAAGGCATGATTGACGGCTCAGGCGACTTGTGGATGCAGCGGGGCGGCGGCGGACGCGGCCGGGGCGGGGCGGGGCAAACCAACGCCCAACCAGCCGCCCAGGGCGCCCGCGGCACCAGGCCGGCGGACCTTTCCACCAATGCCTCCGGCACCAACTCCCTCGCACGCCGCGGCGGAGGACGGCCCCGGCTCATTTGCTTCAGCAACTGCGGCGGCGTGCGCATTGCCGGCTTGCGCCTGCAACGCCAGGCCGTCTGGTGCCTCCACATCCTCTACAGCCAGGACGTGGTGGTGGACAACTTGAACATCCGCGCCATCGAGCGCATCCCCAGTTCCGACGGAATTGATGTTGATTCCTCGCGCAATGTTCAGATTTCCCGCTGCGACATTGATTGCAACGACGACGACATCGCCATCAAATGCGGCAAGGACGCCGACGGCCTGCGGGTCAACCGGCCCTCGGAGAACATCACCATCAGCGACTGCACCATTGGGGCGGGCAGCGGGATTACGATGGGGTCGGAAGTCAGCGGCTCCATCCGCCACGTCCTGGTGCAAAGGTGCAAATTCACCGGCACCGGCGAGGCCGCCCGTTTCAAGTCCCAACCCAGCCGCGGCGGGGTGATCGAGGACATCATGTATCGCGACATTGAAATGACCAACGTCGGCCAGGCGGTGGAGTTCACCATGGCGTGGCGGATGGTGCCGCCGATCGCGCCGCCCGCCAAGGTTCTGACTGTGGTTCGCAACGTGGAGTTCATCAACTTTGCCGGCACGGCGCGGTCGGTCGGCTCCATCAGCGGCCTCAAGGAAAGCCCCATCCAGAACATCAGATTCGAGAATTTCAAAGTCACGGCCCAGCGCGGCTTGGCGATTGAGAATGCCACCGACCTGGACCTTTCCGGGCTGGACCTCAAGGTCGCCGAAGGAGAGGCCGTCATCCACCGCAACGCCGCGGCGCCTCCGGCGGCGCCACCGCAGGCGCAGCCGTAAATCGGAGAAATCGGAGAAATCGGAGGTTCAAAAGTGACAATTGCGAAAGGAACACAAAACCCAGAGTTTCTGTAACAAACTGAGCCACAACATGATAGATATTTAAAGTCGTCTATCTGTCGGATTTTCGACAACCAAAAAAGAACCCATATCACGGTCTCGCGGCACTCGCCCCTCCCGGAACAACTTGACTACACGCGCACGGCGGGTCATCAATGCCCGATGCTGATCGTCCACGTTCATGTCCAGGTGAAGCCCGAGTGCATTGAGGCCTTCAAAGAAGCGACGGTGGAAAACGCCCGCCAAAGCGCGCAGGAGCCGGGGGTGGCCCGATTCGACGCCATTCAGCAACTCGACGACCCCTGCCGCTTCGTGCTCATCGAGGTTTACCGCACACCCGCCGCCACCGCCGAGCACAAGGAAACCGCGCACTACCAAAAATGGCGGGACACGGTGGCCCCCATGATGGCCCAACCCCGCTCGTCGGTAAAATTCGCGGCGGTGTTTCCGGTTTAGCCGAGGGATGATGCCGTTCGCTTTGCCCGGCTGGTTTTCACCCCCAAATTGGACGCGCGCAAGCTGATTTCCCACCGATTTTGGCCAAAAATGGCCGCCGCGGGGTGGCGCGGGCCGGGTTTCCGGCGGCTGGATCGTTGAAAGCCGTTGTGGATCAAGAGCTAACGGCTTTAAAAATAGTTGCCATTTTGTCGCAAAAAAAACTTTACTTTCCGGCGCAAATGAGGGAGATTATCTCAAGTCAAAGCACGTGAAAACGTTCAAAATGCAGTTAAGACGCACTTTCTTAAAAAAAGTGAAAAAAGAAGTTGACGCGGGCCTTGAACTTTGAGAGATTCACACACACACGGAAACAAAATCCAAAAAATAAAGAAAGTATATGAGAACAAAAACATTAATTCTGTCGGCAATTGTCGGCGCGCTGAGCAGCCTGTCGCTGATGGCGCAAGTCTATTCGCTGAACGCGGTGGGTTACATCAATGAGACCATTCCCCCTGGGTTTTCAATCATTGCCAACCAGTTGAACACCACCAACAACATGATGTCTCCCTTGTTGGATTCCCAGTTTCAAACTGGAAATTACGATGGGCTCGAGTTTTACAAGTATTCAAATGGTTCTGGATATGCGCCACCATTGATCGTGGACAGTTTGAATGACCCTTTCCCTTGGGATGAAGCGGCTGCGACCAATACATCATTGAATCCTGGCGAGGGCATATTCGTTCATAGCCCGTACACAACCAACCTGACCATCACATTCGTGGGCACGGTGCTGACCGGCTCATTGACAAACGATTACAAGGTTGGCTTCAATATGGTGAGTTCGCAGGTGCCGCAGGCTGGGCGTCTGGATGCCGATTTGGGAATGCCGGAAGTTGACGGAGACCAGATTTTTATCTATAATAACGCGACGGGCGGCTATGAGATATTTACTGGTGACTCACTCAACCTGCCGGCTCCTCCTTGGGATACAATTTCCGCAGGGACGAACCTGAATCCCACCGTAACCGTTGGTCAGGGCTTTTGGTACAAGGCCCAAACAGGCAATGGACCAAACGTTTGGGTTCGCAATTTCTCGGTCAACTAAGGGCAACGGGCGACCACAGAATAATCAAAACAACAACTAAGAAACTCCACGTTGAGCACTATGAAAAAATTACTGTTAATAGGATTGTTTTCGGCCATGGCCGTCGGAGCATACGCTCAAGGCACCATCGTCTTCAGTGACAGGGTTGTCGGCGCTCTAATATTCTCCATCTATGCTCCGCAGGCAGCCAGCCCTACCGTTGAGGTGATGGGCCAATCGTCGCAACTTGGCCCGTCGCCGGGAACAGGAACATTGGACTACCCGGCAGGAACCACTGTTTATGACAGCACTTCACTGTTGGGCGGCGCATCGGGCGCTGCTGTGGGTCTCACGGGTCCGTTCACCCCTGGAAGCCCCGTTTATACCTACGGAAATCAATTCACTGCGGCACTCTACGCGGCGCCAGGGTCGGGGGATGCGCTTAATACGCTCTCGTTGGTGCCGCAATATGAAGGGTCATTCCGCACGGCCATGAATACGGGAACCGGTACTTGGGTTGCAAATGCCATTTCAGGCACGGATCCTGGGATTCCAAACACCCCAGCTTATGTTGCCACCGTGGCGGTTGCCGCTTGGTACAATGATGGTGGGACGATCACCACTTTGGCACAAGCTCAAGCTGACAAGGTTCCTTGGGGCGAATCAGCAGCGGTAACTATAAGCGGCCTTGGCGGCTCAGGCACTCCACCTGGACCTGCTCCCAACCTCGTTGGTATTACGAGCTTTAGCTTGGTAACTGGGGCGCTCTCAAGTATACCTGAACCGAGCACGATTGCCCTTGGTTTGATGGGCGTTTGTGGATTCCTGGCTCGTCGCCGCATGAAGTAATTGAGGTTTCTCTCTTCACGAGCCGCCCCGTCAAAGGGCGGCTCTTTTTTTGCCCTTGTTTGAACGGCGCAACATTGGCAGAATACATTGGACTGACAGAAATGGCGCGTTCGTCTATCAGTTAGGACACGGCCCTCTCAAGGCTGAAAGACGGGTGCGATTCCCGTACGCGCTACCACTTCCTGCCGGCAATTGAAAGTGGATTTTTAGCCGCAAGAGAACGCAAAGAACGCGAGAGATGAAGACAATCAAATTAGCCGCGAAAGAACGCAGCGCGGCGAGCCGCAAGCAAAGAAATTGAACCACGGATATCACGGATGTCACGGATATGAAGAGACGGGGTTTTCATCCGTGAAATCCGTGAAATCCGTGGTCAGAATGCCTCGCGAGAGTGAGTGATTTTCGCGTATTGCGGCGCAGAGAACACGAAAGATGAGGATGAGGCTGGATAGGTGATTGACAAAAAGAAAATCTCAAAGGGCCTGGTCTGCCTGGTTTTGGCGCTGGGCACGGCGCTCCTCTACTCGCCGGCGCTGCGCTTTGATTTCGTCAATTATGACGATCCGCTTTATGTCATCAATAATTACTATATCAGGGCCTTTAGCTGGCAGGCCGTGGGCTGGTGTTTTCGGACAGTTTACGCCAGCATGTGGCATCCGCTCACCTGGCTGTCGCACATGCTGGATTTCCAATTGTTCGGACTGCGGCCCGGCGGGCACCATGCGACCAGCGTGGCGCTGCACATTTTCAATTCCATGCTGCTGTTCGCAGTCTTGCAGCGGATGACCAAAGCGCTTTGGCGCAGCGCGATGGTGGCGGCGCTGTTTGCCTGGCATCCGATGCACGTGGAGTCCGTGGCCTGGATTTCCGAGCGCAAAGATGTGTTGAGCGCCTTCTTCTGGCTGCTGACCATCTGGGCTTATGTCCGGTACGTGGAGCAAGTTAATAAGTTCCGGCATCCTAAGGCTAATTTGACGGACGGCTCGGCGAGCCGTCCCTACCTGGATGGTCCTAATTCCACGGACGGCTCGGAGTCAGAACAACATAAGGATGCGCACCAGAGGTGCGAGAGCCGTCCCTACCTGGAGTCGTTTTCTTGCGTCTTTTACTTTCTGGCGCTGTTCTTTTTCGCCTTGGGTTTGATGGCCAAGCCGATGCTGGTGACGCTCCCCTTTGTCTTGCTGCTGTTGGATTGGTGGCCGTTGGAGCGCCTTTGGCCCGGCAGGGCGAGTCTCCGTCAAGCCCCATTGGATGGGCGCGGCTCCCCGGAGCCTGGCCCTGCCGTTGAGGAGTTGAAGGATGAAGGCTCGAACCCGATGGAACCGGCCACGCCCGTCTGGCGCTTGTTGGCGGAAAAAATCCCGTTCATTGTTCTCTCCGCCATCGCGTGCATCCTGACGCTTAGGGCCGCCAGGGGGACCATCCTGCCGCTGGCCCGATTTCCGCTCGGCTCGCGGCTGGTCACGGCCCTTGTGATGTACAGCCGCTACATCGAGAAGTTGATCTGGCCGCAAAAAATGGTGATCGTTTATCCCTTTGATTATCCCTTCTCAGGACAGGAGATGCTCAAGGCCGCGCTGCTCCTGATCGTCCTCTCCGTCATCGCCATCCGTCTTTGGAACAAGCGGCCGTTCTGGCTGACGGGTTGGCTTTGGTACCTGGGGATGATGGTTCCAGTGATTGGCCTGGTGCAGGTGAGTCCGCAGCCCATGGCGGACCGTTATACCTATCTGTCATCCATCGGCATTTTCATCATAATTTGTTGGGAAGGATGGGACATTGCCAGCGGCTGGCGTCATGGGCGGGCGATAGCCGCCACAGCGGCGCTGGCGGCGCTGGGCGCCTGCTGGGTGGTCAGCAGCCAACAGCTTCAATATTGGAGGAATCCTTACACGCTCCACCAGCACAGTGTTGAGGTGATGCCGGAGAATCCCACGGCCCATGCGGACTATGCCGTTTTTCTCCGCGACGATCTCCAATTTGAAAAGGCCAGGCAGGAATGCGAAAAGGCCATTCATCTGGCCCCCAAATACGCATGGGCGCATCATATCCTGGGCGATGTTTATCTCCTGGAAGGCAAAACAGATCAGGCTGGAGCAGAACTTGAGACGGCGCTTAGGCTGGACCCGAACCGGCCGGACATCCACCTCGCATTGGCCAAAGTGGCGCTGGCCCGGAAATCGCCCGACGAAGCGGCGGCCCAATACAGAACGATGCTGGCTGCCGCCCCTGGCAACCCCGAGGGGCATTGCGGGTTGGGCCAGGCGCTGGTGGCGCAGGGCAGGTTGGATGAGGCCGCCGCGCAGTATGCGGAGGCCTTGCGCCTGGCACCGCAGTATCCTGATGCCCATTATCAATTTGGGGTGTTGCTGGGCATGAAGCACGACGCGGCGGAAGCCATCAGCCAATACCGGGCGGCGCTGGCGCTGCAGCCGGAACGAGTGGAGGCATTGAATAATCTGGCCTGGATACTGGCCACGGATCCGCATCCCGAAATTCGCGACGGCCTTGAAGCGGTGAAACTGGCTTCCCGGGCCTGCGCGTTGACCCATCAACAACAGCCTGTGCTCGTGGGAACCCTCGCCGCCGCCTGCGCCGAGGCGGGGAGCTTTGACACGGCGGTTGCGGCGGCGCAAAAGGCCCATGACCTGGCGCTGGCGCAGGGAAACCAGGCGCTGGCGGCGCGCAACCTGGAGTTGCTCGAAATCTATCGTTCCCACCACGCCTATCATGAGCGATAAGATGATTGGCGGGGAAAAACTTCGCACCGGGTTGGTTTGTCTGGTCCTGGTGCTCGGCACGGCGCTGCTCTACGCGCCGGTTCTCAATTTCAGTTATGTGACGTTGGATGATCCGATCTACCTGATCAACAATTTTCATGTCAATAACGGGTTCACTTGGGAAGGCTTGCGCTGGTGCGTTGCCACCAGCCGGGCCAGCATGTGGCATCCATTGACCTGGGTTTCATTCATGCTCGATTGCCAGTTGTATCGGCAGTGGCTGGGAGGACCTCACGCCACCAACGTGGTGCTGCACATCCTGAGCACTGTCTTGCTCTTTCTCCTGCTGCGCCGGATGACCGGGGCCTTTTGGCGCAGCGCGATGGTGGCGGCGCTATTCGCCTGGCACCCCTTGCATGTCGAGTCGGTGGCCTGGCTCTCCGAGCGCAAGGACGTGTTATGCACGGTGTTTTGGATGCTCACGTTGTGGGCGTACCTCCGATACGCGGAGGAAAGCAAAGCACAGATTTCCGGGTCCGATCCCCGCCATCGCAGGGGTGTGGTGCATTACCTCCTGGCGGTGGGGTTCTTCGTCCTGGGATTGATGGCCAAACCGATGCTGGTGACCCTGCCTTTTGTTTTCCTGCTGCTGGATTGGTGGCCCTTGGGGCGGCTGCAATTTAAATCCGGCGCAGCGTCCAAAAGCACGCCGTCCGGGGCTTTGAAGCCGGCTTTGGAATTAGAGCGGTTTAAGAAAAAGTGTAGCCGAGGATTGATGGGGAATGTGTTCGGCGAGGCGCCGAACACGGCAGGCGAGGGCGCCCGCGCTCCCCAAAAATCCAGACGTTTCAGCGGCTACAGTTTTCATGGAATTGCTCTAGTGCTTGAGAAAAGCCCGTTTTTCCTCATCTCGATCATTTTTTGCATTCTGACGATGGCGATAGTTCGCGGCGCCACTTTTCCCGTGCAGGCCCCTCCCATCACGGAGCGCCTGGGCAACTGCCTTGTGAGTTACTTTCGTTACGCAGCAAAGACGATTTGGCCTGAGAACATGGTCCTGCTTTATCCATACGAATTTCATTGGGCGGCGTGGCAGATCATGCTGGCCGGCATTTTTGTCGTTGCCGTCTCGGGGGCGGCCCTGCGCCTGAGGAGAACGCGGCCTTATTTTTTATTTGGCTGGCTTTGGTATTTGGGGATTCTGGTCCCGGTAATCGGCTTGGTGCAAGTGGCCGTCGAACAGATGGCCGACCGTTACTCATACATCCCGTCCATCGGATTGTTCGTCATTATCTGTTGGGGGGCGTATGATCTTGTGGGCGGTTGGCGTCATGGCAAGTTGCTGCTGGGGGTGCTCGGCTGGGCCGCGCTGCTGGCCTGCTCGATTCTTGCCGGCAAGCAGCTCCAATACTGGGAAAACAGCGACACGGTCTTCACCCACAATCTGGAGGTCACCCCGGACAATTACATCGTCCGCGCCACCTATGCGGCGTACTTCTATAACGAGAAGCAACTGGCACGAGCCATTGAGGAGAGTCAGAAGAGCATTCGCATCAACCCAGGTTACGCGACAAGTCATATCGTGCTGGGCAACGCCCTGTTGCAGCAGGGCAATGCCGGGCAGGCGGTCGCCCAGCTCCTCCTGGCCCTCCAAATTGACCCGTCATCGTCCGACGCCCGCCTTGGGTATGGCAAGGGTCTGCTGGCGCAGAACCAGCCCGCAGAAGCCGAGCGCCAATTGACAATGGTGCTTGCCGCGGACCCGGGTCGGCCGGAGGCCCAGTATTGGCTGGGCAGGGCGCAGCTCAAAGAGGGCAAGCTGGCGGAGGCGTGCGCCCAATTTGCCAAGTGCTCGAAATTGGCGAGAAAGTTCCCCGACGCGCAATTCCAACTGGCGGTGATCCTGGCCCGAGAAGGCAAGATCATGGAGGCGATGGAGAATTATCGCCAAGCCAAGAATGTGCCGGTCGCCGCGCCGGATTGCGACGTGATGAACAACCTGGCCTGGATCATGGCCGCCAGCCCGCTTGCCGAGAACCGCGACGGCGCGCAAGCGGTGCAACTGGCCACCCGCGCCCGCGATCTGGACCATTCCCAGCACGCGGTGATCATCGGGACACTGGCCGCCGCCTACGCCGAAGCGGGGCGGTTTGATGAGGCGATGGCGGCCGCGCAGCAGGCGCATGATCTGGCGCTGGCCCAGGGCGCGAAGGAGCTGGCCGCGCGCAATCTGGACTTGCTGGCCATCTATCGTTCCCACCGGGCCGGGTGTGTGACCCGAAAGTAACCTGAAACCATTAGGCGACGGCGCGGATTTTGAGGCGGTCGGATTCATGGAGTCGATCCCAGCATTCCTCCCAGCGATTGCCTTGAAGGGCACAACGCAAAT
>Ga0181536_10002448_pt1 | contig 21007 bp, 20 predicted proteins | sample PEATcosm2014_Bin_41_FD_121105 | JGI IMG/M metagenome (GOLD analysis project Ga0181536, IMG submission 121105) | Peatland microbial communities from MTU Mesocosm Facility, Houghton, MI, USA - PEATcosm2014_Bin17_60_metaG | ecosystem: Environmental > Terrestrial > Soil > Wetlands > Peat | place...
CCGCATGTTCGTCGTGGGCCTCGGCATCTTCACCATCGCGTCGCTGCTCGGCGGAATGGCCACGACCGAGGCGTGGCTCATCGCGGCGCGTGTCGTCCAGGGTGTCGGCGGCGCCATCGCCGCCCCCACGGCGCTCGCCCTCATCGCCAGCACGTTCCCCGAGGGGGCACCGCGCAACCGGGCCATGGGCGTCTACGCCGGCATGTCGGGCGCCGGGGCGGCCATCGGCGTGCTGCTCGGCGGCGTCCTGACCAGTTCCCTCGGCTGGCGGTGGGTGCTCTTCGTGAACGTCCCCATCGGCCTGGCCGTCATGCTCGCCGCGCCACGGGTTCTGGCCGAGACCGAGACACGTCGGGGGCGCCTCGACCTCCCCGGGGCGTTGACGGCGACCGTCGGGATGACCCTGCTCGTCTTCGGCCTGCTCCACGCCGCGACCACGTCGTGGAGCAACCAGTGGACCGTCAGTTCCCTGGTAGCCGGTGGCGGCCTCCTCGGGATCTTCGTCCTCGTCGAGGCCCGCTCGCGCCACGCCCTGATGCCGTTGCACCTGTTCAAGTCCCGGAACCGGTCGACCGCCTACGCCATCATGTTGGCCCTCGGCACGGCCATGTTCAGCATGTTCTTCTTCTTGACCCTGTTCGTGCAGGACGTGTTGGGATACGGGCCGATGAAGGCCGGCGTCGCCTACCTCCCGTTCGCCCTGACCATCGTGGTCGTGGCCGGCGTGACCTCCCAGGTCGTCGGTCGGACCGGGACCAAACCCCCGCTCGTGGCGGGGACGGCACTGGGCACCGTCGGCCTCTTCTGGTTCGCACAAACCACGACCCACACCACGTATCTCTCCGGCCTGCTCGGGCCGATGCTCGTCACGGCCACCGGCATGGCCCTGTGCTTCGTCCCGCTGACCTTGTCGGCGGTGGCGGGGGTCCGACGCGACGAGCAGGGCATCGCCTCGGCGCTGCTCAACTCCGGCCAGCAGGTCGGTGGATCACTCGGCTTGGCCGTCCTCGGGACCATCGCGGTCGAGACCACGCGCCACCAGATCACCCACGTGCTCGACTCGCTCGGCGCCGCCGGCGCGCACAGTGCGAGCCGCTACCTGGGGTCTGCCCCGCCCCCGGCCAGTGCGCCGATCCCCGCCGGCGTGCACGCCGCCCTGACGTCGGCCTACGTCAGCGGTTACACCACGGCGTTCGCGGTGGGCGCGGGCATCATGGCGTTCGCCTTCGTCCTGGCCACCGTGGTCCTCCGACGCCCGGCTCCGGCGACGGAACCGACGGACGCCTTCGAGGTGGAACCGGCGCTGGCCTGATCGGCCGCGCCGCTCGACGACCGCGCCGCTCGACGACCCGGGCGCGACGCGCGCCGACCGGATTACGGTCACGAGCACTCGTGAAGGTGAACGGCGGTCGACGACAGCGCGACGAGTCGGTGAACGTTCTCGCCATTCCCGACCGGGGCGCGTTCCATCGGCCATCATGGGCGGCCGAGCCCGAGGAGACCCATGGTGCGCCTCCAATCCCCGTGGTCGCCGGTGCCGACTCACCGGCAGGTGGTGGTGGCCGACGGGGTCGAGGCCATCACGACGGCCCGGCTGGTACGGCGGTCGGTCTCCGCGCTCGTGGTCGTCCTTCTCAACATGGCGCTGGTGCTCTACGTGGCGACCGAAGCGAGCGCGAGCCCGCCGAGTGGGCATCCGCTCCGGGCGAGCGGACCGGCCTCCGACGCCCAGGCGCCCTCGACCGCCGATCCCGCCACCCCGATCACCGATCCCGCCCCGGTCACCGACACGCGTGCCCCCACGCCGACCATCCCGTCGATCTCGACCGGTCCGATGACGACCACCGAGGCGAGTCCGACACCGACGAGCACGGCGTCACCGGTGACGGTCGCACCAGCGCCGTCGTTCGCGGAGCACCTCGTACCGGCACCGTCATCGCCTGACCCCACGTCGAACATCGCGCCATTTCCGAACTTCCTGGGCACCTGCGGGTCCGTCGCCTACAACGACGAGCCCGACTGCCTCTGGCTCGTGGTTGCCGCCATCGACAACGCCCGGGCCATCGAGGGGCTGGCGCCCATGGTCTTGCCCACGAACTGGACCGCGCTCACCGCGCCGGAGCAGCTCTTCGTCGCCACCGACCTGGAGCGCACTGCCCGAGGTCTGGCGCCGTTGTCCGCCATGGCCGGCGCACTCGATGTTGCGGCGGCACAGAGCGCGGCCGCCGGTGCGGACCCGGCCCTTCCCCCCGGGTTCGCGTGGACCTCGTACGGCAGCAACTGGGCCGGTACGGTCGCGAACCCGCTCGAGGCCATCTACTACTGGATGTACGACGACGGGCTCGGCTCGAGCAACATCGATTGCTCGGCGTCGAACCGCTCCGCCTGCTGGGAACACCGACGGAACGTGCTGTTGCCGCTCGTGTGCGATCCCTGCGTCATGGGGGCGGGCTGGTCGACGACGACCAATGGCACATGGAGTGTCACCGAGCTCATCGTCGACACCCGGGGATCTCCGAGCTCCGACTTCACCTGGGCGCAGGAACAGCCCGACGTTCCTTGACCGCGCGTTCGCCGTCGCTCACGTTCATCGCCGGAGCGCGGCCCCGTGGTCGCGCCCGACCTCGGCGATGCAGCGGGCCCGGAGGTCGCCCACCTCGGCATCGGTCAGGGTGCGGTCGATGGAGCGAAACCGCAACCGGTAGGCCAGGCTGCGGGCCCCATCGGGCACGCCGTCGCCGCGGTAGACGTCGAAGAGGGACAACGACTCGAGCAGATCACCACCGCTGCGCCACAAAGTGGTCTCGACGTCGGCGGCAGCGACGCCGTCGCCCACCACGAAAGCCAGGTCGATGTCGCTGGAGGGAAAGCGGCTCACGGAGGTGACCAGTGGGCCCCGGCGGGCCACGACGGTGAGCAGGAGCCGGAGATCGACCTCGAGCCACCCGACGCGACGGCGCTCGGCATCGAGCCCATGGGCATCGGCTACGGCCGGGTCGACCTCCCCGACCACCCCCACGACGAGGCCGGAACCGTCTCCGGCGCCAGGCTGCTCGCCGACGAGCTCCGCGCACCGGCTCGGGTGCAGGCCACCGGGGATCGACGCCGGGACCCGCATGGCCACGGCCCTGACCCCCAACCAGTCGGCCAGGGTCTTCCATGCTCCGGCGGCACAGCGCGCGTCGTCGCCGACGTCGGCGAAGGCCACGGCCAGCATCTCCCGCTCGTCGAGCACGGTGATCCCCGTCCTCTCCATCGCCAACGCGACGCGCGCCGGGTCGGGCGGCGGGAAGACGTGGCCCACCTCGAACAAACGCACGTCGCCCTGGCGCCGGTCGACATTGAAGGCCAGGGCCTTCAACAAGCCGGGCAGGAGGCTACGGCGCAACACCGACTCGTCGGGCGTGAGCGGGTTGGTGACCGTCACCCCGCCCTCGCCCAGTCCGGCGCGCTGATGGTCGCCGGGGGCCAGGAGGGAAGAGGTCCATGCCTCGCAGGCGCCCCACCCGGCCACCACGTCACGCACGGCGCGGCGCTCGCGCTGGTAGGTGTCGAGGCGGCCGACCTGGTCGGCGAACGGGCGACGGCGCGGCAGGCGCGAGTACCCGTGGTGACGGGCCACCTCTTCGATGACGTCGATCTCCCGTCCGGCGTCGGGCCGGAACGTGGGGACCGTGACCTCCAGGACCCCGGGACCGGGTCGGGCACAACGAAAGCCGATGGGCTCGAGGTAACTCGCCACTTCGCCGTCGTCGAGCTCGGTGCCGAGCACGGCGTTGACCCGCGCCGTGCGCACCGGGACCAGGGCCGGGCCGGGCACGGGCCCCCGCCGGTCGATGGCCCCGTCGGCCAGACGCGACTCCCCGCCGGTGCTGGAAACGAGCAGCTCCACAAAGCGCGCCACGGCGCGGTCGATCCCTTCGGGGTCACATCCCCGTTCGAAACGCGCCGACGCCTCGGTCCGCAACCCGAGACGCTTGGAAGTGCGGGCCACGGCCATCGGGTCGAAGTAGGCGGCTTCGAGCAGGACCGTGGTCGTCGACGTCGAGATCTCGCTCGATGCACCGCCCATCACCCCGCCGATGCCGATGGGAGCGTCGTCGGCGTCGCAGATCACGCAGTCGCGGCGGTCGTCGACCGGAGCCACCGGACGCGCGCCCAGCACCCGCACGACCCCGTCGAGGGTGGTCACCTCCTCGCCCGGTCGCGCCGCCCGGATCCGGAGGCCCGCACCGCCCACGCGGTCGAGGTCGTAGGGGTGCGTGGGCTGGCCGAGCTCGACCATGACGTAATTGGACGCGTCGACGACGTTGTTGATGGGACGCAACCCGGCCAGGGTGAGGCGCCGGGCGATCCAGTCGGGCGAGGGCCCGATCCGCACGCCCGTGAGCACCCGCGCGCTGAACCGGGGGCAGAGGTCGTCGTCGACCACCTCGATGGTGGTGAGGTCGCCGACCGTGGACCCCGACGTCGGCAAGGACGTTGCCGGGTCCGGCAGTGAGAACACCAGGCCGAGACGCGCCGCCAGGTCGCGGGCGACACCGGCGATCGACCAGGCGTCGGGGCGGTTGGTCTCCACGGCGATGTCGAAGACCACGTCGGGCGTGATCCCGAGCACGTCGACGAGCCGGTCGCCGGGATCGGGCGTGCCGGCGAGCACCAGGATGCCCTCGTGGTCGTCGGTCAGCGCCAGCTCGCGTCCCGAGCACAGCATCCCGTTGGAGGTGACCCCCTTCATCTTGCGCCGGGCGATCTCGAAGCCGCCCGGGAGGACCGCCCCCACCGGGGCCAGGGGGACGAGGTCACCCACGGAGAAGTTCCACGCCCCGCACACCACGTCGACCGGCTCGGCGCCGGCGTCGACCACCACCCGCCGGATCTTGTCGGCGGCAGGGATGGGCGCGATCTCGAGCACCCGGGCCACGATCACATCGGCGAGCCCGTCGCCGACGCGCTCGATCCCCTCGACCACCAGTCCGAGGTCGTCGAGGGTGGCCGCCAGCTCGACCGCATCGACGTCGAACGACGCGAAGTCCGCCAACCACGACAACGGGACGCGCACCGCGGACCTTGCTCAGACCTGTCGGAGGAATTGGACGTCGTTCTCGAGCAGGACGCGCATGTCGGCGATCTCATGGCGCATCTGCGTACACCGGTCGATGCCGAAGCCGAAGGCGAAGCCCGACCATTGCTCGTCGTCGATCCCGACGACGTCGAGGACGGCCGGATCGACCATGCCGCAACCACCGAGCTCGATCCAGCCCGTCTGTGAACAGGTCCGGCACCCGGCACCCCGGCAGATGGTGCAGGTGATCTCGAACTCGGCCGAGGGCTCGGTGAACGGGAAGAAGGCGGGGCGCAGCCGGGAATGGATGTCGGGCCCGAAGTAGGCGGTGGTGAAGGCCTCGATCGTTCCGGCCAGGTCGGCGAACGAGATGTCACGGTCGATGACCAGCCCCTCCACCTGGTGGAAGATCGGGATGTGGCGCGCATCGGGCGTGTCGCGCCGGTAGCAGCGGCCGGGCATCACCGAGTAGATGGGTGGCGCCTGTCCCTGCATGACCCGGATCTGCACCGGTGAGGTGTGCGTCCGCAACAAGATGGACCCGGGGTCGCCCAGGTCCAGGTAGAAGGTGTCGAACATGCCACGCGCCGGATGGACGGGCGGGATGTTGAGCGCCTCGAAGTTGTACCAGTCGGTCTCCACCTCGGGCCCCTCGGCCACGGTGAACCCCATGCCCACGAAGACGTCCTCGAGCTCGTCGCGCGTGCGTTGGACGAGATGGAGCCGCCCGCGCCTCGGCGAGGGTGGCACCTCCGTGAGATCGAGGTGGTCGGCCTCGAGCCGTACCTGTCGCTCGGCCGCGTCGAGGATCGAGCGGCGCCCGGCGATCAGGCCCTCGATGCGCTCCCGGGCGTCTTGGAGGCGGCGGCCCGCCTCCCGGCGTTCGTCGGGCGCCAACGCGCCCAGGGCGCGGCGCGCGTCGGCCAGGACGGATCGTTTACCGAGGAGCTCGGTCTCGAGCTCGCGCAACTGGTCGGCCGAGCCGACGTCCGCCATCCTCGCCTCGGCCTCGGCCACGAGTCCGGCGACGTCGGCCACCGGGTCGTTGCCGGACGCGCTCACGCCCCACCCTTCATGGCCCGCATGTTAGAGCGGCATCGGCGAACCTCGAAGCAGAGGACGGCTGCCGCCATGGCCACGTTGAGCGACTCGGCCCGCCCGGCCATCGGGATGGTCAGCGCACCGTCGATGCGACCGACGACATCGTCGGGCAACCCGGCTCCCTCGTTGCCGAGCAGCAAGGCCAACGGCGAGACGAGGTCCGCCTCGGCATACGGGGTGCCGTGGTGCGCCTCGGCGGCCAACCGTCGTATCCCGAAACGGCCCAGCGCGTCGAGCACCTCGGCCGGGGCGACACCCGCGAGCACCGGCAGATGGAGCACCGAGCCAGCCGAGGCCCGCACGGTCTTGGGATTGAACGGGTCCACCGTCCCGTCACAGCACACCACCGCGTCCGCCCCCGCCGCGTCGGCCAGGCGGATCACCGCGCCGGCGTTCCCCGGGTCGCGGACATCGACGCACACCACGACGAAGGTGGCCGACTCGAGCTGGTCGAGGCTCGCTCCCGGGATGCGCACCACGGCCAGCACCGGTTGCGGGGTGACCGTGTCGGCGACCCGCTCGATCACCCCGGGAGCCAGCTCGTGGACCCGCACGCCGGCCGCCGCGGCCCGGGCCTCGATGGCCGAGAGCGCCTCGTCCCCGCCCGCGTCACGGTCGAGGTAGACCCCTTCGATCTCGGCGCCGGCGTCGAACGCCGCCTCGACCAGTCGCACCCCCTCGGCGACGAACACGCCTTCATCGCGCCGGACGCTGCGGCGCGCGATCAGTCTCCGCAGACGCTGGACGCGCTGGTGGCGGAAGGCCAGCGTCGGGCTCAGGAGGCGTCGGCCTCGACCGTCACGGCCGTCGGGGCCGATGGGCCCGGCTCGGCCAGCGCCACGGAGGCGATACCGACCAACTGGGCGAACGAGGCGGGGTCGCTCACGGCCAGGTCGGCGAGGACCTTTCGGTCCACACTGACGTCAGCACGGTGCAAACCGGCAATGAGTCGGCTGTAGCTCGTGCCGTTGGCCCGGGCGGCCGCGTTGATGCGCTGGATCCACAGACGACGAAAGTCACCCTTGCGCGCCCGGCGGTCGCGGTACGCGTACTGCAGCGAGTGCATGACCGCTTCGTTGGCGGAGCGAAACGACCGGCTCCGATTGCCGTAGAAACCCTCTGCTTGCTCGAGGACGGCACGGCGATGCTTCTTGCCGTTCACGGCGCGCTTGACCCTGGCCATGGCGAGCTCCTTTCCTGAGACGAGATGTGCTGGGATGTGGACACCCGCCGTGGCAGTGGGTGTCAGTGGGCCACGGGCGCCGGCCCCACCGGCGGCTAGCGGCCGAGCATCCTCCGGACTTCACGCGTGTCGGCCGGGGAGACTTCCACCTCGCGGCCGAGGCGGCGGGTCCTGGTGCTCGATTTCTTCTCGAGGATGTGCGACCGCATCGCCTGGCGTCGGCGCAACCGGCCCGTCCCCGTGACCTTGAAGCGCTTGGCCGCGCCCCGGTCGGTCTTCATCTTCGGCATGTCAACTCCCCTCGTCGCCGGGGGCCGTGCCGCCCGGCTGCGCGCCGTTTGCCGCCGCCGCGGGCGGCCCCACTCCACTCGATGCGTTCGGCGCATCCACCCTGTCGTGAGACGCCGTGCCCGGCGCCTCTGGATCACCCGGCTTCACGGCGCGAGCGGCCGCCGACTGCCTGGCCCGCTTGTCGGGGGCCAGGACCATGATCATGTTTCGCCCGTCGAGCCTGGGCTCCGCCTCGACGCGCGCCGAGCCGTCCACCTTCTCGGCCACCCGGTCGAGGATCTTCTTGCCCAGCTCCGGGTGGAACACCTCACGGCCACGGAACATGATCGTCACCTTCACCTTGTGACCCTCGTTCAGGAACTTGAGGACCTGGCGCGTCTTGGTGTCGAAGTCGCCCGGACCGATCTTCGGCCGGTACTTCATCTCCTTGATGGCGACGCTCGTGGTCTTGCGACGGGACTCCTTCGCCCGCTGGGCCGCGTCGAATTTGAACTTCCCGAAGTCCATGATCTTGCAGACCGGGGGGTTCGCCATCGGCGCGACCTCGACGAGATCGAGGTCTAACTGTCGAGCGAGGGCGAGGGCTTCGGGGAGCGGCCGGATGCCGAGCTGTCCCCCGTCGGGGTCCACCAGGCGGACGTCACGAGCGCGAATGCGATCGTTGATCCTGGGCTCGCTGGTCGTGGGCGTGGTGGCGATCGGCGTCCTCCTGTCGCTGTTCGGTCCCGGGCTTCCCCGGAGCCGATGCGGGAGCGCGGTCGCTACCCTCGGTGCCGTCCACTTCGGACCACCGTGACCCGACGCGCCGGAACCCCGACGGCCGGGTGGGGGCCCTCCGTGGCGCGACCCCGCTTTCCCTGCTGGCTCGAGGTTCTACGCTACCAGGCGTGAGCAGTCTGTGGACACCCGAGGGCGAGCACCCCGTCGGCGATCCCCGTCGCCGGGTGCCGGGCCCCACTGCCGCGCCGGCTGCCGGCGCCGCCCCGGCGGGGGCCGAACCAACCGGAGCGACGGGCACCGGGCCGCCTCCGGCGGCCGGGCACGGTGACGTCGACGCCGAGGACGAGGCGCTGGCCGCCCATCTCGACGAACTCCGCCGCCAACTGGTGTCGACCCCGGCCGAGGTGGTGGTGGCCAACCACGTCTACGGGCTCTTCGAGCTGGCCGCCATCCACCTCAGCCAGCAGCCGCCCCATCTCGACCAGGCCCGATTGGCCGTCGACGCCATGGGCGCGGTCGTCGAGGCGCTGGCCGGCCGCCTGGGCGACGCCGAGGACTCGCTCGTCGCCGCCTTGGCCCAGATCCGCCTGGCCTACGTCCAGATCACGGGGGCGGTGCGCGCCCCGGGCCCGGGAGAGCCCTCGCCCCCTCGCCCCGGATCCGACCCGGCCCCCGGGTCGCCTTCGGGCCCTTAGCTGCCTTCGCGGCGCACGGCACGCGCCTCGATCCGGCCGAGATGCGCGGCGGCGGTGGAGAATACGACTCGGGCGCCGACGGCGATCAGCCGACTCCCGTCGGCGATGGCCGTGCAGTGAAAGGGGTAGCGCCGCCCGTCGTCGCCGAGAATCGACCCGATGCCACGACCGTCGTCGAACTCCTCCACCAACCCGGTCACCGGGGCCCTCGGACCGCCGCAGGCCTGGGTCACGGCGATACCTCGCCTCGTCGCCCGCGCATCAGTGGACGATCTTCGACAACCGGAGCTCGATGATGTCGCTCGCCCCGCGGTCTTTGAGGGCCGGGATGAGCACGTTCACCTCGGACTTGGGCACGACCGTCTCGACCGCGTACCCGCCCCCGCCCGACAGGGCTGCCACCGTCGGTGCCTTCAACGCCGGCAGCGCGTCGATCACCCCGGCCAGGTCGGGCTCGGCCACGTTCAGTTTCAACAGGACCTTGTCCCGCGCCTCGAGCGTGCCCTGGAGGAGCGTGAGCAGCTGGCCCATGGCGTGGCGCTTGTTGGCGTCGGCAGCCGAAGCCGGGTTGGCCACCAACTCGGTGCGGGACACGAGGAGCGTGTCGATGATCCGCAATCCGGCGGCGGCGAGGGCCCGGCCCGTCTCGGTGATCTCGACCACGGCATCGGCGATGTCGGGGATCTTGGCCTCGGTGGCGCCGTAGGAGAGCCGGATGTCGGCGTGGACCCCGTGCTTCTCGAGGACCCGGCGGGTGAGCTCGGGGTACTCGGTCGACACCCGGGCCCCGTGGGGGAGCTCCGCGACCGAGCGCACCGGTGAGTCGCCGGCCACGGCCAGGACCACGCGAATGGGGTTGGCCGTGGCCTTGGAGTAATGGAGCTCGCCCAGCGAGACGACCTCGGCCCCAGTCTCCTCGATCCAGTCGCGCCCGGTGATGCCGAGGTCGAAGAGGCCGTCGGCTACGTAACGGGGGATCTCCTGCGGACGCAGGATGCGCACGTCGTCGACCCGGGGATCGTCGATGGTCCCCCGGTAATCGACGTCCGACGCACGCCGCACGGCGAGATCCGCGGCGGCGAAGAGCTCGAATGTGGCCCGTTCCAGCGATCCTTTGGGCAAGACGAGGCGCAGCACCGGCGCTCCTAGTCCTCGGCCGGGGCCACGGGGCCGAGGAGGTCGACCATCTCCAAGGCAGTGATCGCCGCCTCGTAGCCCTTGTTGGACTCGTCGTCCCGGCAGCGCTCGAGGGCCTGGGCCAGCGTGTCGGTGGTCAGCACGCCGAACACGACCGGGACACCGGTGTCGAGGGCCACGCGCTGGAGCCCCGACGCGCACTGACCGGCCACGAAGTCGAAGTGGGCCGTGTCACCGCGAATGACCGCGCCGAGGGCCACCACCGCGTCCACCGGCCGGGAGGCGATCACCCGCTGGGCGGCGAGCGGGATCTCGAAAGCGCCGGGCACCCACGCCACGGTCACCGTCCGGGCGTCCACCCCGCAGGCGGCCAGGCCTCCGAGCACGCCTTCGAGCAGGCGCGCGGTGATGGCGCCGTTGAACTTGGCACACACCACGGCGACGCGGGCCGAAGCGCCGTCGGCCCGACCGTGGCGCGACGTGCCGACCCGCTCGGCGAACCGCTCCACGGCGTCGGCGGCGAGCGCCGTCTGCTCAGAGGACGTCATCGAGCCCCTCGAGGATGTGGCCCATGCGCTCGCGCTTGGTGCGGAGGTATTCGATGTTCTCGGGATTGGCGTGGGCGTCGAGGGGGACTCGGTCGACGATATCGAGGCCGAACCCTTCCAGGCCTCCGTATTTCATCGGGTTGTTCGTCACCAGGCGCATGGTGGTCACCCCCAGGTCCACCAGGATCTGGGCACCGATGCCGTACTCACGATTGTCGACGGGCAGGCCCAGCTCGAGATTGGCGTCGACGGTGTCGTGACCCTGTTCCTGGAGGTTGTAGGCCCGCAACTTGTGGGCCAGGCCGATGCCCCGACCCTCGTGGCCGCGCAGGTAGACGATCACGCCGATGCCCTCGTCGGCGATGAGCCGCGTCGCCTCGTGGAGCTGGGGACCGCAGTCGCATCGCAGGGAGCCGAACACGTCACCGGTCAGGCATTCGGAGTGGACGCGCACCAGGACGCCGCCCTTGCCGGCGATCTCGCCGCGCACCACCGCGAGGTGGTGCTCGCCGTCGAGGACGGACTCGTAGGCATACCCCATGAAGTCGCCGAATTCGGTGGGGATGCGGGCCGGGCCGGCGATGCGCCGCACCAGCTTCTCCTTGCGGCGCCGATAGCGGATGAGGTCGGCGATGGAGATGAGGAGCAAGCCGTGCTTGGCACTGAACTCCACCAGCTCGGGCAGGCGAGCCATCCCCGTCTTGTCCTCCGACACCAGCTCGCACAGCACGCCCGCCGGGTGCAGCCCGGCCGCCTTGACGAGGTCGATGGTGGCCTCGGTGTGCCCGGCGCGCTTGAGGACCCCGCCCGGGCGGTAGCGCAACGGGAAGATGTGGCCGGGACGGTTCAAGTCGCCCGGTCGCGTGTGGGGGTCGATGAGCGCCTGGATGGTGGCGGCCCGGTCCTCGGCCGAGATCCCGCTGGTCGTGCCGTGGCGGTAGTCGACACTCACGGTGAACGCGGTGCGCTGCGACTCGGTGTTGGCCGTGACCATCAGGGGCAGATCGAGCTGGTCGGCACGCTCGGGCGTGACCGGCGCGCAGATCACCCCGGAGGTGTGGGCCAGGAAGAAGGCGATCTTCTCGGGCGTGGCGGCCTGGGCCGCCATGACCAGGTCGCCCTCGTTCTCTCGGTCCTCGTCGTCGACCACGACGACGATCTCACCGCGCCCGATGGCCGCCACCGCGTCTTCGACGGACGCGAACGGCATCAGGCCGCCCTGCCCACCGGGCCGGCGCGCTGCGCCGGAGCGGGCGCCAGCTCGACCCGAAGGTCGTCGCCGAGGCGCTGCACCGACACGAGCCGCCCGCGCCAGAGCTGGTCCATCGTCGGGGCCCCCGGTCCGGCGAACATCGCCACGGCGTCGTCCCCGCCGAACAAGGCGGGAGCGAGATAGATCACATAGCGGTCCACGAGGCCCGCGCTGTGGAAGGCATGGGCCACCGTGGCGCCGCCCTCCACCAGCACTTGCAAGACGCCTCGCCCGCCCAGGTCGTCGAGGACGGCGCCGGGCTCGCCCGAGAGCTCCAGCACCGGTTCGGCCCGAGCGCCGGCGGGGGCCTCGCCGAGCACCACCCGCAAGGGCTGGCGGGCCGGCGCCGGGTCGAGGCGGACGGTGAGCTCGGGGTCGTCGGCGCGCATGGTTCCGGCCCCGACCAGGACGGCATCGGACAGGGCACGCAGCCGGTGCACGTCGCGGCGCGCCGCTTCGCCGGTGAGCCAGCGCGATCCCCGATCGGGCGCGGCGATGCGCCCGTCGAGAGAGGCCGCCAACTTGAGGACCACCCACGGCCGCCCCGTCCGGCGATGCTTCAGGTAGGGGGCATACAGCTCGGCCGGGTCGATGTCGCCGACGCCGACGTCGACGTCGATGCCGCGCTGTCGGAGGGCGTCGACGCCGCGACCGGACACGGCCGGGTCGGGGTCGACCATGCCCACCACCACCCGGGCCACGCCGGCGGCCACGATGGCCTCGGTGCACGGCGGGGTGCGCCCATGGTGGGCACAGGGCTCCAACGTGGTGTAGAGGGTGGAGCCGGCCGCCCGCGCCCCGGCGGCGGCCAAGGCCACCACCTCGGCGTGAGGCCCACCGGGAGGCTCGGTGGCCCCCTCGAACCATTCGCCGTCGCTGGCCACCACGCAGCCCACCCACGGGTTGGGAGCGGTCCGGGCGCGGACGGTGGCGGCCAGCGCCAACGCCCGGCGCATGGCCGCGTGGTCGTCGTCCCGTTCGCCGTGTTCGGGCCCGGTGTGCGGGGACGGTGTCATGAGGCGCTCAGTCTGTCCGACTTCATAGGCTCAGCATCAGTCTAGGTGGGTTCCCCCAGGTCACCTGACGTGTCACTCCCCCGGCACCGGGTCCGGCACGGCCCTTTCGGACGTCGAGGCACCAGATGGCCAGCGCCGGCCGCGGTGCCGGCGACGATCGTCGCCTTGCGGCGGGGGGATCGTCGGTCATGACTCCCGAGGGGTTTGTGCGCCACGAGTTGCACCCGAGGTCACCGGGGCGGTGGTGTGGTCGAAATCTTGCCCGCATTGGTAACGCGGGCGAACGCCACGTCGTTTTCGGAGGGGATCCGTGCATCTATCAAGGGAGGGGCTCGTGAGCATCACCGCGAAGATCGTGGTCGGAGCCGCGTCGGCGGCCATGGCCGTCGGCCTGGTCGCCGTCGCCGGCGGCGGGTCGGCGTTCGCCGCTGGTCGCCATGCGCAGAGGCAGCCGCACGCCACCGTCACCGGGACGGGCAAAGAGACGTGCACGGGTGTGAGTGGAAGCATCTCCTTCAGTCCCCCGCTGACGAGCGCCGGGGGGTCGAGCACAGAAACGGTCAAGGTGTCGGCCAAGTTGTCGGGCTGCTCCGGAGGCACGCCGGCAGCCACCAGCGGCACGGTGAAGTCGACGATCCTCACGAACACCAACAGCTGCACCGGACTGGCCAACCCCCCGGCCACCCAGACCGAGACGCTGATCGTCAAGTGGTCGCCCAAGACGATCGCAACGAGCACGACGGTCTTCGGGCCGGACACGGCGGTCTCCTCCCCGCACATCGGCTTTACCCTGAGCAATGGCACGACCAAGGGGTCGTACGCCGGTAGCGGTGCCAACTCCCAGGTGTTGTCCAACGAAACCACTGCGGCGTACGAGACCGCCTGTGCGTCGAAGGCGGGCCTCAAGAAGCTGACGCTCACCAGCGGGAGCGTCAGCGGCTGAGCCGGTCGGGCCGGCCACGCCCTCGGGGCCAGTGGCGATGACGTCGTCGACCGTGGAGGGCGGGGTCGCGAGCACCGCCCTCCACGCGTCGATGCCCGGGCACCGGTGCTGAGGACCAGGTCGGGAGCCCGCTGACTCGCCGACCGTCGGGGGACGCTCAGTCGGCGTGGCCTCGGGCCAGCGCCTGCTCCCCCGCCTCCCGGATCCGCCGGGCCGCGTCCCACGGGTGCTCGTCGCCGAAGATGGCCGAGCCGGCCACCAGGATGCGGGCCCCGGCCGCCACCACCAGGGGTGCGGTCTCCTCGTCGATGCCACCGTCCACCTCGATCTCCGCCTCGAGGCCCCGCCGGTCGAGCTCGGCCCGGGTCCGGGCGATCTTGGGGAGCACCTCGGCCATGAAGGCCTGGCCCCCGAAGCCCGGGAACACCGTCATGCACAAGACGACGTCCACCCGCTCGAGGAAGGGCTCGAACGCCTCGAACGGCGTGTCGGGATTGGCCGCCACCCCGACCCGCAGGCCCAGCGACCTGGCCTGGTCGATGAGCGCGTCGGTGTCCCCCACCTCGACGTGCACGGTGCAGCCGTCCGCTCCGGCCTTGCGGAACGCCTCGAGGTATCGGCTCGGATTGGTGATCATGAGGTGACAGTCGAAGTACAACCCCGAGTGCCGACGCAACGACTCCACCACCGGCGGCCCGATGGTGAGATTGGGGACGAAGTGGCCGTCCATGACGTCCACGTGCAGCCAGTCGGCCTCGGCGGCCACCTCGCCCACCGCCTCGGCCAGGCCACCGAAGTCGGCCGAAAGCACCGAGGGCGCGATCCGAAGCATGGCGGGCGAGCCTACCGGTCCCCCCCGAGGCGCTCCCCGGGACCGAGGTGCACGCCGCGGAGCCAGTCGGCGGCCGGGATCGGACGCCTGCCCTCGGGCTGGACCTCCTCGAGGACGAGCCGGCCCGCGCCGGTGCTGACGGCGACGCCGTCGAGTACGCCGGGTGTCCGCACGGCCCCGTCTCCGTCACCGTTGTCCCCGTCACCGTCGACGGCGGTGGACGCGCCGGCGGTGGACGCGCCGGCTTCGGCGTAGGCCCGACCGACCCGAAGGCGCTGCCCGCGGAACGTCGTCCAGGCGCGGCCGAGGCGGACCACCCGTTCGAGCTCCAGGGCGGGGCGGGCCCACTCGAGTCGCAGCTCCTCGGGCTCCACCTTGGCCGCGTACGTCGGCTCCCCGCGTTGCGCCGCGCCCGGGCCGAGCGCCGCCACGCCCGGCGCCAGGGTCTCGACGAGGAGCCGGGCGCCGACCTCGGCCAGGCGCGCCGTCAAGGCCGCCGCCGACTCTCGACCCTCGTCGTCGATGGTCACCGTCCGCCACGCCAGCACCGGTCCCGTGTCGAGGCCCTCGTCGAGGCGCATGATGCACACCCCGGTCTCGCGGTCCCCGGCCAGGATGGCCCGTTGCACCGGCGCCGCCCCCCGCCAGCGCGGCAACAGGGAGAAATGGACGTTCACCATGTCGACGACGTCGAGGACCCGGCGCGGGATGATGCGCCCGTAGGCGACGACCACACCGAGCTCGGCGCCCACGCCGGCCACGGCGTCGAGGTCGTCGGTGGTGTCGAGGCCCAGGTCCAGCGCAGCCCGTCGGACCGGGCTGGGTGACAACGCGCCGCCGCGCCCGCGCCGGCGATCGGGCTGGCTCACCACCAGGGCCACCTCGTGGCCGGCATCGACGAGGGCCCGCAACGACGCCACGCCCGCATCGGGCGACCCGAGGAATACCAGTCGACTCACGCGGCCACCCTATCGACGCGGCCGGGGCCCGACCGTGACAGCCGCGGCGGGCTCGTCTTCAGAGCTTGCGCCGGCCGTCGCCGTCGGGCCCTTGGCGCTCGGGCACGAGCCGCGACAAACCGTCGGGGTCTCCGGGGAGGTCCAGCGCACGGCCCCGGAGGATGCGCAGTGCCTCCTTGCGCTGATCTTCGTCGAGACGCTCGACCAGCAACACGCCGTCGAGGTGATCGACCTCGTGCAGGAACACGCGCGCGTCGAATTCGTCGGCATCGATCGAGACTTCGTTGCCGTCGAGATCCCACCCCGTGAGGTGGACCTCCTTGGGGCGGAGGATCGGCCACGACAACCCCGGCACCGAGAGACATCCCTCCTCGTAGGTCCACTCGCCACGCGCCTCGGACACGGTCGGGTTGATCACGGCGCGCGGGCCCTCCCCGTCACCGAGGTCGTAGACGAACAGACGCTTCTGGATGCCGACCTGTGGCGCGGCCAAACCGACGCCGGGGGCGTCGTACATGGTCTCGACCATGTCGTCGACGATGGTCCGGAGGCGGCCGTCGATATCGGTCACCTCCGGCGCGCGTTGGCGCAGCACGGGGTCCCCGTACACCCTGATGACATGCGTGGGCACCGCGCCATCGTACCGGTGGCGCCCCCGCCCTCAGGCCCGGCGCCGCCCTCAGGCCCGCAAGGGGTCCACCGCGACGCGCACCCGGCCGGCCGGGCGGGGCACGGCCGCCAGCAGGCCGCACAAGGCGCCGACGTCGGGGGCCAGGACGACCCACGACCGCTCGCCGACGTGGCGCACCTCCGCACCGGGGGCACCGGGGGCCGCCGCCGCCAGGGCCAGCGCATACTCGTCGGCCGCCGGACCCGACACCGTGGCCAGGGCGCCGAAGGGGGGCATGGCCAATGCCCGACGCACCTCGGCCTCGGCCCCAGACAGGCGCGACGGGTCGGCGCCGATGGCGGCCAGGAGCACGTCGTGGTGGGGCTGTCGGGTCTGGACCAGCACGCGCCCGAGCGCCCTGGCCCCGTCCGCGCCGCCGATCGGACGGCCGGCGACCAGGCGGGCCGCACGCACCAGGAGGGCAAGGGCCTCCTCTCCGGCCCGGATCCGCGGTGCCAGCAGTTCGGCGTCGAAGTCGAGGAACGCCACCGCGTCGGCCGACGCCACCCTGTGCAGGGCGGCCTCCGTGCCCACCACGACACCGGCATCGGGGACACGCGCCTCGCCTCGCTTCGGCGGGCCCGAGATCTCGGTCACCGGCGCCCGGACGATGGCCTCGAGCTCCTCGCGCACCCGCGTCACGCCGAGACGCAACGCCTTCATGCGGCCCGCGCCGCAACGGGCGCACACCACCGGGCGCTCGGCGACGCACCGGCGACAGCGCAGCACCGTCGAAGTGCTGCCCTCGGGGGTCACCAGCTCCAGTGGCCCTTGGCAGTGTTCGCACCGAGCCAACTCACGGCAGGCCCCACAGGCGAGGAGGCGCACCCGGCCGGTGCGGTTGAGGATGCACACCACCCGGCGGGACGGATCGTCCGACCCCCAACGCAACAAGGCCACAAGTCGGTCGGAGAACAGGCCCGTGCGCGGGTCCTCGTCGCGCCGGTCCACCACTTCGAGCGGCGGCCATCCCCGACGTTCGACACGCCGAGAGGTGGTCACCAGCCGACCGGCCTCCAACAGGTCGAGCGTGGGGCACGGCGACACCAGGACACACGGGGCACCGTCCCGCCGGGCACGCTCGGCCACCACCTGCCAGGCGCTCCACGTCGGCGCCCGCTCCTCTTGATAGACCTCGTCGTGGGCGTCGAGGACCAACGCCCCGGCCAGCGACGGCAGCGGCGCGAAGGCGCCGGCGCGCGTCCCCACCGCCACCACACCGCCGACCCGGGCCCGCGCCCAGTCCCCGGGCAACACCGCCACCCGATGGCCGGCCCCCCGGAGCCGAGCGCCCACGGCGGCGGCGTCGCGCTGGGTCGGTGCCAGCACCAAGACACCGGCCCCGTCGCAGGCCCCGGCGAGCCGAGCGGCGACGCCGGTGACGAGGGCGAACGAATCGACCCCGGGGGCGAGGCGCACGACGGTGGTGGCGCCGCCGAGCGCGTCCGACACCACGTCGGGCCCCACCGAGTCGCTGGCTTCCGGTGCTATTCCGGGTGCGCTCGAACCCCGGGCGTCGGGCTCCGACGGCAAGGCGCGTACGACCGTGGGGGGCGAGGCCGTGCCCAAGAACGCCGTCACCGGGCCGGCCCAGCGCCACGCGGCCCATTCGGCGAGGCGCACGACCGACGGCGGCGGCCCGATGCCGCGCACGGCGGCCAGCGGCCGCAACACGACCCCGGCGGGCGGCTCGACGTCGACGGCGACGACCCATCCGCCGATCCGCCGACCGTGGAGCACCACCCTGACCTCGGAACCGACCGCGACACCGGCCGCAAGGTGCGGGGGCACCAGATAGTCGAACGTCTTGCGCAACGCGGCGACGTCGCACAGGACGCGCACCACCCGTGAACCGGGCTCGACCGATGCCGGCGCCGATCCGGTCGGGCGCGACCGTTGCCGACGGGCGCGCTCGGGTGAGCCGGCGTCTTCCACCGGCCGGTACTCGGCGCCGCCTACAGCCCGAGCGCTCGCTTGAGGTCGTCGACCCGGGAGGTCGCCTCCCAGGTGAACTCCTTGTCGGAGCGGCCGAAGTGCCCGTAGGCGGCGGTGCGGCGGTAGATGGGGCGCAACAACTCCAGGTCGCGCACGATGGCGGCCGGGCGGAGGTCGAACACGTCGCGCACGGCGGCCTCGATGGCCTGGGGGTCGACGCTCTCGGTGCCGAAGGTCTCGACCATGAGCGAGACCGGTCGGGCCACGCCGATGGCGTAGGCCACCTGGACCTCGCAGCGTCGGGCGGCGCCGGCGGCGACCACGTGCTTGGCCACCCACCGCGCCGCATAGGCGGCGGAGCGGTCGACCTTCGAGGGGTCCTTGCCCGAGAAGGCGCCGCCACCGTGGCGGGCCATGCCGCCGTAGGTGTCGACGATGATCTTGCGTCCCGTGAGCCCCGTGTCCGCGTGCGGACCCCCGAGCTCGAAGCGGCCGGTGGGGTTGGCCAGCACCCGCGTCGAGCTCGTGTCGAGGTCGGGCGGCAGCAACGGGTGGATGACGTGCTCGCGCAGGTCGGGCAGGAGGAGGGTCTCGATGTCGACGCCCGACGCGTGCTGGGTGGAGATCAAGATGGTGTCGATCGACACCGGTCGGCCGTCCTCGTAGTGCACGCTCACCTGGGTCTTGCCGTCCGGGCGGAGATAGGGCAGGACGCCCACCCGTCGCACCTGGGCCAGGCGCTGGGCCAGGCGGTGGGCCAACCAGATGGGCAGCGGCATGAGGTCGGGCGTCTCGTCGCAGGCGTAACCGAACATCATCCCCTGGTCGCCCGCGCCCTGGGCGTTGAGTTGGTCCTCGCCGCCGGAGCCGGTGCGCACCTCCTGGGCCGCGGTCACGCCTTGGGCGATGTCCGGTGACTGCTCGTCGAGCGCCACCATCACGCCACAGGTGCGCCCGTTGAACCCGTGGGAGTCGTTGTCGTACCCGATGTCGCACACCACGTCGCGCACGAGCGACGGGATGTCGACGTAGCAGGTGGTCGAGATCTCACCGGCCACGACGACGAGCCCGGTGGTGAGCAGGGTCTCACAGGCCACCCGGGCGGTGGGGTCCTGCCTGATGACGGCGTCGAGGACCGAGTCGGAGATCTGGTCGGCCATCTTGTCGGGGTGGCCTTCGGTGACCGACTCCGACGTGAAGGTGTAACGACTGGTCACGAACGACTCCTCTTCTTCGATCTGTCGGTGGTCGGGGCGCCAGGGGCGGCTTCGAGGCGGCCGGCCACGATATCGAGAATCGCGTGAGCCACGGCGACTTTGTCCGTCAGGGCCACGTCACGCCGCTCCCCGCCGGCTTGGAGGATGGTCACGGCGTTGGTGTCGTGATCGAATCCGACCCCGGGGGCGCTGACGTCGTTGGCCACGATGACGTCGATGCCTTTGGCCAGCAGCTTGGCCGTGGCCCGCTCCACCACGTCATGGGTCTCGGCGGCGAACCCCACCAGGACCTGGCCCGCCCGACGGTGGCGTCCCAGCTCGGCCAAGATGTCGGGCGTGGGCTCGAGGACGACCTCGAGCACCCCGTCGGACTTCGACACCTTGCGGTCGGCCACGACCTTGGGACGGAAGTCGGCCACCGCCGCCGCCATCACGATGACGTCGCACCCGGGCGCGTGCTCGAGCACGGCCCGCTCCATCTCCGCCGCGCTCTCGACCCGCTCCACGACGGCGCCCGCCGGGCCCGGGGCCGGGGCGGTGGTGACCAGGACGACCGTGGCACCGCGGGCGACGGCGGCGGCGGCGAGGGCATGGCCCTGTTTCCCCGAGGAGCGGTTGGTGATGAAGCGCACCGGATCGATCGCCTCGCGCGTACCCCCGGCCGTGACCAGGACGCGTCGACCCGAGAGGTCCCCGCTGCGGCGCGCACCGAGCAGCCCGAGGACTCGGCCCACGATCTCCTCGGGTTCAGCCAGTCGACCCGCGCCGAGGTCCCCGCCGGCGAGGCGACCCTCGCCGGGCGCCACCACGTGGACGCCGCGGCGGATGAGGGTGGCCAGGTTCTCCCGGACGGCCGGGTGTTCCCACATCTCGGTGTGCATGGCCGGGCACACCACGACGGGCGCCCGGGTGGCCAGGACCGTGGCGCCGAGCAGCCCGTCGGCGATGCCCGCGGCGTAGGTGCCGAGAAAGCTCGCCGTGGCGGGGACCACCACGACCACGTCGGCGCGTTGACCGAGGTGGGTATGGGGAATGGGATCAGCCTCGAACCACAGGCTGTGGTGCACCGGCTCCGAGGCCAGTGCCGAGAAGGTCACCTCCCCGACGAATCGGGTGGCAGCCTCGGTGAGGACGGGAACGACGTGGGCCCCCGCATCGACGAGCCGCCGACACACTTCGACCGCCTTGTAGGCGGCGATCCCACCCGTGACCCCCAGGACGACGACCGGGGTGGCGTCACCAGGGCCCGTCGCCGCTCCGGCCGGGCGCTGCCGGTCGTCACCCGACCCGGACGATGGCATCGTGATCCCCGGGCGCAGCGATCGGCCGGCCCGTCGACTATCCGGCGGGCTCGTCCGTGACCTCGTCGACTTCGACGACGTCGACCGTGGTATCGGCGGACTCCAGCACGTCGACCTCGACACCCTCGACCCCGACACCCTC
>Ga0181536_10002450_pt1 | contig 21000 bp, 16 predicted proteins | sample PEATcosm2014_Bin_41_FD_121105 | JGI IMG/M metagenome (GOLD analysis project Ga0181536, IMG submission 121105) | Peatland microbial communities from MTU Mesocosm Facility, Houghton, MI, USA - PEATcosm2014_Bin17_60_metaG | ecosystem: Environmental > Terrestrial > Soil > Wetlands > Peat | place...
AATTCTGTTTTTGCTGCCGGTACTGGCGGTGTCGCAGACGTTGAAGGTGGAACCGGCGGCGAATCCGACGGGTCCCGGCAGTTCGCAGGTGAACTGGTCGGTGACGCAGGATGGTAATGCGCTGCTGAGCTGGGTGGAGTCGGACGAACTGCGCTACTCGATCCGCCGCGGGACGCAGTGGTCCGCGCCGCGTACGATAGCGGCGCATCGGAATTTTTTCCACCATCCGGCCGAGGTGCCCGAGGTGATCACGCTGCCGGGCGGATCGTTTCTGGCCCATTGGATCGAGGCTCCGAAGACGGAGAGCGAAGCGGAATGGGTTTTCGTCTCCGCGTCCCGCGACGGCATCAAGTGGACGGCTCCGGCGATGGCGCACCACGACAAGAGCGACGTGGAGCATGGTCTGGCATCCATGGCCGCGAACTCGGACAAGGACGCGTCGCTTTTTTGGCTGCAGTCGTTGAACGGCCCGGATAAGCCCACTTCGCTGATGCGAAGCGTGATCGGCGCCGACGGCAACGAAATTAAAGAGGAGACCCTGGCCGCCGACGTTTGCGAGTGCTGCCCCACGGCCGTGGCGCGGACCACGAGGGGATTGCTGGTTGCGTATCGCGGCCATACCAAAGACGACATCCGCGACATCGCAGTCACGCGGCTCGAGAGTGGGCGCTGGACGTCGCCGAAGATCGTTTATCCGGACAAATGGCAGGTGGATGCCTGCCCGGTGAACGCGGCGTCGGTGGCCGCGAAGGGCGACAAGGTGGCGATCTCCTGGTACACGTCGGCGGCGGATAAGCCGCGCGTGGAATTGGCATTGTCCATGGACTCGGGAGCCACTTTCAGCAAGGCCGCGGTGGTCAGCACGGGAGATGCATACGGCTACACTTCGGTTGCGATCGACGACGCTGGCGGCGCGTTCGTGTCGTGGCTGGAGCGCGGAGGGGATGGAGCGCGGGTTCTGGCTCGCCATGTTTCCGCCGACGGAGTTGCCGGGCCGGTGGCGCAGGTCGCGGCGGGAACGAGGAAGAGTCTGGGCTATCCGAGAATCGTGCGGGCGGGCAATGAGACCTGGATCGCCTGGAACACGGATTCGAAGGCGCAGACGGCGCGGCTGGGGATGTGAGGATTTGAAGCGCGCCGGGCGGAAGCGCGGCGGCAGGGCAGAAGTCCCGCCCCACAAAATCCATGCGAATCGCCATCGTATCGGACATCCATGGTAACCGGACCGCTTTCGAGGCGGTGCTGGAGGATTTGCGGCAGACTTCTCCCGACCTGATCCTGCACGGCGGCGATCTGGCTCACGGTGGAACAAGTCCCCCTGACATTGTGGATCAGATTCGCGATCTGGGCTGGGAAGGCGTCGTCGGCAATGTGGATGAAATGCTTTTCAGTCCCGGGTCGCTGACCGATTTTGCGAATCAGGCGCCCCATCTGAAACCTCTTTTCGCGGTAATCGAAGAGATGGCAGCGGCGGCGCGCGAAGCATTGGGTGAAGACAGGCTCGCATGGCTGAGCGGCTTGCCGCGGACTCGGATTCAAGGCCCAATCGCGCTGGTACACGCCAGTCCCGCGAGTACGTGGCTTTCACCCGCGCATACAGCGAGCGACGCCGAGCTGGAGCCGGTCTATGGACCGCTCGGCCAGCCGATTGCCATCTATGGGCATATTCACGTTCCCTTCATTCGAAACGTTTCCGGCACGATCGTCGCCAATTCAGGCAGCGTTGGTCTTCCTTACGATGGCGATCGCCGCGCTGCGTACCTGTTGCTCGACGAGTCGACGCCGATAATCCGGCGCGTGGAGTACGACGTGGACCGGGAGATCGAAGCTCTTTCCGGTTGCGGTATCCCGCACGCCGGCTGGATTGCGAAGATGCTCGACAGCGCAAGTCCCCAAATGCCTTAAGCTGTGCCTTCCTCACTCACGCCCGGGTTAGCGGAGCCAGATCGACCAGACCGTGTCCACGGTCGCGTGCGTGATTGAGGACGCGAGGAGACGGTGGCGGGCGAGCCATGCGCGTCCGTAGAAGAGGCCGGCGATGGCGGCGAGAATCACGTAACGCCAGTTGAAATATGCAGCGCGCTTGTTGAAGTGCGCGAGGCCGAATAAAAGAGATGTGATCGCAAGCGCGCGGTTCGTGCCGACGCGACGCTCGAGCATGTTGAGCATCAGTCCCCGGAAGAAAAGCTCTTCCGGCAGCGCAACGAAGACCAGCGTGAACAACCATCCGGCCGCGAATGCGCGCGGGCTTCCGGGCGTCCGATGGAAATGCAGAAAATGCAGCGCGAAACCGAGCAGGATTGCGATCGGAGCGAAGTAAAGAAATTCGCGCAAGCCGACTCCGATGTCGGATAGTTTCAAACGGAAGCTGAAACCGACGCCCGGGAGCGGGCGAACTACGAGATACCCGTACAGGCCCGCGTCGACGAAGAGCAACTTCGGCATCCCGCTCAGACCGGCGATCGGCCATGCCCGGTCGAAGATATGCAAGTCAACCGAGATGCCGAGGATTGCGAGCACCAACCAGTCGTGCCAATCCGGTTTCGTGTTCGCATTTTGTAGCAACAGAGTGATCCCGAGCACGATCGCCGCCATGCCCAGACACATACTCCAGTGGAATTCACCGCGCGGAAGAGCGAACACAAGATACGCCGCGATCAGCGGAAGAGGCGCGAGCGTTTGCGGAATGCCGGCGGGCAGGCGGGTCCGCAGCCAGCGATCGAAGCCGAATCCAAACGCCCAGTAGGGCGCGAGAAGAAGCGCAACGCTGACTCCGGCAGCGGGCTGAATCGTTACACCGAAGTGCTTCGCGATGAACCAGAGGCAGGCGATGAGTGTAATGAATCCCACGACCGGCGGCGCGATTGAACGATTCATTGACAGAAGACTAACATTTGCTGACGGCCATGCGAGCTTGACAGAAAGTTACAGTGGCCCGCGCAACGTGCTGGCGGGCCGCTCGTCTGAAGAAGTGGATGGAGGTTCGATCGATTATGACTGCAAAATCGTTACTACGCATCGCTTCTCTTGGAGCATTGGGTCTGGCAAGCCTGGGCATCGCCAGCGCCAAGTCCTATGACATTTACGTGAATGGGCGGACCATGGTGGGGACCACGGAACTGAAACCCGGTGAATACAAACTGAAGGTGGAAGGGACGCAGGCCGTCTTCACCGATGTGGCGAGTTCGAAGACTTGGACGGCCCCGGTCAAGGTCGAGAACGGCGCCACGAAGTTCGACCAAACGGTAGTGGAGAGCACCAGTCGGGGCGATATGGCTCATGTCAACGCCATCGACTTGGGCGGCTCCAACACCAAACTCGAGTTCGGTCAATAGTCCGAGACCTGAAACAACAGACCCTGCAGGTCATCCGACGCCGCGGCGAGTTCGCGACGGGGCGGGCCGGAGTTCAGCCCGTACCTGTCGCGGATCGCGGCAATTCTTTCTCTGATGATTTCCCGGTACGGCCCTTTTAAGTAAGCCTGGCTTTCGTACTTCTCCCGATAGCGCCGCAATAAATGTGGGAAGTGTTTCTCCACAAACGGAAAGAAGACTTTGCGCGAGCACGGCATCAGGAAAAGCACGCCGCCGCCGAAATACGTGGCGCCGCGATCCCGCGCAGCCTTCGCCAGGCGGTCGAGCCGCTCCGGTTGATCGGTGATCAGGGGCATGATCGGATTGGGAAAAACACCCACCGGAATGCCCGCGTCCGCGATCGCCTGCACGGCTTTGAGCCGCAACTCGGGACGCGGGGCGCGCGGTTCGAGTAGTCGGGCGAGGCTGGTATCGAGCGTGGTGATGGTCATGTTCACGCTCACGGAATTGCGTTTGGCGATCTCCCGCAGGAGCGCGATGTCTCTGGTGACGAGGTCGGATTTGGTGGTGATCGAAAGCGCAAGGCCGCTCTGCTCCGCAAAGACTTCCAAGGCTTCCCGTGTCCGACGGAAGCGCCGCTCGGCCGGTTGATAAGGATCGGTCGCGGTGCCGATGGCAATCGATTCGCCGCCGCCGATCCGTCTCAATTCACGCCGCAGAATGGGGCCGATGCCGGACTTCGCGTAGATCTTGTCTTCGAAGTCGACACTGTCGCGCAGTTCCATGAACTCGTGCGTGTAGCGCGCGTAGCAGTAGCGGCAGCCGAACTCGCAGCCGCGGTAGGGATTCAAACTCCACGCGAACGGCATGCCGGGCCGGGTCCGGTTCAACACGCTCCGCGACTCCATTTCGAAATACCGGACCACCCGTTTGGCTTCCAGAACTTCGCTTTGAGCCGCCAATTTCGCGATCCCGATCAGGCCCGGCGGGGGAGAATCGCCGAACAGCATAGTTACAATATTCGCCTTTTGTTCGCCTATGTCAAGTCGAGGTCGTGCTGTTACAATTGACCCCAATCGTTATGCCTGAGCCCAAGCGCGTCTTCATCAGTTACAGCCACGATTCGCCCGAGCACCGAGGCCGCGTGCTGGAACTCTCGGAGCGGCTTCGGGAAGACGGCGTCGACGCGCGCATCGACCAGTACGTTGAGCACGAAGGCCACAAATGGCACGACTGGTGCGAGGAGCAGATCGAAGCTGCCGATCTTGTCCTCATGGTATGCACGGATGAATATCGCAAGGCCGTGGAGGGCAAGGCGCCGCCCGGCGTGAGGAAGGGCGTCTGCTGGGAGGCGGATCAGATCAAGCAGGAGATATACAACGCCAATTGCAACAAGGAAAAGTTTGTGCCCGTTCTCTTCGGCGGCGGACCCGGCGATATTCCCAAGCGTCTGCACGGTGTGTCCAGCTTTTCCCCGTTCGGCCCGGACGGCTTCGCTCTGCCGGAGTACGAAAAGTTGTTCCGAAGGATTACGGGTCAACCGCGGGTGCGCATGCGGGAACTCGGCGAGTTACGCAGTTTGCCTTCGCTCATAACGGGCGTCTTGTCCGCCGAAGCCATGGCTGCGCAGGGAAATGCCTATTTGCGGCGCCTGCGTGAGGAAACGGGTGACATCAAAATCGGGTCGATCGATCGCAGCACCAGCCAAGCCTCGACATTCCCCATTTCCCAAGTCTACGTACCGCTCCACTTCATAGCGAAGACTGCCAAGCCGGAAGACTCCGGCAAGCCCGAAGCTTCGGGTGAGCCCAGCCGGCATCGCCTTGAGAGTGCGATGCGGCATCCGAAAGTCATCGTCCAGGGCGACGCCGGTTCCGGCAAATCCACCTTCATGCGCTGCGCCGCCTTCGATCTCAGCCACAACCAACCGGGGACCACGCCGCTCGGTCTCCCGCAACGCGGGTTTCCTCTCTATGTCCGCCTCGCCGAACTGGACGCGCATATAGCCAAAGTCTGGGGGCGAGACCCGCGCGCCGCCAGCGATTCGCCCACGCGCGAAACCGATCCGGCTTGGCTCGCGCACTTCCTCGCCACGCTCGAATGGGGCGCGACTCAGGCCTTTTTCGAATCCAAGCTGCGCCACGAAAAGACCGTACTGCTGCTCGACGGACTTGACGAAGCCCCGAGCGAAGCCAGCCGGGAGCGGATGTCGAAGCTGCTGGGTGAGGCGGCACATCGGTACAGAGAGTGCCGGATTGTCGTCACTACGCGACCGCAGGCCCTGACAGGCGAAGCTCGTCCCGCAGGCTTTGAAGACGTAAGAATCGACCAGTTCGACGAGGAAGACATCGGGCTGTTCGTCGAACGCTGGTGCGCCTGCAAATATGCCGGCGAGCCCGACAAAGCGGAGCGGGAGCGGGAACGCTTAGCCGAGGCGCTCCGGGTAGGCGAGATCTCCGAAATCGCGCGGAACCCGTTGATGCTGGCGGCGCTCACCGTGATTCATTTCAACGGCGGCCGCCTGCCGGACAATCGCCGGGAACTCTACGAATCGATCCTGCGATGGCTCGCCGACTCCCGCAGGCACCTGCCGGGGCAGCCCGATTGGGAGACTCGGATCGACCGTTTGAGCCTGCTCGCTCTCGGAATGCAGACCCGGCCGGGTGGGCGTGTTCGCACGATCGATGCCGGTGACGCGGCGGACCTGTTGAGTGCCCTGCTCCCCAGAAAGGACGCCCTGCGATGCCTTCGGGTGGAAGAGGCGGACAGCGGAATTCTGGCGTCGCGCGGTGAAAACGTCGAATTCGCGCACCTGACATTTCAGGAGTACCTCGCGGCAGTGGAACTCGCGAGCCGGGAAACGGAGGAGATCCGGGAGACCATCTGGCAAGAGAGTGCTGGAGGTGGCGCCCGGAGGCTCTTTTCCCCGGAATGGCGCGAGGTTATGCGGTTCCTGGCCGCCGTGCTCCGGAAAAGGGCCAGTAGCCTCTTCGATATTGTGTTGAATCAAACGGGCCCTTCACTGGCAGATCGCGCCCGAACTGTGGCGCTGCTCGCTTTGCTGCGGGACGAGCTCCGCCGGCGGGACAGCGACGGGAACATCACGGAGTTCAGGGTTCTGAATTCTCAGTACGAGCTGTTCACGGGCGAAATGGTCAACTTGTTCGCCGAAGTGGACCGCGCGCCCGATCTCGATGCGAGGACACGGGCCGAGGCCGCTGAGGCGTGGGAGCGGTTGGGGGATGTTTCCCGGTTGAGGACGCCCGCCGACCCCGATTACTGGGTGGATTTGGGACAGTTCCAAATCGGACGGTATCCGGCTACGGTTTGGGAGTACGGAAAGTTTGTCGAAGCCGGAGGGGCGGAACCAGAGTACTGGAAAGAGCAATCGCTTTGGCCGCACCGGCCTGTCGTTGGCATGAACTGGCAGCAAGCCATGGACTACTGCCAGTGGGCGGGAGTTCGGCTGCAGACGAGCGAGCAATGGGAATTCGCAGCTGCCGGGGCGGGCGGCCGGAAATATCCGTGGGGTTCGGAGGAGCCCGACAAGGAGTCCGATACAGAGCGTGCTAATTTTGACGATCGTGTCGGAAGAGTGACCCCGGTTGGATTGTTTCCGAGCGGGCGCACTCCGGATGGCGTAGCGGATCTTGCAGGTAATGTTTGGGAGTGGACCAGCAGCGACTACGACGCAAACGCTAAGGTTTTGCGCGGGGGCGCGTTCGTCAATGATGCAAGGGCGCTCCTGGCCGCGTATCGCAACTGGCTCCATCCTGGCAACAGGAACGTCGTCATCGGGTTTCGTTGCGTCCGGGAATAACTTCGCTTGATTCTTTTTTCTTTTTACTGGTAATAACGAAGACTCCCGGTATAAGGTATGCTTGATGGCCGAGGCGAAGCCTCGGGGAAATTTTTTGGGCATGCCGCGGCGTGAGGACACAGTACCGGCCATTGTGGGGCGTGCCTATGACTTTGTGCTGTGGCTTCTTCCCAAAGTCGACAATTTTCCGAAGGCGCATCGATTCACGGTTGGCGAGCGGCTGACCGCAAACGGTTTGGACCTGCTGACGACCCTGGTGGAGGCGGCGTACTCCCGCGACAAAGCGGAACTGCTCCAAATGGCAAACCGGAAGATCAACTCCACCCGTTATCTGCTGCGACTGGCCAAGGACATGCGGTTGATGTCAATCGATTCCTACGGTTTCAGCGCGGAGAAACTGGACGAGATTGGCCGCATGGCTGGAGGCTGGCACAAAGCCGCTTCGCAAAGGCCGAAGCATCCGGCGGATGGGGCGGTGGCTCCGTGAGGCGCGTGGGGAACCTCTGGACGGAGCTGACGAGCTTCGAAAACCCGATGCGTGCGGCCAAGGCAGCAGCAGCCGGCAAGCGCCGCCGCCCGGATGTGTCCGATTTTCTTCTGAATCTCGAGTGGGGCCTGTTGGATCTCCGGAGCGAGTTACTGGAAGGGCGCTACGTGCCCGGTCCTTACCGGACGTTCCGGATTCCGGACCCGAAGCCGAGGCTCATTTCGGCCGCACCTTTTCGCGATCGCGTTGTCCATCGCGCTTTGACGCAGGTTCTCGAACCTGTGTTCGAGCCGCGGTTCTCGCCGCACTCGTTCGCCTGCCGGACCGGATTGGGAACGCACAAGGCGCTGGACCGGGCCCGGCGGGGCGTTCGCCGCTTCCAATTCGTCCTGAAGTGCGACGTGAGAAAGTATTTCGCTTCCATCGATCACGAGATCCTGAACGCGCAATTCGCGCGTGCCGTCAAGTGCGGTCCGACTCTCGATCTCGCGGCCCGGATCGTCTCCGGGTGGGATTCGCCGGAGGAAGCCGTTCGCTATTATCCGGGCGACGATCTGTTTGCGCCGTTCGAAAGGAGGCGCGGATTGCCGCTCGGGAACCAGACCTCGCAGTTCTTCGCCAATGTGTACCTGAGCGGCGTGGATCACCGCGTCGCTCATGAAATCGAATCCGGAGTTTACGCCCGATACGTCGACGATCTCGTTCTGTTCGGCGACAGCAAGCGGCGGCTTGAAGAACTCAGAGGAGTGCTGAACGGGGCGCTCGAAGAGTTGAGGCTGGAGATGCACGCCGGCAAATCGAGAATTTACCGGTGCGCCGAAGGCGTGACGTTTCTCGGATGGCGACTGTTCCCGGATCGTGCGCGGCTGGTGCGCGGGAATGTGGTGCGCTTCGGCCGGCGGATGAGGCGTTTGAATGAGGATTTCCACAGTGGCCGGGCGGAATGGGCCGACGTGGAACAGAGTGTTCGGGCGTGGATCGCGCACGCGGCGTACGGCGATACGTGGGTATTGCGCGAACGCTTGCTGGCGCGTTTCTCGTTTGGGCTGGGCGCGCGGCGGTTTGCGCGGGGGCGCGTTCAACAATGATGCAAGGGCGCTCCTGGCCGCGTATCGCAACAGGAACCATCCTGACAACAGGAACAACAACATCGGGTTTCGTTGCGTCCGGGATGTGGAGCGGGGAGGCGAAATCTCTCCGCAAGCCGGAGCCGGAAAGGTCACGGCCAATCCGGGAGTGCGTCTCCACTTCCGCGCCGCGCGCCGGACGCAGTGGCTGAAGCAGCCGCGGCGTCGAACATTAGCAGGGCGATCCGGTCTTGTGGTAGCGCGAGCGAAGCCGGGCCGGATCGCCGATCATTCGACCGGCCTTCCGGATGGGCAAATGAGGCCGGCGCGTTAGTCTGCATCATCGACACGTACGTGAGCATCGCCTTCATCGTTCCGGTGCAGTTGAACGATGCGGTGGCGCCGCGGCTTCCGTGGCGTTCCCGCCGACCTCGTACTTTTCCAAAATCTCCGACCAGAAACCCTGGGCATCGAGAATAATTTCGATGGCTTCACGGACTGCGCCGTTGCCTCCGGTTGCCCCGGTGACGTAGTGCGCCGCGCGCTTCACTTCCGGCCGCGCGTTGGCGACCGCGACGGCAAACCCGACGCGGCGCATCACGACGACATCGGTAAGATCGTCGCCCACCCAGGCGACTTCCTCGGGACGCAAGCCGGCGTCGGCCAGGATTTTTTCGAGGATCGGAATTTTTTCGATGTGACCCTGGTAGACGTAGTTCATCTTCAACTGGCGCGCGCGCTCAGCGGTGCCGAGCGACTCGCGCCCGCTGATGACGCCCGTTTTGAGGCCCTTCCACTGCATCCACTGCAGGGCGATTCCATCCTGCGAGTCGAAGCCCTTGGTCTCGATGACCGCGCCCGCTTCGCCGGGGACATAATACAGCTTGCCGTTGGTCATAACGCCGTCGACATCCATCAGCAGAAGCTTGATTTTCGCGGCGCGGGCGCGCACGTCCGGGCTTGGTTTCACCGACTCTCCTCAAATAATTTGGCATAAAGCCGCCGCTGCCGTTCCAACTCGGCTGTGTAGAGCTTGCCGTTTCGTTCGATCGGCTGAATCAGGGCTCCCGTTTGCGCCGGGGCGCTTTCAATCGCGGCATTCTTAAGCGCACCCAGGCGTTCAAGCGCTGTCAAAGCCGCGCCGCGGGAGGTAGCTTCAGGCTCGATGCACAGAATGACGGCGTGCGACAGCGTATCCGCCATCATCTGTGTCCAGACAGGTGAATGCAGCAGGGCGGATCCCGAAGCCACGATATCCCGCGGCGTGCCGATCGACGATTGCATGACGTCGTAGACGTTGCGGAAGCGCAGCGCCACCGATTCGAGCGCTGCCTGCAGAATTCCGATGGCCGACGTGTTGGCGGCAAGCCCGACGATGGCCGCGCGGGCGTCGGCACGCCACCCGGTGGAGCGCTCGCCGGCGAAGAGCGGCAGGATCGTGAGACCGTGTTGGGCGGGCGGCAACGCGGCAAGCTGGTTTTCGATCGTTTCGTTACTGTCTGGCAGTCGCAGGGTCCGCTTCATCCAGGCGAACACCTCGCCGCCATTCGAGAGCGCGCCGCCCAGCACGAACCTTTTCGGGTCCACGCGATAACAGAAGAGGCCGTCGGGGATGTCGATGCGATCGGCATCGACAACGGCCCGCATGGCGCCGCTGGTGCCGACCATGAGCGCAAACCGGTCCCGCGTGGTGCATCCGCTGCCGACGTTGTCGCAGGCGCCGTCGCCCAACGCGGGGAACCAGGGGATGCCCTGCAATTCCGGCCACTGGCAGGCTCCACTCGCGGGTTGATCGAACTCGCCGCTTTGATTCAGATCGCCGCCGAAGAATTGGGCGCGCGACACCGGCAGGGCGGCGAGCATCTCCGGATCGTAGTCGTTCGCGTTCTGATCCCAGAGGCCGCCGGCTGAAACCATCGACGTGGAGGCCACCGCTTTGCCGAAGAACTTCAGGAACAGGAATTCGCCGGCGCTCATCCAGCGCTTTGTGCGCCGGAATCCGCCCGGTTGTGTTTCCGACAGCCAGAGCAGCTTGGCGGGAGGGTAGCTGGGGTGGATCACGCAGCCGGTTCGTTTGTGCTGGGCGCGGTTGTCGACGCGTTGTGCGAGCCGCTTCGCGGCATCGGCGCTGCGGGTGTCGAAGGGGTGAAGCAGCGGAGTGGTCGGGTTTCCGTCAGCGCCCACGCCCACGATGCTGTGCCAGAAGGTATCGACGGCAACGCCCGCGGGCTTGATGCCCTTCGCGCGCATCTGTTCGCAAATGGCCGTGATGGCGCGGGTGGCGATGCCGGTCAGTTCGGCAGGGTCGATCTCCCAGCCGCCGTCGGCTGTGGTGTGCGCGCGATATTGAACCTGCGAGCCGAAGTTCTCGATCCGCCTGCCGTCGAAGCCGAACAGCAGCGTGCGGGCGGAGGAACTTCCGACATCGAGGGTCAGAACGCAATCCACGTGTCAGTTGTAGCACGCGGAGCGAAAAACGGGGGCGGCAAGGACCGGCCGCCCGCGCCACAATACAATCTAGACGTGATTGAGCGCGTAGCGCATTATGGGTATCGGAGGATTGGCGTGGCTGTTTCGGGCGGCGCCGATTCCGTGTTCCTCCTCCACGCCATGCGGGAACCCGGCCTGGCCGTGGCTGTGCTGCATGTCAATCACGGGCTGCGCGGCCCGGAATCGGACCGCGACGAGGAGTTTGTTCGCGCGCTGGCGCTTCAGTGCGGACTGCCGGTTCACGTTCTTGCAGGGCCGGTCGCGAGCGGGAATATCGAGCAGGAAGCCCGGCAGGTACGATACGATTTTTTTGCTTCTCAAATAACCGCGGGGACTTGCGACGCCGTCGCCACCGGCCACACGCTCGACGATCAGGCGGAAACAGTACTGTACCGTTTCCTGCGCGGCGCGGGTACCGCCGGTCTCCGCGGAATTCGCCCGGTGACCGCATCCGGCATCATCCGGCCGCTGATCGAGTTGCGCCGGGATGAGATCCGGCGTTGGCTGACGGAGCGAAATATTCAATGGCGCGAAGATTGCTCCAATCGAAATCGTGATTTCCTCCGCAACCGGATCCGGCTGCAGCACATGCCCGAGCTTTGCGCCAGCCTGAATCCCTCCCTGCCCGACGTCCTTGCCTCCACTGCCGACTGGGCGCGCGCGGAGGAAGATTACTGGACGGCGGAACTGGATCGGCTGGAACCGATCTATCTTATTGAGAAACCTGAAACAATCCTGATTTCCACAAAGCCGTATCTGGAACTTCCGGTGGCCGTTCAGCGGAGATTGCTGCGGCGGGCGATCGAGCGCGTACGCGGCTCTCTGCGAGCCATCGATTTTCGGCATGTAGAGGCGATTCGGGCCATGATGGCGACGCGGGAGGGCAGCGGCAGAATCCAAATTCCCGGCCTCGATGCCTACCGCTCCTTCGACTGGCTGCGGTTGGCTCCGGTGGGAATCGATTCCCGGCTGGAGCGCGACTTCGAGGCGCCGCTCGTTATCCCCGGGCGAACTGAAGTACCGGAACGCCATTTAACTGTCGAGATGGAACTGATTGATAATCCAGGCGTATATAATAAAGAGGTGCAAGCGTTGGACTGGGAGCGGTGCGCCGGTTCGCTGGCGCCGGAAAAATTGAGGCTGCGCAACTGGAGGCCCGGCGATCGGTACCAGCCACAGGGGCGAACCGCTGCGGATAAAGTTAAGACACTGTTTCAGGAGTATCGAGTACCCCTGTGGGAGAGGCGCACGTGGCCAGTCATCGTTCAGGCGAACGACGTTCAGGCCAATACAATTGTCTGGTCGCGGCGATTTGGCGTGGCAAGTAAGTTCGCGGCTGGGCCGGAAAGCGGGAAGATTCTGACGATCCGCGAAGTGACGGAATCGAAGCCCCGCGATGGGACGTCTATATTGATTGGTGCACGCCCATGACAAGCGGTTCCGGGAGCGGAGTGAACCGGGGGCTGACGTTTAGTGAAGGGGTATTGTGAATTCAAACGTTAAAACTGTAATATTCTGGGCCGTCCTGATCGGAGTAGCGGTTCTGTTGTGGGCGGTGGTCAAGAGCGGCCACACGAAGCCCGATAGGGCGCTGAACTTCAGCGAATTCCTGAATGAAGTCGAGGCCGGTAATATCAAATCGGTCAGCATCAACGTAAACACGGTCAAAGGCGACTTTGTCAGCGGGAGTAATTCCTTCCATACGGAAGTTCCCAGCAATTACCCGAAGCTTTACGACATGCTGAGCGACAAGAAAGTTCAGATGACGTTCGAGTCGAGCAATTCGAACGGCTGGGTTTCGATTCTGGTGAACGCGTCGCCATTCCTCCTGCTGATTGGATTTTGGATATTCATGATGCGGCAGATGCAGAGCGGCGGAAATAAAGCTCTCAGTTTCGGCAAGAGCCGGGCGCGGCTGCACTCCACCCAGCAGCGCAAAGTGACCTTCAAGGATGTGGCGGGCGTTGAGGAAGCCAAGGAAGAACTGCAGGAGATTATCGAATTTCTGCGGGAGCCGGCAAAGTTCCAGAAACTGGGCGGCCGCATACCGAAGGGCGTGTTGCTGATCGGGCCTCCGGGCACGGGCAAGACTCTTCTGGCCCGCGCGATTGCGGGCGAAGCGAATGTCCCGTTCTTCTCGATCTCCGGTTCCGATTTCGTCGAGATGTTCGTCGGCGTGGGCGCGAGCCGCGTGCGCGATCTGTTCGAGCAGGGCAAGAAGAACGCGCCGTGCATCATTTTCATCGATGAAATCGACGCTGTGGGGCGCCATCGCGGCGCAGGCTTGGGTGGTGGACACGACGAACGCGAGCAAACGCTGAATCAGCTCCTGGTGGAGATGGACGGCTTCGAATCCAACGAAGGCGTGATTCTGGTGGCCGCGACCAACCGGCCGGACGTTCTGGATCCGGCACTGCTGCGTCCGGGCCGTTTCGATCGCCGCGTGGTTGTGGGCCGTCCGGATGTCAATGGCCGCGAAGCGATCCTGAAAGTTCATACCAAAAAAGTACCGCTGGGCGACGATGTGGATCTTTCGGTGCTGGGCCGCGGGACGCCCGGTTTGGCCGGAGCGGATCTGGCGAACCTGGTGAATGAGGCCGCCTTGAATGCAGCGCGGCAGAACCGCAAGCTCGTCATGATGATCGATTTCGAACTCGCCAAGGACAAAATCCTGATGGGCGCGGAACGGAAATCGATGATCCTCAGCGATTCCGAAAAGCGGACCACGGCGTACCATGAAGCCGGTCACGCGGTGGTGGCGGTGGTGATTCCCAACGCCGATCCGCTGCACAAAGTCTCGATCATCCCGCGCGGAATGGCGCTCGGCGTCACCATGCAGCTGCCGATCGACGACAAGCACAACTACAGCAAGGTCTACTGCGAAGATCAGCTCGCGATCATGATGGGCGGCCGCATCGCCGAAGAGATCTATCTCAACCAGATGACGACAGGCGCGGGCAACGATATCGAGCGGGCCACCGAAATGGCGCGCAAGATGGTCTGCGAATGGGGCATGAGCGAGCTGGGACCGCTGAGCTTCGGCAAGAAGGAAGAGCAGATTTTCCTGGGCCGCGAAATTTCGCAGCATCGCGATTACAGCGAGGAAACGGCGATCCGGATCGACGAAGAAGTGAAGCGCATCATCTCGACCGCCTACAGCCGCGCGCGTACCATCATCGAGCAGCATTCCAACGCCATGGTGCGCGTGGCAGAAGCGCTGCTTGAGCGCGAAGTGCTGGATGGCGCCGAAGTGAAGACCCTGCTCGATGGCGGCAATCTTCCGCCCATGAGCCCCAGCACGCCTCCGAAGGACACGGCGGATCACACGCAACAGGTGCTTCGTCCCGAAACCGGCGGACGCCGTCTGCCGGGGCTTTCGGAAGGCGAGCGGCCAGCGCCGGCTTAAGGCTTTTCGAATTTACAGGGCCAGTTCATCCCTTCTGGCCCATCGTTTCGTAGGCTCTCTTTCATCTCAGAAAGCTTCATGTCGCCCCCGGGCACAATGAGGCGGGACGGGATGAGAATCCGGGCGCTACCTGACACCGTCTCAGATTGTGAGACAATGCGTGACATGCGGATCAACGTGCGCGAACTGCATCGCCGGACCGGATTTGTCGTGGACCGCGTGGCGTCGGGCGATGTAGTTGTCGTTGAAAAGAGAGGCGTGCCGGTGGCCGAGATGAGACCCGCGCGGCCCTCAGCTCCCGGTTTCCCCGCGGGGCATTGGGAGGCCATGAAGCGGTTTCCCCGATTTCGCGATGACAGCGGAAAATTTGTTTCCGAGAGCCGTGGTCGGGTCTGATGTATTACTTCGATTCCGCTTATGTAGCCAAGTGCTATCTCAACGATCCGGATTCTGAACCCGTCCGTGATCTTGTCCGCACACCGGTCCCGCTCTACTCCTCGGCCCTGTGCATCCCCGAAGTGACCTGCGCCATTCACCGCCGTTACCGGGAACGGCAGTTGACTCGACCACAGGCACGAGCGCTTGCGGCGGCCTTTCGTTCCCACATCGAGATGGGAACCTGGAACCTGATTCCGGTCTCCGAATCGCTGCTGTGGGAAGCGCATGAGGCCCTGCGGTCGCTGGCGAGCACTGTTTTCATTCGAGCCGGCGATGCGATCCACCTCGTGGCGGCGAGGATGGCGGGATTTACGGCAATCTGGACCAACGACCGGCACATGCTGGAGGCGGCAAAGCATTTCCGTCTTGACGGTCGAAGCGTTTAACCGCGCCTCTACTGCGCCGGGCTGTCCGGAGGTCCCGCCCAATATTTATCGCGCGACTGCACGACGAGCGCAGGGCGTTTGACCGTTAGCTGAATTTTGCGGAATTCGGAGACGACCGGGGGGCGGTCCGACACATAGCCAATGCTGTACTGGCTGCGCAGGTCCTCCTGAATGAGAGCGAAGACCTGGTCGATCGGGAGCTTCTTCGAGACTTCAAAATAGCCGCCGCCGGTTTCTTTGGCGAGGCGCTGCATGATGCCCGGATTGCTGCCGTAGCTGCCATCGGAAAAGAGGATCGTATAAATGAGAGTTTCGGCCCGCTGAGCCGCGTCGATGGCGTCGGAAAGGCTCGCTTCGCTGCCGTTTTCGCCGCCGTCCGAGAGCACGATCAAGGCCTTGCGGCCCTGCTGCTTTTTCATGATGTCCCCGGAGGCATCCACGATGGAGTCGAAAAGCAAAGTGCCGCCGCCGTACTGGCTCCGCAGCTGATTTCGGGTGGGAGTATCGACATATGCCAGCGCCTGATTCAGGTCCCGGCGCGATCCGGTAAGCGGTTGCCGCGTTTGCACGGTCAGGTCGAACTGCATGATGAACACGTGGTCCTTGTTTTCGCGCAGAACCTCGTCGAGGAAACGCAGACTGGCCCCGCGCTCGGCATCAAGCACGTGGAGCTGGCTCATGCTGGTGTCGACCATGAGTCCGATGGTGAGGGGAAGGTCGGATTCGCGCGTGAAATATCGGATGTTTTGCGGGCGGCCGTTTTCGAGAATCTGGAAATCGTCTTTAGTCAGATCGCGCAGGATTTCATGATTCTTGTTGCGAACCGTCGCGAGAAGGTTGACGACCTGAACGTCGGAGGAAAACACGGCGTCCTGCTGCGCGGGGGCTCGCGCGGCCCGCAGGAACAGCGATGCGGCTGAGATCGCGAAGCGGCGTCGGGAATGGCGGAACATATCCTTGCATTATCGCGCCGGGCCGAAGCCCGGCGGCAGCGCCGAAGCGCCGCCCCACCTATTTTTTCGCTTCTTTGCCGGCGGCTGTGTACAGTTCCGCCATCGTCACCTTCCGGTTGTCTCCCGGGAGATGAATCGGAATGATCCGGTCGACATCCAGATTCAGGCGCTCGATATTCGCCAGCAGATTCGTGTGATACGGATTGATGCTGGCCGGCGTGGGCGCATTTGCCTGGCCGACGTTGAATTCGTCAGCCTCGATCAGGATCTTCTGCTTCGGCAGGTAAGCCACGATCATGCCCATTACGTGCGTGCTGCCCTCGAGGTGATAAAGATCGATGGTGTGCTCGCCATCGGTCAGAACCTTCTTATCGGTCATGGTCTCGATTTTGAGTTTCGGCTGAGGGTTCATTTGCGAAAGCTTGTCGGGCACGAGCGTGTGCGGGTCTTTGAAAATCTTCTCGTAATACGACTTGTTCGCCTGATGCGTGACGATGGTGGCGCCTTCGGCGACGAAGGCGCGCAGCCCGCCGCTGTGGTCGAAATGCGTGTGGGTGTTGATCACATACCGGATCGGCTTGTTCGGGACCAGTCTCTTCGCCTCGGCGATGATCTGTTCGGCGCGCATGTCGTTTTGCGGACCCTCGACGACAACAATGTAATCCTTAAAATCGCCTACCACGGCGGCGTAACCGCCGGTGATCAGCCAGAATCCTCCACCGAGGTCTTCGGAAATCGGCCCGGCCGGGGCGCCACGGCCGGGACCCCGCCCGCCGCCGGGACCACCCCGCCCGCCGCGTCCGGGGGGCGGAGTCAGATCCACCGGAACATTTACCTTCACGTCCGAAACATTCAGGTCGAAGAATTCCGGGATACCCTGATGCTGCACGATGTGGGCCGGAAATTTCACGCCGCCGAAGTCTTTCCAATCGGTGTAAACGGCGTCCCAGACGATGTCGCCCAGCACGTTGTTGTCGATTTTCGTCTCGACCTTTTCGACATAGCCCAAGTCGTTGATGTAGCCGGTCACAGGAGCCTTGTCACCCATGAATGAAATGACCGTGTACTTCTTCCCTTTGATCTTTTCGATCTTGACGGTCGCATTCTTCTCGATCGCGACCTTCAGAAAACCTTCGGGCAGCAGAATAAATTCCATCTGCGTGGCCCAGGGCGAATTCGCGTTCAGATTGGTTACCTGATTCTGCGGCGTGTCCGGTACCGGACCCGCGTTGCAGCCGCCGCGGCCGGGATTTTCGCCTTCGCCGCGGACTCGCTGCAGCCGCCAGCCCCGCGCTTCGAAATCGATGGAGCGAACGTAGTTCTTGTTGGAGAACTTCCGCCAGGTGGCCGAATTCGGATCGAAGTTCTGGCCCACGCAGCCATCCCATCCCTGGCCGGATATGACCAGAGTCTTCACATTCTCCGCGCCCATTGCCTTCAGCGATTTATCGACGGCAGTTTTCAGATCCGGGGCTTCATCCGCCGCCCACGCGGTGGCAGATGCAAGAGACGCGAAGACAATCGCAACAAGACAGTTCCTGAACATATTCGGCTCCAGGGAGCATTCTACACCAGCACGCCAGCGCAGAAGACCTCGAATGGCGTGACGGTCCTACTCTTCGCTTAGCGTGATATACAGCAGGTTGCCGTCGCGTTCAATCTGTAAAACAAGAGGATCCGAGGTCTTGAGCCCATCCACCGCGTTGCGCAGCGCTTCGAGCGTCGAGACCGGAGTGGTATTGACACTATAAATGACGTCTCCGAGCTTGAGGCCGCCCTGACCCGAATATTCGGCCTCACCAGTCCGGGCCGCCACGATGACGCCATAGGGCTTCCTGGTTTCCGGCAGCATCTTGGCGACGTCCGCCGTGATCGGAACGCCGATGATGCCCAGCTTCAGCACTCGATTCTCATCCGGCCTGACCAGATCGACGAATCGGAACGGATCGTCGTCGCGTTCTTCCACCTTTACCTTCGCCGGAATCCTTTGAGTCCCGCGAAGCGCCTCGACCGTGACCATCTGATTCAGAGGAATGCGATACAAAGCGGTTTCAAACTCGCGCGCGCCGTTCAGCCGCCTGCCGTTGATGGAGACGACGATATCGCCTGGCTTGAGACCCGCCTTGTCGGCCGGTCCGTCCGGAGTCACATCCCCAAGAATGACTCCGGTGTCCTGCTTCAGATCGAGTCCCGCGGCAAGATCCGGCGTGATGCTTTGCGCTATGACACCGATCTCGCCGCGATGAACGTGCCCGTCCTTCCTGATCTGGTCATAGGCACTCTTGACGATGTTGCTGGGGATCGCGAAACCGATGCCTTCACTACCGCCGGACTGCGACAGGATGAAAGTGTTGATGCCGATCACGTTGCCGTCCGCATCGAGAAGCGGCCCGCCGCTGTTTCCCGGGTTGATCGGGGCATCGGTCTGAATGTAGACCATCGGGTCGTCGGGCTTGACCTGGCGGCCCACGGAACTGACGATGCCGATACTTACGGAATTCTCGAGACCCAACGGATTGCCGAACGCCAGCACGATCTGACCCTGGCGAAGACTGTCCGAATCGGAAAGCTTCAATACGGGCAGGCGTTCGCCGGGCTCAACTTTCAGGACCGCGAGATCGGCTTCGCGGTCGACGCCGACAACTCTTGCCTCCAGCAGCTTCCCGTGAGCATGAAGCCTGGGCTGGGACGCCGTCCCCGCACCGGGTTCCGCGGCATCCGGAGTATCCGGCGGCGAGGCCAGCTGGACGCGAACGCGGCGCGCGTTCCTGACCACATGGTTGTTCGTGACGATGTAGCCATCGGCGCTTAACACCACGCCGGAGCCGGAACTGCGCTGCTTTGTAACCAGCCCCGCCGTGGCAGTATCGCCCGTTTCCGCGTCTTCATCGGCCAGCGCATATCCGGTCGAAAACACCTGCACCACCGCGGGGCTCACGGCTTGAGAAAGCGCTTCTATGGAATCGCTGAGCTGGTGCAGCGAATCTCTTGAAGCGGACAGCGCCGCGACGCGCGATTGCTGTCCGAATGCGGTGAGCGTCAGGAATACGAAGATGAGAAATGCCCGCGCCATATACTCTATGTTTACATTTTAAAGATGTGCGTTCCGATGCGTAAGATTCGCAGTGTGCGAAACTTACCCTGAATGTACGGCTATGCGACAGCTGTCTAAACGCACGCAGTACGGCCTGCGCGCTCTCTATGCGCTGGCGCGCAATTACGGCCAGGGGCCGGTGCTGATCTCTCATCTGTCCGAGGAAGAGGCGATTCCGAAGAAATTTCTGGAACAGATCCTCCTCGCGCTGAAGTCTTTCGGGCTGGTGGAGAGCAAGAAAGGCAAGGGCGGCGGCTATTCTCTCGTGCGATCACCCGATAAAATCACCGTGGCTGCGGTAATCCGCCTGATGGAGGGGCCGCTCGCGCCGCTGCCCTGCGCCAGCGAAACACGGTTCCGAAAGTGCGACGAATGCGTCGACATCGAAACCTGCGGGACGAGGATCGTCATGCGGGAGGTGCGCGATGCGATTGCCGGCATATTGGATTCGACCACCCTGGCCATGGTGTGCGAAAAAGTCGACCTGGCGCGGCAGGCGCAACACCAGGCGGCAGCGTTGACGTACGAGATTTAGCGGTAAATGGCCCGAATTCTTGCGATTGAAAGCTCCTGCGACGAAACTGCCGCCGCCGTAATCGAAGACGAAACGCGCGTGCTGTCTTCGGTGATCGCGAGTCAGTTCCCGGTCCACGGCAAGTACGGCGGCGTGGTGCCGGAGCTGGCGTCGCGGGGACATCTGCGCGCGATCCTGCCGGTGGAGCGCGAAGCGCTCGAACGCGCGGCGCTTACATGGAAGGATCTGGAAGCGGTGGCGGCGACGTCCGGCCCGGGCCTGGCGGGTTCTCTGCTTGTCGGGCTCACGTATGCAAAAGCCATCGCCTTTGCGACGGGCATTCCGCTGATTGGGGTGAACCACATCGAGGGGCATATTCACGCCGTGATTCTGGAAGCAAAACAGCGCGGGAGTGCGGTGGAGTTCCCTGCCCTCGCGCTGATCGTCAGCGGAGGGCATACACACTTGTTCGAAGCGCGGGAAGCGGGCGTCTACAGGCTTCTGGGACGAACGCGCGACGACGCGGCCGGCGAAGCGTTCGACAAGGTCGCGAAGTTACTCGGTTTCGGATACCCGGGCGGCCCGGTGATCGACCAGCTTGCCCCATACGGGGACCCGCATGGCGTTCGATTCACCATTGCGCGCATGAAAGGCAACACGCTCGATTTCAGTTTCAGCGGACTTAAGACGGCCGTCCTGCGTTGGGTGGAGAGCCACGATCTGGCGGGCGAGATCGAAATCCGCAAGCGCCTTCTCCGGACTAACATGCAGCCGTCGCTCGATGAGTGGCTGCTCGCTACTCCGCAGCCGACGCGCGATCTGCTTGCCGGCTTTCAGCGCACGGTAGTCGAAGAACTGCTGAGGCACGCGGCGAGCGCCGCCGAGCAGAGCGACGGGGTGCGGTCACTCATCGTTTCGGGTGGTGTCGCGTGCAATGCGGGGCTGCGGGCGGCCCTGACACAGGCGGCGACCGGACTGCCGGTCTTCTTCCCATCCTTCGCGCTTTCGACCGACAACGCCGTCATGATCGC
>Ga0181536_10002451_pt1 | contig 20999 bp, 18 predicted proteins | sample PEATcosm2014_Bin_41_FD_121105 | JGI IMG/M metagenome (GOLD analysis project Ga0181536, IMG submission 121105) | Peatland microbial communities from MTU Mesocosm Facility, Houghton, MI, USA - PEATcosm2014_Bin17_60_metaG | ecosystem: Environmental > Terrestrial > Soil > Wetlands > Peat | place...
TGGAAGAAGGCCCGTCAACAACAAGTAAGGCTGGCCGCTTGAGATAACCGCCGCCGCCGCCTATCCCCTCGTCTCGTCGTCCCCATCGCCGTGTCAAGGGGGACTCCGCTTTACCGCTTACGCCCTTGCTGCAAATCTGCGAATTTGTCGTCAACTTGGCGCAATCCGAGCTGACCCCCGAAGGCAAAGTCCGCCAGCACACCCGCCGCCCCGAATTGGAGAAGCTCAAAAAGCTCGGCCCGCCCCCGCAGATGGATTTGTTTGGCTGACGTGAAATCGCTTTTTTTTCAGCATTTACTTCCGCCGATTTCTTGCTATTCAGGAGGGACCCCTCAAGGCCACAACACATCCATTCAAGCCGAGGCGGCTTCCACCCGGTGGACATATTCCGAGACTTGGGCTTGCAATTGGCGCAATTGTTCCAACGGGCCTTCGGCCAGCACGGCAAAATTGCGCGGATTCTTGGCCAAAATCTCGTTGCGGGAAGATTCCAAAATCCGCTGCATCCGGCCCATCTGTTCGATGGCCTGGTATAGTTGTTCGGTTGTTTCAATCATAATAATATTTCCAACAAGCCTTTTCGAACGCCGGGCCTTTGTCTGACTTGTTGGAAGAAGGTTACAGCCTGTTCCAAGCTCTCGCTGCCATTCTTCACTACCAATATATCAAACCCAAATCGTTTTCGCACTCGTTTTTGTGCAAGAATATCATATTGCGCCGCCGGGAGATCCGCTAAAAAATCGTGACTTGCGGGCAAAACAAGCACCAAGTCAATATCATTCGGATCAGGCTGCGAGGTAACAAAACTCCCGTCCAGCAAAACCATTTCAACCGCTCCGCTCATGGACGCTTCCCGAATGAACTCCACGAGTCGCGCCCATAAACGCGGACGACGGTCGCTGCCTTGAAATGTGCCAAATCGAGCGCCAGCTTCGGCAAGGGTACAACGGTAAATACCAGGCGGAAGACAACCATCTGGATTAAAGGGAGGAATCACAGGTTTTCAAACAGGCTGGTTCTGTCGCCCATTCATGTGCCTTTTAGAGTCATAACCACGTAGTTGCGCTTGCCTTTGCGCAATAACAGGTGCTTTCCGAAAAGAAAGTCATTGCCAGAAACGAGGCTCCGGGGGAAGGTCGCGCGCGTATTGTTGACGTAAACGCCGCCGCCCTCGATGTCTTTTCTGGCTTGGCCTTTGGAGGGGCAGAGGCCGCTTAGGACGAGGAGTTCGACCAACGTTATTTCATCACTGTGGAGTTTGTTTTTTTCAAGTTCCTTGCTGGGGACCTCGTCGACGATCTCATTGAAAGTGCTTTCTGATATACCTGAGATGCCTTCCTTTCCTCCGCCGAATAGGATTTCGCTCGCGCGCATCGCTTCGGCGGTGGCTTGGGGGCCGTGAATCAGATCGGTCATCGCCTGGGCCAGCGCCTTGTGCGCGACGCGCGCTTCGGGTTTTGCCGCGTGTTCCTGGGCCAGCGCGGCGATTTCCTCCCTGCTCAGGAAGGTGAAATACTTGAGGTAACGCTCCACATCCCGGTCGTCCGTGCGGATCCAAAACTGGTAGAAGCGATAGACGCTGGTTTTGGCCGCATCCACCCAGACGGCCCCGGCGGCGGTCTTGCCGAATTTTGTGCCGTCGGTGTTGGTGATCAGCGGGAGGGTGAGGCAAAAGGAGCCCGCCCCCAGCTTTTTGCGGATGAGATCGGACCCAGCGGTCATGTTGCCCCATTGGTCCGAGCCGCCGATCTGCAATTCACAGTTGAATTCCTTGCGCAGGTGATAAAAATCGAACGATTGCAGCAGCATGTAGCTGAATTCCGTGTAGCTGATCCCCGACTCGCGGTCGTCCATCCGCGCGCGCACGCTCTCCTTGGCCACCATTTGATTGACAGAAAAATGTTTCCCGATCTCGCGCAGAAAATCCAGATAGCTCACCGGGCGCGTCCATTCCGCGTTGTCCAGCAGCCGGGCGGGATTGGTTTTGGAGTCGAAGTCCAGCAGGCGGCGCAACTGGTTCTTGACGCTGGCAATGTTGGCATCGAGCATCTCCCGGCTCAAGAGCGCGCGCTCGGCCGTCTTGCCGCTGGGATCCCCGATGCACCCGGTCGCCCCGCCGGCCACCGCGATGGGATGGTGCCCCAGCCGTTGGAACCGGCGCAAGGCCAGCAAGGGAACCAGATTGCCCACGTGCAGACTGTCCGCCGTGGGATCAAAACCGCAATAGAGCGTGACCGGGGTTTGGAGGCGCTGGCGCAATTCGGGCGCGTCCGTGCAATCGGCCACCAAACCGCGCCATTCCAATTCTTCAAATATGTTCATAGTCGGTGTGGCTTCAAACCATGCGCGCGATTCCGGCGCCAGGAACCACTTCCCCAATCAGCCACGCTCGCTGGTTTTGGGCGCGAATAAACCGCAGCGCCGCCCCGGCCTGGTCTCCCGCCACCATCACCGTCATGCCGACGCCCATGTTGAAGACCTGGTAAAGCTCGGCCTCGGGAACGCCGCCTTTGGCCTGGATGAATTGGAATATCGGCGGCATCTCCCACGAACCTTTGCGAATGAGCGCATCGCATCGGCGCGGCAGCACGCGCGGGATGTTGTCAATAAAACCGCCCCCGGTGATGTGCGCCAGGCCCCGCACCCCAGGGTCCGCGCCGCGGCCGGCGGGGTTGAATTTCCTCAGAAGCTTCCGCACCAGCGGGCCGTAGCTCAGATGCACCTTGAGCAATTCCTCGCCGAGCGTGCCGTTCCATTCGTGCACGAAGCTGCCCGGCTTTAGTTTCAACCGCTCGAAGAAAATTTTCCGGGCCAGCGAATATCCGTTGGTGTGGAGGCCGCTCGAGGCCAGACCAATCACCGCGTCGCCGGGCCGGATGCTCTTGCCGTCGAGGATGCGGGATTTTTCCACCACGCCGACAATGGCGCCGCTGAGATCGTATTCGCCGGGCCGGTAGAAGCCGGGCATCTGCGCGGTTTCCCCGCCCAGCAGCGCGCAATGATTGGCGGCGCAGGCGCGGGCAAAGCCGGCGATCAACTGGGTGAACACATCGGGCTGCAGCCGCCCGGTGCCGATGTAATCCAAAAAGAAAAGCGGTTCCGCCCCCAGCACCGCGATGTCGTTCACGCAATGATTGACAAGGTCCTGGCCGACCGTGTCGTGCCGGTTCATCGCGAAGGCGATCTTCAACTTGGTGCCCACCCCGTCGGTGCTGGAGACCAGGACGGGCTGCTCGAATTTTCGGGTGTCGAGGGCAAAAAGGCCGCCGAAGCCGCCGACCTTGCCCAGCACCTCGCGGCGGCGCGTGGAGGCGAGCAATTGCGGCAGCGTGGCTTTGACTTTGTTCCCCAGGTCAATATCAACACCCGCGGCGGCGTAAGCCTTCTGCTTCATGTGCGCGGCAAAATAGCCCTCCGCGCGCCGCCTGACAAGGCAAACAGCGGGGGAGAACAGGGCCAGGGCGCGTTTCATGCTTGTTGGAGTGTATTTACTTTCCTCCGGGACGGTTTTGGGGGACATAGAAGGCGTGCAGGCGCGCTTTCTCCTTGGTCCGGCCGGCGCCGGGAAAACCTTCCGGTGCGTGGCGGAAATTCGCGCCGCGTTGCGGGAGAATCCAGAGGGGCCGCCGCTGATTTTCCTCGCGCCCAAGCAGGCGACCTTCCAGTTGGAACGACAGCTTTTGAGCGAGGCAGGCCTGGCGGGTTATACCCGCCTGCGCATTCTTTCCTTTGAGCGTCTGGCGGAGTTTGTCCTCGCCCAGTTGCGCGAACCGTCGCCGCCCCTGCTTTCGGAGGAGGGCCGGGTCATGGTGTTGCGCGCGCTCCTGGTGCGCCGCCGCGCGGAGTTGCGCATTTTCCACGCCAGCGCGGGCATGGGCGGCTTCGCGCGCGAGTTGAGCCTCCAACTGCGCGAACTCCAACAGCGCGGCATTTCTCCGGAAATGTTGTCCGCCTTGGCGGCGGGGGCGGGTTTGACCGAGCCGCTGCGCCGCAAACTGGCGGACCTGGCCCTGCTGCAACGGGATTATCTCGAGTGGATTGTCAAACATAATGTTCAGGACGCCGGCTCCCTGGCCGCTCTGGCCGCCGCCGCCCTCCGCCGCGCCGCCGCCGGCGGGAACCGGCCGCCGGATGGCGCAGGACTGGCCGCCTCCGTCTGGCTGGACGGTTTTGGCGAGTTGACACCGCAAGAATCCGGCCTGCTGGCCGCCCTGGCGCCCTGGTGCCGCGCCATGACGCTGGCCTTTTGCGTGGATGGCGAACGCCCGCCCGGCGCGGATTCATGGCTTTCCCTCTGGTCCGCCATCCGCCAGGCCCAGGAGGATTGCTGGAAAACGCTGGCGGCTGTGCCGGGCGTGGAATTGGAGACGGAAATTCTCCGCCGCCACCGGCAACCGGGGCGGTTCGCGGCGTCCCCGGTCATGGCCCACTTGGAGGAGCATTGGGCGCGGCCGATCCCCTGGAGCGGATCTGAGACTCAAATGCGGCGGGCGGTGCGGGCGGTGGTTTGCGCGAACCCGGAAGCGGAAGCCATCCTGGCCGCGCGCGAGATTTTGAAGTTTGTCCGCGGCGGCGGGCGGTTCCGCGAGTGCGCGGTTGTGCTCCGGTCGCTGGAGGGTTATCACGACGCATTGCGCCGGATTTTTTCCCGCTACGGCATTCCTTTTTTTCTGGATCGTCGCGAGCCCTCGGCGCATCACCCGCTGGCGGAGCTGACCCGCAACGCCTTGCGGGTGGCCGCCTACGACTGGCGGCATGAGGATTGGTTCAGCGCGCTCAAGACCGGGCTGGTTTCCGACGACCAGGAGGCGGTGGACCGCCTGGAAAACGAGGCCTTGGCCCGCGGCTGGAATGGGGCGGCATGGACTACCCCATTTCCAAACGAGGATGGTAAACTGGACATGGCGGAACGGTTGCGCCAGCAATGGGTGGCGCCGTTTTTGCGCTTCCGCGGCAATGTGAGCCGCGAGGGCCGGCTTCGCCCCACCGGCCCGCAACTGGCGGCGGCGTTGCGCCAATTGTGGCGGGAACTGCGCGTGGAGGATTCATTGACCAAAGGAGAGACTGGATCGGGATTGCTTCTTCCGGATGCGCAATCGGACACGGGCAACCCGCAATTGAACGCCACTGTCTGGCAGCAAATGAACGCGTGGCTGGATGATCTCAAGCTGGCGTTCGCCGGCGAGGCCTTGTGGCTTCCAGAATGGCTGGCCGTGCTGGAGGCCGGCTTGGGCGGATTCACCGTCGGCGTGATTCCCCCGGCGCTGGACCAGGTGTTGATCGGGACGGTGGATCGCTCGCGCAATCCTGATTTGAAGCTCGCCCTGGTGCTGGGGATGAACGAATCGGTTTTTCCGGCGCCCCCGCCGCCGCGCAATCTGCTGACCGAGTCGGATTGCGCGGAGCTGGCCGGGCGCGGGTTGGCGCTGGGCCTGGCGGTGCGGCAACTGCTCAGCCGCGAGCGCTTTTGGGGTTACATCGCCTGCACACGGGCGCGGGAGAGCCTGGTGGTGACATGGGCGCAACAGGACGCCGCAGGCAAGGCGCTCAACCCATCCCCTTTTGTGACGCATCTCCAGAAGTTATTCCCGCGGCTGGAACTGGAAAACTTCTCCGGGCCTCAGGAGGCCCAGCCGGAGCATCCGTGCGAGTTGATGCCCAGGCTGCTGCGCGCGCCCGCTTCGGAGGGATGGGAGAAGCTGTTGGAGTTGCCCGGGCTGGCCGGGTTGCGGCGGCGGATGGAACTCTTGGCGCCGCGGACCTTGCCGGAGCAGCTTTCGCCCAATCTGGCCGGCCGCCTCTACGGGCCGGTTCTGCGGACATCCGTCAGCCGCCTCGAACTTTTTGCCGGCTGCGCCTTCCGGTTTTTCGTCAATGCCGGGTTGCAGGCCGAGGAGCGCCGGTTGTTTGAGTTGGACGCCCGGCAGAAGGGCAGCTTCCAGCATAAGGCGCTGGAACTCTTTCACCACCAGCTCCAGCAGGACAACAAGACGTGGCACGATCTCAGCCCCGCCGAGGCGCGCCGGCGGATGGGCACAATTTGCGCCCAACTGATTCCCACTTTCCAGGAGGGCCTGCTGGCCGCCAACGCCGCCTCCCGTTTCGCGGCGCGGACCATGGCCGGGTCGCTGGAGGATTTCGTGGCCGCCATGGCGGAATGGATGAGTCAATACGAATTTGAACCGTGCGCCGCCGAGGTGGATTTCGGCGTCCAGCCGGGCGGATTGCCGGCGTGGGAGCTGGATTTGGGTTCGGGCCATCGCCTCGCCTTCCGCGGAAGAATTGACCGGATTGATCTTTGCAAGACGGGCGCCGGCCTGGAGGCGCTGGTGGTGGTGATGGATTATAAATCCAGCGCGCGCAAACTCGAACCGGCGCTCCTCAGTCATGGAATCCAGTTGCAGTTGCCGGCCTATCTGAGCGTCCTCCGCCGCCTGCCGGAGCCGGAGAAGTTTTTCGGCGTCAGGCGGCTGATCCCGGCGGGCGTTTTCTACATCAATCTGCGCGGCAATTTCAAACCGGGCGAAACGCGGGATGAGGTCTTGCGGGATGGAGAGCCGGCCTGGCAGGCGGCCTACAAGCATTCCGGGCGTTTCGATCTTGCCGCCCTGCCGCATCTGGACAACCAGAAGGCCGCAAAGGGGACGCAATTCAATTTCCGGCTGACAAAAGACGGCCAGCCTTACGCCAATGTCCCCGACCCGATGGACCCCATTCAATTCCAGCGGATGCTCGATCAGGTGGAGCAGAGCCTGGTGCGGATGGGACGCGGAATTTTTGCCGGCGAAATTGAGTTGAACCCATATCAAAACGGCGCGGCCCGCGCGTGCGACCACTGTGAGTATCAAGGCATCTGCCGCATTGATCCCTGGACCCATGCCTTTCGCGTGCTGGACCGGACGGATGCAGACGAAGGCCAGGTTGCCGGAGCTTGAATCTCCTTCAAAGCCGCAACCGCCACACCAGTTGGACGGGCGTCACGATGGACACGCTTATCAGGAATCCTAGAGGGGATTGACAAGGGGCGCACGGGGGGCAACAATAAGGTGTGGATATTCACGAGTTAGTCATCGAAATGAAGCTGCTGGAACGGCGTCTGACCCTTTACGAGGAGAAGTATGGGGTGTTGAGCGCCGATTTTCACGCCGCCCTCATGGATGGGCGGCTGGCCAGCTATGACGCGTTCGACGAGAGCCGCACCGACTTCAGCCGCTGGAAGGGGATTTACGAGACGTGGCTGCGGCGCAAAGAGGATTACGCACGACAACTCCAGGAGCGAGGATTGACTAAAACCCTGCGCGTCCAACCAGCCTACTGAGGATGAGCCAACGCGTGCTCACGTCCTTGACGGACTACAGTCATTTTGTGGCCGGGGCTTTGAGCCGTCCCAGCGTAAAGCGCTCCACGGTGGCGGTTTGGTCCGACAGTCCATTCACAGGCATTGCGGAAGGGGAGGTGGTATTCGCTCACGGCTTCCGGCTCCGCCTGCGGGAGGAACTGGATTTCGAATCGGGATTGATCACCTCCTACGGCTATGAGGTTTATCGAGGCGATGAAAGGTTGTTCTGGTATGACGACTTTCCACATCCGGATGACCCAACCCTGGCCTCGACTTTTCCCCACCACAAACATGTGCCGCCGAACATACGGCATCATCGGATTCCCGCTCCTGGAATGAGTTTTGTCGCGCCGAATCTTCCCGGATTGCTGCAAGAAATCGAAACGCTTGCGCTTGCTGGCGCGTCGGGCGCAAGTTGATGCGCGTATGAGCAAACCGACGCCACAACAAGAGGCCGCGATGGCCGCGCGCGGTAATGTGCTGGTCGTCGCGGGGGCGGGGACGGGCAAAACGCGGACGCTGGTGGACCGCTGCCTGGGCTGGTTGCTCGACGCGCAAAACCCAGGCTCGATTGACCAGGTTCTAATGGTCACTTTCACCGAGGCGGCGGCAGCGGAAATGCGGCAGCGCTTGCGCGCGCGGCTGGAGGAAATAGGCGCGGCGGCGCCGTCCGCGCACGTGGCGGAGCAGTTGGCCCTGCTGGAGACGGCGTGGATTTGCACCTTGCACAGTTTTTGTTTCCGCCTGGTGCGCGAGCATTTTTATGCGCTGGGCCTGGACCCGCGCCTGGTGGTGCTGCCGGAGGAGCGGGCGCAATTGCTGGAGCGGCAGGCGCTGGATTTGGTGTTGCAAAATATTTACAGCCGCGAAACCCCGGCCGCCAGGGCCATCCAGCAAACCATCCAGTCGCAGGGGGGCGATTCGGACTTGGCGGCGCGCGCGCTGGTTCTGCGCCTGCATCATTACGCCCAAACCTTGCGCGATCCGAAAGCCTGGTTTGCGGCCCAGATTGCGCGATTTGAGCGGACCGCGCCCGATCAGTGGCGCGACTGGCTGATGGCCGAGTTGGAAGAGCGGCGCCAGGCCTGGCTGGCGATGGCGCGCGGGCAGCCGGCGGAAAACAAAGCCGCCGCCCATTGCGCCGCCGCGCTGGAGGGCCTGCCGCGCAATCCAGGGCGGCGGGAGTTCGCCGACGCGCTGCAATTGATTTGCATGGCGGAGCCGAAGGGCAAGCCCAACTGGCGCAAGCCTCTGGAAAACCTGTTTTCCGAAGCGCACTTTTTGCGTTCGCTCTGCCCGCCGCAAGGGGGCGATCCGCTGGTGGAGGATTGGAATTGGTCGGCCCCCTCCATGCTGGCGCTGCTGGATTTGACCCGCCAGTTCGGCGAGGCCTACCGGGCCGTCAAAGCCGAGGCGGGGGGGATTGATTTCCACGATCTCGAACAGTTCGCCCTGCGGCTGCTGGTGGAGAACCATCAGCCCAGCGCCATCGCGGCCCAATGGCGGGCGAAATTGCGCCTGATTTTTGTGGATGAATATCAGGACATCAACAGCGCCCAGGAGGCGATCATCCAGGCCCTGGGCCGGGAAGGGGCGGAGGCCAATCGCTTTCTGGTCGGCGACCTCAAGCAGAGCATTTACAGGTTCCGCCTCGCCGATCCCCGCATTTTCCTCAAATGCCAGCAGGACTGGCGCGGGCAGGACGGCGGGCGGGTGATGCCGCTTTCCGACAATTTCCGCAGTCACGAGGGCATTCTCAATTTTGTCAACTCGGTTTTCGGCACGCTCATGCGCGCGGAATTGGGGGAGATCGAATACGGAGAGGAAGCCTGGCTGCGTTTCGGCAATCGCCAGGAACGCGCCCCGCAAATGGCCGCCGGGGAATCGGCGCCGCCGGTCGAATTGCATCTCCGCCGCCTGGGACGCAACCAGGAGGAGGAGGCTGGCGGGGTGGGAATTTCCGACGCCGGGCCGCTCTCCGCCACGGAGCAGGAAGCCCGCCTGGTCGGGCGGCGCCTGGCGGAATTGAAGGGCCGGAAACTGCGGATCACCGGCCAGGCGGAGCGCGAGGCGGGGTGGAGCGACATGGTGATCCTGCTGCGCTCGCCGCGGCGCAAGGCGGAATCTTACGTCAAGGAGTTCGCCCGTTTGGGAGTGCCGCTGGCGGCCGTGGGCGGCGGTTTCTACGAAAGCTTGGAGGTGCGCGATTTGCTCAGTCTGCTGCAAGTCCTGGACAATCCTTCCCAGGATTTGCCGCTGCTGGCCGTGCTGCGCTCGCCGCTGGTTGGATTGACGGCCGATGAATTGGCCGCCATCCGGCTGGCGCAAAGGACGGGGCGATTGTGGGCCGCGCTCCTGCGCTGGCATGCGGACAACCCGCGGCAGGAGCGCGTCCGCGCTTTCCTGGAACGATTTCGCGCCTGGCGGCGCATGTCGCGGGTGGCGGGAGTGTCGCAACTTCTCGGCAAAGTGGTGGAGGACACGGGGTACGGGGAGAGCATGCCGGAGGCGGGCCCGAACGTCTCGCGACTCCTATGGTTGACACAGCAGTTTGACAGTTTTCGCGGGGAGGGGCTTTATCGTTTTCTCCAGTTTGCCCAGGCGCAGCAGGAGAACGAAGTGGAGATGGAGCCGGCGGGGCGGCCAATGCGGGAGGCCGTGCGGCTGATGAGCATCCATCAGAGCAAGGGGCTGGAATTTCCCATCGTGGCCCTGGCCGATCTGGGCAAGCGGTTCAATCTGGACGATTTGCGCGGCCGGGTGATTTTGGACGAGGAGTTTGGGTTGTGCCCCATGGTCCAGCCGCCCGGAAGGCGCCAGTTTTATCCCAGCCTGCCCCATTGGCTGGCGCAACGCCGGCAGAAGCGGGAAATCTTCGGGGAGGAATTGCGCCTGCTCTATGTGGCGCTGACCCGGGCGGCGGACCGTCTGATTCTGTTTGGCTCCGCCCGCGACAAAACCATTTCCGGGAAATGGCCCGAGGCGGCGGCACGCGGGGTGGACGCGACGGATATCCTGGCGGGCCGCAGTTACATGGATTGGCTGGGGACCTGGCTTGTGCGGCAATTTGGGGCCGAGGCCCTGGATCGCGGCGGCGGCAATGCGCTGCTGACGTGGAAGATTTATGAGGAGGAAGCGGCGGCCGCGCAGCCGGAGAGTGTCCGCCAGATAGTGTCACAGCCTGAAGACGGCGCCATAGGGAAAAGCGCCCCAACAGGGCGGGAAGTCCCTCCCTGCCCGGGCCTGGATTTGGAGTTGTGGCGCCAGGGGCGGGCGCTGGCGGAGTGGCGCTACCCCTTCGAGGCGGCGACCCGCCGGACGGCCAAGACTTCCGTTTCCGCGTTGCGGCGTCTGATGGCGGACGTGGACGAGGATCAGCCCCCATCGCTCTTTGCCCAATCCTCCTTCCCGCGGCAGGAAAGGAAGGAGGGCCAATTGTCCGCGGCGCAAATTGGTTCCGCTCATCATGCGTTTCTGGAGGGGGTTTCGCTGGGCAATGTTGTCGGCGCCGCGCAGTTGCGCGAGGAAGCGGCGCGGTTGGAGCGGCAAGGCGTTTTATCGGGGGCCGAGACGGCGTGTTTGGATTTCGAGGCGCTGGCAGCGTTCTGGCAATCCGAACTGGGAGCCCGATTGCTGGGGCAACGGGAATGCATCCGCCGCGAGCTGCCTTTCACGGCGCGATTCTCGCCGGAGGAACTGGGCGGGTCGAATGGCGGCCAGGAGTTTATCCTGGTGCAGGGCGTCATTGATTTGGCCGTCGTTATGCCGGAGGAGATTTGGGTGCTGGATTTCAAAACCGACCGTTTTGCGGAAGAGGAATTGCCGGCCAAGGTCAACTTCTACCGCCCGCAACTCGCCCTTTACGCCCAAGCCATCGCGCGCATTTACGCCCGCCCAGTGACCAGCGCCTGGCTGCATTTCTTGGCGCTCAGGCGGACGGTGGAGGTGGAGGCGCAGGTGGCGGTGGTTCCTGGAGCCGCACCAACGCCCGCCGCACCATCTGCCCCTGGTAGGTGTAGCCGGGGGCAAGGGTGTCCTGAATGAGCGCGTTTTCCCAGGCCGGGGCATCCGGCATGAGTTGATGGCGCTTGGGATCGAAAGGTTCGCCCGATTGGGCGCTCAGGGCGCTCAAGCCAACGCGGCGCGGGATGTCGCGGCAGGCGTTCTGGAAATGGCCGATTTGCTCGGCCAGGGCGGGCTGGCCGGACTTCACGGCGCCTTGGAACAGGGCGTGGACCTGGTCCAGGATGCGGATGACGATCTGCAGCCACTCGCCTTCGGCGCGGCGCAGTTTGTCCGCTTCCAGGCGAAGGTGGATCCGTTCCGCATCATTGGCTTTTTGCAGGAATTCGGCAAAGGCCTTGGCTTCGGCCGCCATGCTTTGGGCCAGTTCGGTGGCCGTTTGAACGGTTTTGGCCGACGTGTCCTGCACGATTTGCCATTGGGCGGTCGAGTTGCTGATTTGACTGGCCAATTGGTCGAGCCGTTGAATCTTCTCGGCGGCGTCGGCCAGTTTCTGAGCCTGGAGCAGGGATTGGCTGTTGGCCGCGCGGCACAGGAAAGGCGTGATCAGCGCGCCCGCGCCCAGGCCGGCGCAAAGTATCAGGCTGCCGGCTTCCCACCAAAGCATTGGCTTGCTGGCTTGTCGGAATATAAAAACCCCCAAGGCAAGGAATAATATGTCCACTATGAGAAAAGGCCAGACGGGCGGGCTTTTTGAATCCGTTGTCATTGACACTCAGGGTAGTTTGAAAAATGAAACTGCAAAGCGCAATTTTGAGAATCCAGGCCCTTTTTGGTCTGCCAGCCGCCAGGTTCCATTCTCCATTTATTGTCTTCCGACCGGCAGAATGTTTGCTGTTTTGGGTGTTTGCGGGATCGCCGTGTCCCGTTCATGAGCAGAGTTGCCCAGATGGCGGCGGGCCGCGCGGAGCAATCATGGCGGAATTGACATGGCAGGATATTTGCTGTATCAAATTCAATCGAATTGCGTATTCTTTGAGAGGCGCTTGTTTGTGCGTTCGATTCATGAAGAATTGTTCATCAGTGCGGCGGGGGGTATTTCTGCGGCGGCGCGCCTTTACCCTGATTGAGGTGGTCCTGGCCGCGGCGATCGCGGTTTTCGTTTGTGCCGCGATTTTGAAGTGCTACACCATCGCCTCGCGCCGTTCGTTCTACGCCTCCTGCTCCCTGTCCGCCAATTTGGAGGCGATGAAAAAATTGGAGAACGTGATCAACGCCACCTGGAAATATACCGCTGGGGGGACCAATATCTTCATCCCTTCATTGACCAACAACGACCCCGAAAACCTCGAAATGCCCGTCTCCGGCGCGACCAATCTGATCAACTGCACCAATTATACCACCGTCACCCAGGTCTCCACCAATCCGCCTTACGTCATGATCACCGTGAAATGTGTGTGGTATTACAATGGTCTGGGGAATTTCACCAATACCATCGCGTGCATTCGCGGTCCCGATTTATGAGGCTGACCATTGACCAAGCCAGGGGGTTGGGGCGCGCCGGCGGCTTTACCCTGGGTGAGGCGCTCATGGCCAGCTCCGTTTTGATGTTGGTGGTCATGGCGATGATCTCCTTTAATTTGTGGGGGCTTTCCATGGCCACCCGCAGCCAGATCTGGCTTTCCGCCGGCGACGACGCCCGCAACGCCATGCGCATGTTGCACCAGGATATTCGCACCGCCTACAGCGTCCAGGTCGGTTCGGGCATCTCCAACGGCGGCGGTCCCTCCAATGGGTTCATTGCCGTCTCGGCGACCAGCCCCTGGGTGGGCAACGCCCTCTTTGTTGTCCCCAGCACCAATATTTACGGCTGGGTCGAATACTACTACGACACCAATTCCAACATGCTTTGCCGCACCAACTATGACGGCGTCAGCGCGGGCAGCTTCAATCTTGTCTCCGCCAATCCCATCACCAACGACAACCCGATTTTCACCATGCAGGAATTATTGGGCAGCACCATCAACGGCAGCAATGTCATGGCCTACAACAACACCAATCCCTTCCCGCTGGTCAGCATCTATCTCTCCTTCACAAGCTTGCAGAATCCCCAAATCCAGATCGCCCCGGGCAATCCGGTGGATTTTTACCAGATCAACTCCAAAGTTTCCATGCGCCAGAGGCCATGAAGATCCTCCTCCATCCACCAGATGCCCGCCCCGCCCGCGGTGGCTGGGCGTTGTTGGTCACCTTGACTCTGACCGCCTGCGCGGCCATGGTCATGGCCGGAGTGTTGAGTTGGAGCAACACCAGTTCCTGGGTCATCGCCCGCAACAACGAGTATTACGCCACCTCCTATGCCGCGGAAGCGGCCACCGAGAAAGCCATGTCGGGCATGATTCAGGACTACGAAAACACCGGGTGGGGGTACGTCGCTTCTAGGCTCTCCATTTACTCCAACGCCATCCCCAATGCAAGCGACAGTCCCTATTGGAACAACTACTCCTTCAGCGCAGGCTCCAACCAGCCGAATCTGACGGTCATCAACCTTATCAACCAGACCAACATTGTCTATCTGGGATCGCCCTATGAAGGTTTGATGATGCTGGCCGCGGAATACGAAGTCATTTCCACAGTCAGCAACTCCAGTTCGGGATTCAACATCAGCGCCGCCGTCGGACAGCAAATCAACCTGGGTGTGGTCCCCATTTTTCAGTTCGCCATTTTTTATCAGAACACCCTGGAAATCAATCCCGGCTCCGCCATGACCGTCAACGGATTGGTCCACGGCAACACCAACATCTTTATTGACCCCACGGGCGCGTTGACCTTTTCCAACTCCGTTTCCTCCTCCGGGAGCATAGACATGTACGAAAATCCCCTCGATCCGACCTCCGGCCGGCCCGCCGTCGGCACCGCCACCTTCGACGGCTCCGAACTCAGCGGCGTCAGCCCCCTCAACCTTCCCGTGGGCACCAACAGCAGCGGGACGGTCTCCAATAATGTCGAGGCCATCCTCCAAATCCCCCCGTCCGGCGCAGGGCCTACGTCCGCGACCGGCACTAATTACCTCTACAATCAGGCGGACATGATCATCCTGGTCTCCAACAACAGTGTCACCGTGCAGAGCGGCCCGGGCAGCCAAAGCAATCCCAATGTCGCCATCTTTACCAATACCACCGCCTGGACCAACTTTCTGAGCACCAACAGCGGCACCCAGTTCTATGACCAGCGCGACGCCTTGACCGTGCAAGCGGTGGACCTGGATGTGGGCAACCTGGCAAAGTGGGCCGCCACCAATACGACCGTGCTGGGGCCTCAGAGCACCAACCTGGGCAGGCAAGTGGATTCTGTTTTTATCCAGGATTTCCGCACCACCAATTCCTCCACCCAGCCGGGCATCGTCCTCACCAACGGCACAACCCTCCCCAATCTGGGCCTGGCGGTCGTCACCCCGGATCCGGTCTATATCAAGGGCAATTACAACGTCGGCACCAATTGGACCGCCGGCACCGCGCCCAACTCCGTCGGCATCCCCACCAACCTCAACACCGCCAACACCTCCCAAACCTACCCGGCGGCCATCTACGCCGACGCCATCACCATTTTGTCCCCCAATTGGGTTAATTCAACGGGCACTGAGTCCTACACCTCAAGAACCGCGACTGCCGACACCGTCAACGCGGCATTTCTGGAAGGCATTGTTCCCTCCAACGGCAGTTACTACAGCGGCGGCGTGGAGAATTTTCCCCGCTTGCTCGAGAATTGGAACGGCACCGTCCAATTCACTTACAATGGCTCCATGGTGGCGATGTTTAACAGCGTCTATGCCACCGGCAAGTACCTGAACCCTGGGAATTATTATTATCAGCCGGATCGGGTTTGGGCATTTGACACCAATTTCAACAACCCGGCCAAGCTGCCGCCCTTGACCCCCAAGGTCGTCGCGGTCAACCGCGGTGCCTGGACTTTTCTCAACCCGAATACCACTAAGTTCTAAACCTGGCACCCATCATGAGACCCGCCTCTTTGATCTTGGCCTCCCTTTTCTTTGCCGGGGCCAGCCCCGCCCAACCCGCTTTTCGCGCTTACGCCAGCTCCCTGGAATTGGCCGAAGGCGGGAAGATTGATACCATGGTGGTCGTCCTGGGCGCAGAGCGCGTCACCGTCCGCGTGCCCCACGGTTACGGTGCCCAGGTCAGAGCGGACAAAAATTCCGTGGTCTTCACCGACAAGGATGGCACCACCGCCATCACCCTCAAGGCCACCGCCGATTCACCCGGCGTCATGCCCGATGAGGAGGTCTTGCGCAGCAAGGCCCTGGCGGCTAATCCCGGCGGCACCAATCTGGAATGGTCCACCTGCCCCACGGGGTATAAGCCGGCCAAAGTGGCCGATTCAGTCCGAACCGTCACCTCCAGCCTCAGCCTCAAGGTCCGCCACGCCTTTGTCGCCTGCCCGGAAGGCACGCTGGAAGTCATTTGCGCTGCCAACGGCGTGGACTTTGAGAACGCCTGCGTCGTCTTCAATGCCTTGATTTCCTCCTTGCAGGTGGAACTGGTAAACAAGGCGGAGACACTCCCGCCGCATTGATCCACGCGCCTCCCAGGCTTCAAAGCACCCTCAAATTCAAATCCAATCTGCCTTGCCTTTCGGCCTCCGGTCATGCTAAGAAATGGTCATGACGATGCCGCCCTTCCTCAGCCAGACCAAAAAGCGCAATCAAATCCTGGCCATTGACCTGGGCAGCCGCGCCACCAAGGCGGTGCTGTTGGATCGCCGCCAGGATTCCTTCTCCCTCTCCCGCTATAGCATCACCGACGCTCCCATCTACGAAAAAGGCATTCCTCAAGGCTTGTTGACGGAGCACCTCCGCAGCGTCGTCGAAGCCATGGCGCCCAGGACCCGCCAGGTCACCATCTCCGTCGGCGCCGAGGATTCGATTTTGCGCAGCACCGAGATGCCCCTCCTGCCCCTCAGCGACATGCGCCAGATGCTCAAGTTCAACGCCAAAAATTATTTGCAGCAGGACCTCCGCGATTATGTCTTCGATTGCTATATCGTCCCTCCCCCAAACAAATCCCCGCTCGAGGCCGGCAAGGCGGCCACCAAGTACAAGGTTTGGGTCGGCGGCGCCCGCCGCGAATGGTTGAACAATCTGGAAGGCGCCATCAAGTCCGCTGGATTGTCCGCCGACCAGGTCACCCTCTCGGTCCTCGGACCGATCAACGCCCTGGAACTCGCCGAGCCGGAAGTCTTCGCCAAGGAAGTCGTCGCCCTCGTGGATTTGGGCTTCCGCACTTCCACCGTCAGCGTTCTCAACGCCGGCGATTTGTGCCTCAACCGCACCGTCGAAATCGGCGGCGACAAACTCACCGCCGGCCTTTCCGAAGCCATGGGCATCAGCTACGCCGAGGCCGAAGGCATCAAGATCGGCATGCCCAAGGAGGTCGAAGCCCATCTCCAGCCCTTGATCTCCCCGCTCGGTCGCGAACTCCGCGCTTCCATTGATTTCTTCGAGCATCAGCGCGAAAAGACCGTCAGCAGCATCCTGGTCTCCGGCGGCGCCGCCCGCTCCGAGTTTGTCCTCGATCTTTTGAAGTCCGAATTGGGCGTCCCTTGCAGGGCGTGGCTTCCCACCGCCGCGGTTCACCTCTCCCTCTCCCCACAGCAGATGACCGAGGTTGAGCTGATTTCCGGCCATCTCGCCGTGGCCATCGGCGCCGCCACGACCGCATTCTAACTCTTCCATAACAGTCCAACTTCGTGCTTTGAACCCGGCCACTCCCTGCGTTATTTTCAATCCGTCGGCGCGCGGTGAAAAAGCCAGGCGTTTTCTTTCCCACCCGGACATTCTCCGCGGCCACTGTGTCGTCCTCGCAACCTCCGCCGGCGGTCACGCCCGGGACCTGGCCGCCCAGGCCGTGCGCAACGGCTTCCAAACCCTCATCGCCGCCGGCGGCGACGGCACCGCCAACGAGGTCCTCAACGGCATCGCCGATGTCCCCGGCGGCCTGGCTTCCGTCCGCCTCGGTATCCTTCCCCTGGGTACCGTCAATGTCTTTGCCCGCGAATTGGGCCTGCCCCTCGACCCGCCCCGCGCCTGGAACGTCCTCCAGCACGGCAGGGAAAGGTCCGTGGATCTGGGCCGGGCCGAGTTCTGCGCGGCGGCGGGCCCCCGGCGCCGTTGCTTCCTCCAACTCGCCGGAGCCGGCCTGGACTCCCGCGCCACCGAATTGACCGAATGGGAAGTCAAGAAGAAAATTGGCCCCCTCGCCTATCTTTGCGCCGCTTTTCAAGCCCTCCGCCAGTCCCACCCCCTCGTCACCGTCCAGGCCCCAGCCTCCTTTTCCGGCGATTGGGTCGCCGTGGGCAACGGCCGCTTTTACGGCGGCCCTTTTGCCCTCTTTCCCGCCGCCCGTTTGGACGACGGGTTGCTCCATGTTTGCGTCTTCCCCAAAGTCAGCCTGGCCCGCTCCCCCGCCTTGCTGGCCGGCTTTTTGCTCGGATGCCTGCCCCGGCTTTGCGGCGTTTCCCGGTTCGCGGCCCCCACGGCCAAACTCTCCAGCCCGGACCGGGTCCTCTTGCAACTGGACGGCGAGAATGTGGGCCAACTGCCCGCCACCTTGTCCGTCGAGCGCCGCGCACTCCGGGTCATCGTGCCGTGACTTCCCGCGCACGAAAAATCATCAACTCCTCATACGATTTCCAGTTTGCTTTTGCACCGTAGCGACGCGTCTATGACCGCCGCAAATCAGTTTTGAAATAGCGCAATTACGGACCGGAAGTGGTATCAGCCCCCCTCGGCCACCGCCTCCGATTGAGTCACTTCTTGCAGGTGCTCTTTCTTCTTCAGGCCCATGTAAACACCCCCCCCAACCAGACTCCAAAACAGCGTCCCCGCGTAGGCCAGCAGCGAGAGCGAAAGGGCCGTCGTTCGGGGGACGCCGATGTCAGGAACGGCCAGCATGAGCACAAACAGGTTCTCCCGCACCCCCAGGCCGCTGGGGGTGATGGGAAGCGCGGAAATGCAGAATATCATCGGCACGATCACCATCCAGCAGTGCAGCGGAACCGACGCCCCCAGCCCGGCCGAAAGCACCTGCATTTGCAGCACGCAAGCTAGGTTGATCATGATGGATAGCCCAAGCGTTTTGGCCATGAACCCCTTGGTCTTGCCGAATTCCCGGCAGGCATCCAGCGAGCGTTCCAGCAATTCCGCTTTCGGAAATCGCCGCAGCCAGTGCCGCGCGCGCGGGAAGCGCTTGGAGACTCCGCCCCAAAAAGCCACCCCCAGCACCACGCTCGCCCCGCCCAGCATCGTCACTATCAACACCGCGGGGGCGCCCAATTGCCGATGCCTCGTCAGCAGCGAAAGGTTCGGCGCCATCATCGTCACCGCGAACAGCAGCATCGCCCACAACCCGATCAGCCGGTCCACAAACACCGTCACCACCGCCTCCGCTTTCTTGTGGTGCGTTTCCCGCGCCGCGTACACCGCCTTGATCACATCCCCGCCCGTCGAGCCGAGCAGGAAGGAATTGAAAAACTGGGCCACGAAAGTGATCCCGGCGGCGCGGCTCCACGGCAATTCCAAACCCTGCACTTGCAGCACCATGCGCCACCGCGCCACCCCCAGCAGTATTGTCAATAATACGAACACCAGCGAACACGCCAGCGCCGCCGGGTGGATCAGGCAGAGCGTGTGCCACAGTTCCCGCGGGCCGCTGGTCCACGCCAGCCGCCATTGCTCCAGCCGGCCAAGCTGGTCCCAGTCCAATCCGCGGCCGCCCGCCGCCGCTTTGCCCTCGCTCAGGAAAATGCTTTGGAATATCCAGAGCAGCAGCAGCAGGCACACCGTCAGCCGCCAACCCACTCGCCAGCACGCCTTGAGTCCCTTCATTCGTCACCCCATAGCTGCCGGATGTGGGCCACCCCGCCCCGCGCCTCTTCCTCCGTCAGCCGCGGGCTGAGCTCGAAAACTTTGATGTGCTCCGGTTTGACCATTGGTTTCAGGGCCGCAAAATCTATCATCCCGCTCCCCGGCGGGCGATGGTCGTGCCCGGGAAACTCCACATCATGCACGTGAAAGCCAATCAGGCGCTCGGCCAGCGATTCCAGGTGCAGCGCATGGGAAATGAAACCCAGATTCTCCTTGATCTGCGCGTGCCCGGTGTCATGCCAGTAGCCCACCCCGGGCCGGTTGTTTTCGCGCAGCAGAAACTGAAAATCGTCCTCGATCGGAATTTCCTCCAGCGCCGAGCGGTTTTCCACCCCCAGCCGCAGGCCCAGCCTTTCGGCCTCCCCCGCCAGCCGCCCGAGCATTTCGGCCGAGCGTTCCACGTACTCCGTTTTTTTGTCTTCGCGCTTTTCCATCAATTCCGCGCACAATTTCTGGTACTTCGGCGTGTCCCTGAGCTTTTTCCCCGCCATTTCCAGGAGCTTGTCCGTGTACTCCTTCATTTCGATCGCCCCCAGGTGCAGCACCACCACCTGCGCCTTCAGCCGGGCGGCGGTCTCCAGCGTTTTCAGCGTGTGTCGCCACGCGTTCTCGCGCTCTCGCGGGTTGGCGGATGAAAAAAGGTACAAATTGGGCGCGGCATGGCTCACCCCCATCGGCAGCGGGCAAAAGTTGTGCAGCGAGGAAATTTTTATTTCCCCGGCCTCCACGGCTTCGATGATCCCCGGCAGCAAACTGATGCGGATGCCGTGGCTCAGCTCAGCCCAGTCAAATCCCAGGGACTTGATTTCCTGCAGCATCGCCCGTCCGCATGTGTGGCGATGCGAGTTCCAGCAACTGGAGAATGAATACATGAGAGAAAAGCCGGGCGCGGTCCGCTCTCAGACGGCGCCCGGCGGTGAGAATTCAATCTGGATCACATATCGGCGTAGCGCGCGGTCAGCATGGCGGAAAATCGCGCGGCTTTTTCCTTGCGGCGCCTGCGTTCGCTCGGTTTTTCGAAATGCCGGTGGTTGCGCACCTCCTTCAAAGTGCCTTCCCGGTCAATCTTCTTCTTCAGCCGCCGCAGCGCCTTGTCCACAGGTTCGCCTTTTTTAAGTCTAATCTCGGTCAAAAATTCTCACTTCCTCTCCGTTTAGCGCCGGGCCTTCATGGCTCGCGCTCTTAAAATGCTCGCCTACAATGCGTTCAACCGCCCCGCCTGTCAACCGCCAATGTGGCGGTGAAAGTGGGGGGCCTATCTCACTGTTTTGAGCACCTCCCGAGGTCATTCGGGACCATGGACACCTCGATCCAAATCCGTGTGGTCCGGGTAATCCTTGGTTCAATCCCTTTGGTTGCGGCTTTCCGAATCGTCTTTCCCAATGACAAATGACAAATTCTCAATGACAGATTTTCAATTCAGACCCGGCGCTTTGGTTGCGGCGTCAACCGCGCCAAGTCTTTGCGGCTTTGCCCTGCTGTCAAAATCATTCATTTTCGAGAAGATTTGTCAGCCGAATGATCGTCAGAGGAATCGGAACAAAAGTTTGCGTGATGATTCCCCTGACACCCATTCCCCTGCCATTTCTGGCCTCCTAAATCCCCCTTCCGCCACTTTGGTTGCGGCTTGCCGTGAGGTGGACCCCTAAAATTAGACCACTGGTTAAGCTCGATTTTTGCCGGTTTGCTGTAGATAAGAAAGAGCAGACTTATGAAAGCAAAACGGAAACGACACAGTGCGGCCTTCAAGGCTAA
>Ga0181536_10002452_pt1 | contig 20991 bp, 17 predicted proteins | sample PEATcosm2014_Bin_41_FD_121105 | JGI IMG/M metagenome (GOLD analysis project Ga0181536, IMG submission 121105) | Peatland microbial communities from MTU Mesocosm Facility, Houghton, MI, USA - PEATcosm2014_Bin17_60_metaG | ecosystem: Environmental > Terrestrial > Soil > Wetlands > Peat | place...
CATCGCCGCAGCGGCGACCTCATGCGCTCCGGCAGCATCGTCGTCGAGGCGCTGAGTTACATTCGCGGACGCAGCATTGCGAACCAGTTCATGATCATTGACGAGGCGCAAAACCTCACGCCGCTCGAAGCCAAGACCATCATCACGCGCGTCGGCAATGGCACGAAGATTATTTTCACCGGCGACCCGTATCAAATAGACAATCCGTATGTTGACTCGTCCTCGAACGGATTTAATTACATCGTCAGCCGTTTCCGCGCCGAAGCCATCGCCGCGCACATCGAACTCCAAAAGGGCGAACGCTCTGAACTCGCCGAACTGGCCGCCAACATTTTGTAAATTTTGTCAGTTGACAAACGGCCGTTGTGGTCGAAATTCCTAATAAAGCTGGGTTGGGCGCTAAGGGCGTCTTCAGCGGCAAATTATGATTTCAAATGAAAGACCATCACCATTTGGGTACCGGCCTTACAGCCAGCCCAAACCGCCGGTTCAAGAGGACACGCTAAAGAGCGAGAAGATTCAAATTGAGCGCAAAACCTTCGTTTTCACGCTCAAGGAAAATCCGCGCGGCCGGTTCCTGCGCATCACTGAAGACGTCGGCGGGCGGCGCGACACCATCATCATCCCCTCCACCGGTTTGGAGGATTTCAAAAAGCTCCTCGAAGAAATGGTGAAAACGTCGAACGAAATACCGCAAAAAAGCAGCCCGCCGGAGACGACGTAAGCAGTCTCTGATTTCTTGATATTTGCAAAAGCGAGCCTGCTGACGCCGGCTCTCAAAAAATTTTCAGGTGGTTTTCTTCCTCGATTTCACCCGCGCCGCATCGCCCCAGAGACTTTCCAGGTCATAACGTTCGCGCGCTTCCTGCCGCATGATGTGCATGATCACATCAAAAAAATCCAGCACCACCCATGCGCCATGCACCGTGCCGTCCACCGCGCGCGGACGCACGCCGTGCTCGGTGCGCAGTTTGTCGGTGATTTCGTCCACGATGGCGCGCAAGTGCGGTTCGCTCATGCCGGACGCGATCACGAAGTAATCCGTCACCGACGACAGCTCGCGCACGTCGAGGATGACGATGTTTTCCGCCTTTTTGTTGTCCGCGAATTCGCGGCAGAGCCGGGCGAGTTTTCTTGAATCCATTTTTGCGGGGGTATTTAGCCACAGATTGAACACGGATGAAACACGGATTTCAAAATTTTTTCCGTGTTCAATCCGTGTTTCATCCGTGGCTAAAAAATTTCAGACATAAAGTTGTGACGCACGAACGGCCTCCGCCACGGGCGGCGGCACGAGATGGTCAACCGGCAAACCCGCCTTCACCCGGTCGCGGATTTCCGATGAGGACACGCCCAGCGGAAAACCCTTGAGCCTTCTTCCGCGAAACGGTGGCGGAAAATTCGCCGCCGCGCCGCCCGGTCGCGGAATCGCGACAAATTCCGAGAGTTTCGCCAATTCGCCGGCTTCGCGCCATTCGTTGAGTTTCGCCGCGTTGTCGGCGCCGATGAGATAAAACAACTGCGCCTGCGGGAATCGTTTCACGAAGTCGCGCAGGGTTTCGATGCTGTAGGAAACGCCACCCCGGCGAATTTCCTGGTCGTCCACTTCACAATTCGTTTTGCCCGCGAGCGCGAGCCGCAGCCATTGCAGGCGGGCGGATGCCGGCGCGGGCCGGCTTTCCGGCTTGAACGGCGATTGCGCCGCCGGAATGAAAAACAGCCGGTCCAAACCCAGTTCCTCCACCGCCGCCTGCGCGACGAGCAGATGTCCCAGGTGAACCGGGTCAAACGAACCACCAAATAATCCGATTTTCATATTCTCTCAGCAACATCGCCGCACACCATTGAAGCGTTGTTCGGTGGCTTCGATGTAAATCTGCTGCGTGGTTTTGTCGTGGCCTCGAATGTGAGTTCGTGGAACATCCGCGTTTTGACAAATGCGGCTACATTCACACTGCCACGCGCGTTCCAGATGCGATTCGCCGGACCATTCCTTGGCCAGCGCCAGCGCCAAGGCGGCGGTGCCGGCCGCACCGCTGAACCGGCGCCCCCCCTCCACCACCGCGTAATCCGGCAGCCAGACTGGTTCCGTCTCGTGCAACACTGCCGGCTTGCGCCGCGACAGCAGCAAAATCCACTCGCGCAAGCTTAACAAAATAATCGCGATGACCAGAGCCAGAAAAATTCCGGCGACGGCGGCGTCGAGGAGGTTGTTGAACCGTAGCGTGCGGTTTGCGTGCAACGCTTTTTGAGCGGCGTCAATGGCGGGCACATCGCCCGCGGGGTTTGCATTGTCGAGCGCCTTTTGCAAGGCGGGTGTTTTTTCGGCCAGTATTTGCGCCTGCGCCAGGAATCCGATGCGCGCGTCGGGATGAAATATTTTCTCCACGCCAGCCGTGAAGGTCACTGCTACCAGCCAAACGAGCGGAACCAGCGTGATGAGCGCGAGCCCTGGTTTGCCCTTTCTTTTCGGAGGGGCGAGCTCTGCGAGCCCCTGACTTTCCATTGACCCGAGAACTTCAGGGTGTCGCGGAGCTCCATCCTCCGGCTGCAACTGCATTTTCAAAATGATGGTGGTGGCCAGGCATAGCGCGATGGCGGCAAGCATTTGATTGGCGATGCCGAACAGCGGCCAGAGCGAGTTAACGCCGCCCAGCGGGTCGCGTACGCCCTGGATCAGAAAATAGCCCCACGCACCGACCATCAGCGCGGCGGCGATCGGCGTGGCGAGGAAATTTTTCGGATCGCCGAGCGGTTTCCAGGCGCGGCCAAGGATGCTTTGCAGCAGGTAACGTCCCACGCGAGTGCCGGCATCAACCGTGGTCAGGATGAACAGGGCCTCGAACATAATGGCGAAGTGATACCAGAGGTCGAGCCCGCGACCGTTGACGGCCTTGGAAAAAATGTGCGCCATGCCGACCGCCAGTGTGGCCGCACCGCCGGTGCGGCCGAACAGGGTTTTCTCACCCAGTCCTTTAGCGAGCGAATCCATTTGTTCCACCGTCGCGGGAAAATTGAGCGCGGAAACTTTCGCCACGGTCGCGGCAGGATCGCCCTTGACGTTCATGCTGAAATAGACGCCGGGTTCCAAGGCGCAGGCGGCGATGAGCGCCATGATGGCCACGAATGATTCACAACACATCGCGCCGTAACCGATGGACCGCGCATAGCTCTCGCGCGTGATGAGCTTGGGTGTCGTGCCGCTGGCGATGAGCGTATGGAAACCGGAAATCGCCCCGCACGCGATGGTGATGAAGCAGAACGGAAAGATTTTTCCGGCGACGACCAGGCCGGAACCGTCCATGAACTGCGTCAGCGCGGGCATTTGCAGATTGGGCAACACGAGCAGGATGCCGAACGCGAGCGCGAAAATGGTGCCGAGCTTCATGAACGTGCTCAAATAATCGCGCGGCGCGAGCAACAGCCACACCGGCAGGCTGCTGGAGATGACGCCATAGCCAATGATGATCCAGGCGATGGTGATGTCGCGCAGGCCGAAGAACTGCGACCAGTGCGGACTCTGGTAAACCAGCTTGCCGCCCCACACCGCGAGCAGCAGCAGCGTAACGCCGAAGGCTGAGGCTTCCAGAATCTTTCCGACGCGCACAAAGCGCATGTAACAGCCCATCAACAGCGCGATGGGAATGGTCGCGCCCACGGTGAAAATGCCCCACGGACTTTCGGCGAGGGCCTTGACAACAACGAGCGCGAGGACCGCGAGCATAATCACCAGAATGGCCAGAATCGCCAGCAGCGCGATGAAGCCGACCGGCGCATTCACTTCCTCCTTGACCATCTGGCCGAGCGATTTGCCGTCCCGCCGGATCGAGCAAAACAAAATCACAAAATCCTGCACCGCGCCGCCGAGCACGGCGCCGATGAGAATCCATAGCGTCCCCGGCAGATAACCGAATTGTGAGGCGAGCACCGGCCCAACGAGCGGTCCCGGCCCGGCAATTGCCGCGAAGTGATGACCGAAGACAATCCATTTGTTCGTCTTCACGAAATCCCGGCCATCGTCGTGAACAACGCACGGCGTGGCGCGGCGGTCGTTGAGCGCCAGCAGGCGCGCGGCAATCCATTTGGAGTAAAACCGGTAGCCGATGGCGTAGGTGCAGACCGCCGCGATGAGAATATAGGCGGAATTGACCGGTTCACTCCGGCGAAACGCCAGCGTGGCATACGCGGCCGCGCCGGCCAGGGCGAGCAGCAGCCAGAAAAACGGCGCCAGAACCTTTTTCATACCGGATGGTTTGCGCTCAATTTACGATTTACGATTTACGATTTACGAGGGTAAAATTCAGGTATGTATCACTCGCAAATTCCATGACCCGGCACTGCCACAACTGCGGCGAGGAATGGACGCTGACCGGCCAGCCGGGGCGCGGCGAAACCTGCATGCGCTGCCGGGCCGACCTGCGCGTCTGTCTGAACTGCGCGCACTACGACCCGCGCGCGGCCCAGCAATGCCGCGAGCGCCGGGCTGAGCCGGTGCTGGAAAAGCACGCGGGCAATTTCTGCGAGTATTTTGAGTTTATCCGCCGGACCTGGACGCCGAAGGCAGGGAACAACCAGCGCGAAACCGCCGCGCGCGAGCAATTGAAAAAATTGTTTGGCGACTGAAGCACAATGCGGGTTAGCATTGGCGCATGAAAGTCAGCGGGTTCACCTTTTTGCGCAACGGGCAGAAACTCGGCTATCCGTTCATCGAATCCATCCGCTCCATTTTGCCGATCGTGGATGAATTCGTCATCGCACTCGGCCCGTGTGATGACGATACGGAAGAACTTCTGCGCGCCATCGGCGATCCCAAAATCCGTATCATCCCAACGCGATGGAACGAGCGTATCCAGCCGAATTACAGCGTCAAAGGCTTCGTCTATGGCCAGCAGAAATCCATTGCCTTGTTCAACTGCACGGGCGACTGGGCATTTTATCTGGAAGGCGATGAAGTCGTTCACGAGAATGATCTGCCGAAAATCCGGGGCGCGATGGAACGTTACCTGAACGACGACCGGGTCGAGGCGCTGGCGTTCGATTATCTGCATTTTTACGGCAACGCGAACACGTATGCGTGGTCGCCGGGCTGGTATCGCACCGAGGTGCGGATCCTTCGCAATACGATTCCGGCGTGGGGGCCGGAAGGATTGTTCTTTGTTGTGTTGGATACGCACAAGAAGGGCCGTTACCCGCGCGCCGCCCATACCGGCGCGACGATTTATCATTACGGCTGGGTACGCAGTGAAACCGAGATGAATTTGAAAACCAATGCCGTGACCAGATTCTGGTCTGAAGGTCCGGCCCCAACGGTGGATTATCGGCAGGTGGATGCCGTGCCGTTGCGCCGGTTCACCGGCACACATCCCCAGGTCGTGCAGGCCTGGTTGCCAAAGGCGGAGGGACTTTTTCAACCCGATCCGAATCATACGTTGACCGCGCGCGAAAAAAAACAACGCATCATGCTGAAACTGGAGCAATGGTTTGGCTTCCGCTTCAACAAGAAACATTACCGGCCCGTTCGCTGAGCGCCCGTTCGCACGCCTCGACGACCGCGCTGGTTTCGATGCTGGAAACGACCCGGCCACTCGTGGGAGTGACCGCCCAATCCGGATGCTGATACGGATATGGGCTGCCCGGGGCGATAGAATTCCGGATCATCACCACCCGTTTGCCCATGGCCACCGCCAGATGCAGAGCGCCGGTGTCTCCGCCGAGAATGAAGGAGGAAAGTTTCATCAACCCCCCGGTGACGAGCAGCGGGACCCCGGCAGAGACCGGAAAACCAGCCTGACGAACCGGTTCCAGCGCGCTCCGCTCCGCCGGACCGCCGCCGAACAAAATTTGCCATCCGCGCTGCTGCCAAAGCTGCGCCACGGCAAGGTGCCGGTCCAGCGGCCAGTTTTTACCCGGCGAACTGGTGAATGGTTGAATGAAGAGCGTGGATTTGGCGGTATTCAAATCGTGCGCGGCAAAAAACTGGCGCGCCGCATTCAATGCATCGTCCGGCAAAGCGAATTCATTGAGAATTTTTCCCGGACGAAGGCCGCATTGCTCCAGCAGCGAGAGATACCGGTCAACGTGATGAAGGCGGTCGTCGCGCGTCACGCCGTGCGTGTAAGCCCAGCGCCGTCCCGGGCCATACACGCTGCCCCAGCGTTGCGGCGCGCCACTCAAGCGTGCCAGCCACGCCGTCTCGCCGTAACCTTGAAAATCCACAACGAGCGAAAACTTTCCGCGGCGCAACCGGCGAAACAGGGAAAACGCCTCCGACAAAACGGCCCGGGGATTGCCGCTTTGAAAACGGGCGCGATCCAGCGTGATGACTTCGTCCACCTCCTGAAAACCTTGCAAGAGCGGCGCATTTTCACTGGAAGTGAGAAACGTGATTTTCGCGCCGGGGAAATTTTCCCGGACCACATGCACCGCCGGCAGGAGGAACAGGATGTCGCCGATGGATTTAAGGCGAATCAGCAGAATGTTCTCGTTACGAACCATGAGCCGTCAGGCTATGCACCCCGCAACCAATGGAAAAGCACAGATTTAAAATGCGCCGGTTTTCGGGCGCACATGCCCTCGACTTTGATGGCAACAGTGGAGCCCGACCTCCGATCCGGCGCGTTTCTGCTGGAATCTCAATACCAGCCGGGCCGGAGGCCGGCGCTCCGGGGGCAATGTCAGGATGCGCGCCGGTTTTCCTGCTGGACGGTTTTGGAAACAGCAGATTGAATGGGGCATCCGGCATTGCATGAGCAGACCATCGAGCAAAAATATTTTCTGGACCCACGGCAAGGTCACGGCGGCACAGCGCGCGCATCGGAGCGGCCACGCCGGCTGCGTCATCTGGATCACAGGTTTGAGCGCCTCCGGCAAATCCACGATTGCCACGGAACTGGAGCGCGAGTTGTTCCGCCAGGGCAGGTTCGCCTACCTGCTGGACGGCGACAACATACGCAATGGCCTTTGTTCCGACCTGGGTTTCTCACCGGAGGATCGCCGGGAGAACATCCGGCGGGTGGGGGAGGTCAGCAAACTGTTTGCCGATGCCGGCATCATTTGCATCACGGCGTTCATTTCTCCATACCGTTCCGACCGGGAAGTGGCGCGCCAGCTGGTGCCTCCAGGAAAATTCATCGAGGTGTATGTGAATGCGCCCCTGGCAATCTGCGAGCAGCGCGATCCCAAAGGGCTTTACGCCAAGGCGCACACCGGAGAAATCAAGGAGTTTACCGGCGTCTCCGCCCCGTACGAACCGCCATTGAACCCGGAACTCGAATTGCACACCGACAAAATGAGCGTCGCCGAGTGCGTCTCCGCGATCATGGCGCGGTTAAAAAGCATGACGGGATCGTAAGCTCCCGAACTGTTTCACGCGCCCTAGCCGCGCAACGGAACCGGGACCCCCAGCGATTTTAGCAGCGCCTCACGATAAGCATTACGGGAGCAACGCACAGCATGGTTGCGGGCGGCGGCGGCAAACCCGGCCACTTCATCCGGCGAAAATCCCGCGGCGTGCCGGATACAATCGCGCAACGCGTCCGCATGGCCGGAGGGGAACAGCAGCCCCAATCCCTGTTCGCGGGTAAGCCGGCCCAGCAATTGTTCGTCGGACACGATTACCGGTTTCCCGGCGGACATGGCGCGCGACAGAACCCCGCTGGTGCCAAAGTGGTTCAGGTAAGGCAGCAACACCGCGTCGCTGGCGGCGAAACACATTTTTTCCTCCTCGACCGTGAGGTAGCGGTCGAGCAAACGCGCACGGTTTTGCCGGACGAGCTGCGCCAGACCAGCAGCGGTTTTGCCGGACGGATTTTGCTGGCCCGCGCAGAGCAGGAACGCGGGCGATTCCAGCGGCAATTGCTGCATGGCCTCGACCACCAGATGCAATCCCTTGCGCCGGGCGCCGGTTCCGTAAAAAAGCAAAACTTTCCGGTCGCGGGGAATCTCCAGCTTGTTTCTGGCCGTGATTGGGTCGCCGTCGTACCCGGGCGGGCACGGGTCGGGCAGGAAAAATAACGGCGACGACGGGTGGGTGGATTGGAGTTCGGCGGCCAGAAATTCATCCACGAACAGCATCTGCCGCCACCAGCCTTCGCGGAGCAGGCGCTGGAAACCGGGCGATTTCAACCAGCAGTCCGGCGACCATTTCGGCGCGGCGAGAAACCGCGGCCGGTGGTAGATGCCGCCCATTCGTCCGCGCAGTTCCACCGGCGGAAGGATGCCGAAGGTTGCGCGCCGCCAGCAGGCCGATGCGATTTCATCCAGCGCGCAAAGGAAAACGTTTTCGGCGCCGCTGGCCTGCAGACAGTGCGCGACGGAACGGGCTTTGCCGTCGAGATGACGGCGACCGGTTTCGTCGTGGGCGGGCAGCAGGCGGAGGTCGTCCAGCAGTCCGGCCAGTTGCTGTTCGACGCGTTCCCGCGAGCTGGCGCGGAGATCGGCGGCGATGGACAGGTGGAAATTGGCCGCCAGCAAATCCTCGGCGATGAACCGCAGCCAGCCGAGGTGATGGCCTTCGGTCCGCGGTTCATAAAGCAGCAGATGCGGGCGGGAGCTCACGGCGCGGATTTGTTCTGCAGTTCCCAGAGCTTGGCGTATTTCAGGAACGTATAATAAGCGTGCAGCGCGCAGATCATGAAACCGACGGCACCTTCGCGGAAGCCCTGCTGGACGAGATATTTTTTCAGGAACGCGCCGAGCGGATTCAGCGCGAGCTGGGGGAAACCAGCGCGCCGGCCGGCTTCAAAATACCGTTTCGCCATCAGCGTGGTGTAACGGTCAGTCTTGGCCAGCACGACCGCGAGCGACGGCCACGGATGCTGCAGCACCGGGTTTTGGAAGTGGCCGACGGGGCCTTCGCAATCAAAACCTTCATGCACAAGGTCTTCGCGGTATTTCAACTTGCGGCGGTCAAAGACCTGCGGCTGGCGGTAGTCGGGATACAGCCCGCACCGGCGGACGGGCCGACCGAGAAAATGATTCAGGCGTGGCACGAAGTAAGCCGCGTGCCGTGGCGCGGCGAGCGTGCGACGGACTTCAGCAGCGAACTCGGGTGTGCTGCGTTCGTCGGAATCAATGCTCACGACCCAGTTGTGCTTGAGCAGCGCGAGCGCGTCGTTGCGAAGTTTGCCGAACCCGGCGAATTTTACGTTCACATGGCGCACCCCGAACTGCGCGCAAACCTGCGCCGTGTCGTCGGTGCTGAAGGAATCCACGACCAGAACTTCATCCGCCCACAAAACCGTCGGCAGCACTTCCCGCAGGTTGGCTGCTTCCTGATAAGCGATGATGTAAAGGCTGACCGGTTCAGGCATGGCGTTGAAATTCACTGCGGTCCGGCGCATTCGCGTGGCGCGTGAACCGCGGACAGTGTATCCCACCCTTCACGCCGCCCGCAAAAGAATTGTGCAACGATCCCGGCGAATCCCAGCGCCAACCGGCTTCTTCACAGCCGGCTCCCTGCTTACTTCCTAATCGCATCGCCCGAAGGTGCCGATGCAGAAAAATACTTGTTACGAGCTTTGCAGACCTGCCGGTAGAACGACATGTTGTAAAAATGACTGAGCAGATATTTCCATTTTATCTCGGTCGTGTAATGGTCGTAGGACGTGACTTTGTCCGCAGGACCAAACCCCGCCTTGGCGCACAGTTTGGGAAAAATCTCATTGACCGCGAATGAATAGAGTTCGAGGTCCAGCTTGTTATACTCTCTGGTCATTTCGACCAGCCGGCTGTCGTTCTCCAGGGATTTTTTGATCTGATTGTCCGGCGCGACCCGTCTCTTTTTATAGTTCAGGTTCAGCCGGTAAGGACTGAGTTGCTCCAGAACGTGCAGGGAAAGCTCGAATTTTTCCGTCAGGCCGACAAAACCACATTTTTCCAGAAAGCGCTTTGCCCTATCCAGATTTCTGCCGCCCGCCATGAATTTTACCTGCAAATTTTCAAGAAGTTCGCTTCTGCGCAGTTCCTCTTCAAACGTCCTGCGGTTGCCGTTGTGCACCGAATCCTGGTAGTGGGAAAAAACCCTGGCCACCGGCTCTCTCAAAAACGTCAGGTAAAAGGGATTGGGAATGGACAGGCTTAAAGGATCGACCAGGTTATGGCCGGCGATGCTGCGCAATCCGGGAAACATTTTCCTCATGAAATCAAAATCGTCCTGGCCAAAGACTGGTTTCTTGGTGTGATCGGTATGACAGGCGAAAATACCGAAACTGTTTTCGAGAATGAATTGGAAGGATGAGCCCGCGGTTTTAGGAATGTGACAAAAAACAATCATTGCCTGATCTCAGCCACGAGTGTTGCGAGCCGCCGTTGGCAGGGCAAACCTTTTCTGCGCCGGATGCGAAGAATTTCAGAAGTCTTGTCCCGCAATGCCAGGTTCACGGGATCTCCTCCAAACCGGAGACAGCGAACCGGTCGCGTTCAACCCGGTCGTCCCCGCTGCGGAGGTGATACAGCGGCTTGTTGCCGTAAAAGGATGCCCATTGCGAAAAGGTGCTGGGTGGTCCCAGAATGTAATCACACCCGGCCAGCGTGTATAAATCCACCACTGCCGGTCCGGCGCCAATCACGACCGTGAGTCCGGTGAATTCCGACGCCTGCCGCGGCTCGTCGCTGCATACAAAAAAAGCCGTCCTGCGGCCGGGAAATTGTCCAGCCAGTTCGCGCATCCAGGCGGCATACTGGTCCATGGCGAAAAAAAATCGCCCCCCCTTCCAAGTACGATAATCCGTGCGCCGGATGTGGACCCCGACAACGATGTCCGCCTTCTGCCGCAGGGGTTCGACGCTTTGACGGACGGCCTGTCCGACCTCGCTGATGGGCTGGAAAAACTCCCGGATGCGGTCCGCCTGCCGCCGCACGGATTCAGGCGCGCGAAACCGCCAGCCATGGACAAAAACGATTTTGGCATCAGTCATGCGGGATTGCACCTCCGCGGCGTCCAGCAAAAGGGTCTGGCGGGGAATCTCCCGGAGCGTGAACACGCATTTGCCCAGGATCGGAAAACGGTCGTTCCACTCGCTGGCGCGGTGGATGAAATGGTAAAAAATCCGCGTTTTGCGGATGGCCGGCGCGGCACCAGGGATCAGGTCAAACAGGCTCCGGCGACGGGCAACCGGATAACGGCAATAGATGTCCCGGCGCGTGGCCTCGAAAAGGTGGGCGTAGGAATGAAAGGCGACATTGACGACGCGATAACCGTGTTCGGCGGCAAAGCCAATGACATTGGCAAACAACACCAGCCGATTCGCCAGCCGGCCGGTTCGGAAGCCAACGACGAGGATTTTGTTATCAGCCAACCGCATGGATTTCAGAAATTGACGGAATGTTTCGGGCAAATCTTCCCGGTTGGCCGGGCATCTGGCAAGCTTTCAACAAAACCAGCTACTCTGAGGTCCGGATTTCACGACCGGTTTTTTAACCGTCCGACTGCAAGGCAAAACGAGCCGGGGCTTTCGGGCTTGACCCTCTCCGTCCCGGAGTTGTTTACTATCCTCACGGGCGCCACATTGTTGGCCCGCCACCCGCTACACTTTTTCAACCGCCGTTTTTATGTGAGTCAGGCAGCCTGAGTGGTTTGGCGACCGAATACAATCGCCCAGCGGATCGTTGGGAACATTACGCGAGACAATTTCAACCATGAACAAAAGAATCCTCTGTACAATTGGGCCCGCCACGCGCCACCCAAGAGTGCTCCGGCGGCTTCAGGCTCTTGGGGTCAGCCTGTTTCGAATTAATCTCTCACACACCAAGATCGAGGACGTCCGTCCGTCCATCGCCTTTCTGCAGGAACACTCGAACGTGCCGGTCTGTCTCGACAGCGAAGGCGCGCAGATTCGGACGGGCACGTTCGAGTCCGCGCCGGTGAGTCTGGATGAAAACACGTTCGTCGAGGTCCGCAGTTCTCCGCTGTCCGGGCAAGGAACAGGGTTGACGTTCACACCGGAGAACATCTGCGACTTGCTGCAAGTCGGCGACCTGATCACGATCGACTTTAACGCGGTCGTTGCGCAAGTGGTGGCGCTGCAAAACGGTCGCGCCACCCTGCGAATCCTCAACGGCGGCCAGGTCGGCATCAACAAGGCGGTGACCGTGCATCGGGATATCACCCTGCCCGCCATCACCTCCAAGGATCGCGAAGCCATCAAAATTGGGCGCGAGATGGGCGTGAAACATTTCGCCCTCTCGTTCGCGAATCGGGAGGAAGATGTTCTCCAAATGCGGGGCCTCATCGGGGAAGGTGTGACGCTGATTTCCAAGATTGAATCGCTCAATGGCATTGCAAATCTTGAGGCGATCGCCCGGCATTCCGATGCCATCCTCATTGATCGCGGCGACCTTTCCCGGCAGGTCGCGCTGGCGAAGATACCGGCGCATCAGAAGGACATTATTCGACGTGCCAAGGCTGTTGGCCGGCCGGTTTTCGTCGCCACCAATCTGCTCGAGTCCATGATTAAATTGCCCGTGCCGACGCGAGCCGAAATCAACGACATTTACAACACGCTGGCTGACGGCGCCGACGGCCTTGTTCTCGCTGCGGAAACCGCGATCGGTCACTTTCCCATTGCGTGTGCCGGCATGGTGGCGAAAGTGATCTCCGAGTTCGAACAGGCGCACGGCGGGCGCATCATCCCGGATGGATCGTTGCTCGTCCGGCCGCATGGCGGAACGCTGGTGGAAAGAATTCTTCCGCGAATCGATGAAACGGACCTCGCGCTCCTCCATCGGGTTGTTGTGGCCGATACCGACCTGATGGACGCGGAGCAAATCGCGCTGGGCACCTATTCGCCGCTAACCGGCTTCATGGACCGGGCCAACCTGACATCAGTGCTGGAACGGAACCGCCTCGTTGACGACACGGTGTGGACGCTGCCCATCACACTGCAGGTCAAGGCGGACCTGGGTCGTCACCTGGCCGCGGGTGACCGCGTTGCGCTCTGTTCCAGTGAAGGAACGGTTCACGCGATCCTGGACGTTACCGAACGCTTTGAACTCGACCTCACGCGCCTCGTCGAGAAATGGTTTGGGACCGCCTCACCGGACCACCCCGGTGTCGCCCGCATCCTCGGTCGCGGACCGAGTTTCCTGGCGGGTGAAGTAACATTGGTCCGCCGACTGACATCCTTCCAAACCCAGTTCATGCTAACCCCGTCGCAGACGCGGTTCCTTTTCAATCAAAAGGGCTGGGAGCGCGTCGTGGGCTTCCACACCCGGAATGTCGCCCATCGCGCCCACGAACACATCCAGCTCGAGGCGCTAAGGATTACCGACGCGGATGGTCTTCTGATCAGTCCGGTCATCGGCCCCAGGAAGCACGGGGACTTTCAATCGAGCGCCGTCCTCGCAAGCTATCAAGCGTGCCTGGAGAACGGCATTTATCCCAAAAATCACGCGGTGTTAAGCGGCTTCGCCTCCTACCCGCGGTATGCCGGTCCGCGGGAAGCGGTCTTCACGGCGATCTGCCGCCAGAACATGGGCTGCAGCCACTTCATCGTCGGCCGCGATCACACAGGCGTCAGGGACTACTACAAACCAGATGACAGCCAAAGACTATTCGAGACCATCGGGGACATCGGTATCGTGCCGGTCTTCTTTGGTGCCATTGGCTACGATGCGACGCGTGATTCATACGGAGAAGATTTGAACGGACACCTCACTCCCATCAGTGGAACGGAAGTGCGGGATGCATTCCGTGAGGGCCGCCCAATTCCAAACTGGATGGTACGGCAATGCGTTCAAGATGCCCTTCATTCTGAGCGCAGTGCTGGCCGCAGTATATTTGTGGAGTGATATTCGCCATATCCGGCGCAACCGGGATGCCAATTCGACACTGCCAGGACAAATCACGCGCGCTACCCCGCCGACAGACCGTTTGCCAGGTCTGTACCGATGGACAAACGCCGTTTCTTCAAACCGGTTTGATCCAGGAGGAAAATTTCTCCGGATGCTCCAAAAGATAGCGCGGAAAGGAATCGTCCAGCGGCACAAATCGGAGTTGATAGTCCAGGCCGCCCACCGCAGCGCCCCGGTTGATCTGCTCGTTTATGACCTGGGGATCGGTGAACTGGGGCAGGTTTCTTTCCTGATGCGCGTACGCAGCCAATTTTTCGCGGATCCGGTCCGCCCCGCCCATGAAACTGAAGTGCCAGCCGCCATTTTCCACAATTTTGTAGCCGCTGTGGCGCATCTCCTCGGCACAGGAAAAATCCCGGAAATACAGCATCCGCATGCCGCGACTGAAAGCCGGGCGCACCGACCGGCAGTTCATGAAATGCCGGTACAGGGACAGCTCAAATTGCAGGACGAACGGATGGTTGTTTCGCAATATCCGTCGCAGCCCTTTGCGGTGAAAAATTTTATGCACCAACCGCGAGTTCAAGGCGGCGTGGGCGCGCCTTGAAAAAAAATCATCCCGGTACAGCATTTCCCGGCTGACCTTTGCAACGGTGGTTGCGCGGGGAATCTCATCAAGATCGGAAATCAACACACAATCGTTCGGGCGGCAGTCTGCCAGCCCGCGCCCGATGCAGTTCCGTTGATAATTCTCCAACACCCACGCGTCTTTCGCATCAGGCAGGTCATCAACGATGATGTGAATGATCTTGTCGTGAAACCCAGCAAATCGGGCGCTGTTTTCCTGATAATACAGCGGCTTGGGCTTGTTGGAATGGGTTTTGGTCGCCTCCACCAGCACGACCTTGTCCACCACGTCCGCCAGTTCGTGCAGCCGCAATTCGAGCAGTTCCAGTTCGTTGAAAAAGGTGAAGCAATCGTAAATCATTTAACCGCCACTCAGAGGCTTGCCGCCAGACTAAGGAAGCCCGGCGCAGCGCGCCAAGACGAAAACAAAACTTTCGCTTTTCCCCGCCGTCCGCCAAGAATACAGGTGAATGACCGATTTTCTGAAAAAACTCTGGGGCTTCGTCCGGCCTTATCGCGGGCGGTTTTTTCTCGGCCTGCTCTGCGGCATTTGTTACGGGCTGGTCAACGGCCTGTTGATCGGGGCCGTCAAGGTCGTCGTCCAGTTGGTGTTTGAAGGCGAAACCAATTTGCACCAGCAGCTCGAGAGCGCGCCCAAGTGGATTCATCCACTCTCGCATCCGTTGGCTTCGCTGGTTCCGGAACTTCATGCGCCCGCCGCGAATGATACCGTCCGCTGGCTGCTGATTATCGGTGTAATCCCCGCCATCATGCTCCTGCGAAACACGCTCCAATACTTGAGCATCTACCTGACGAACTGGTCGGCCATGCATGCCATCGCCGACATCCGCACGAAACTGTTCAGCCACCTGCAAAATCTTTCGCTCGGATTTTTCAACCGGGCCAGCACGGGCGATTTGATTGCGCGCATCACCAACGACACACAAGTGCTTTACAGTATCGTCGGCGGTTCGTTTGCCTCCGCCGTCAAGGATCCCATCACCATCGCCTGCCTCCTGGGTTATCAACTGGCGACGAACACCACTTTGACGCTCATTTCCATCGTGGTGTTTCCCGTGTGCATCGTGCCGATTGTGATTTTTGGCCGCAAAGTCCGTAAATCCGCCCGCGCGGTGCAGAAATTCAACGCCGAACTCACGAGCTTGATGCACGAATCCTTCACCGGCAGCCGTGTCATCAAAGCCTACAATCTCGAAGAAACTGTCAGTGCAGAGTTTCGCGCCATCACCCAAAAATACGTCAGCCAATTGATGCGTGTCGTCCGCGCCAACGAAATCCCCAGCCAGCTCATGGAATTTTTTGGCGCTGCCGGCATCGCGCTCGTGTTCCTTTACATCCAGCACAGCATGCAGTTTCTGCCCAAAGACCAGCAGCCAAAATCGTCGGACTTTCTCACCTTTGTTTTGACCATCGTGATGATTTACCCGCCCATCAAGGCGCTCACGCGGCTGCATAATCAGCTTCATCAGGCCCGCGCCGCCAGCGAACGCGTCTTTGAGCTGCTCGCCACGAAGAATTCCGTGCCGGAACCCGCGCAGCCGAAAATGCTCCACGCCGACAAAGCTGACATCCAGTTTGAAAACGTGGATTTCAACTACGGCGAAAAACCTGTCCTGCACAATATCAATCTCACCGTCAAGGCTGGCCAGCTCGTCGCGCTCGTCGGCGCGAGCGGCTCCGGCAAAACCACGCTGGCCAATTTGCTCCTGCGTTTCTACGATCCCGTGCGCGGCATAATCAAAATCGGCAGCGTGGATTTGCGCGACGTTTCCACGCGCGACCTGCGGAATCAAATCGCCATCGTCGCGCAGGAAAACATTTTGTTCAACGACACCATCAGCCGGAACATTGAGCTGGGCCGCCTCGGCGCGACGAACGAGGAAATTGTCGCCGCCGCCAAACACGCCTACGCCTACGATTTCATCATGCAAAAACCCGAAGGCTTCGATGCCGTCATCGGTGAAAAAGGCGTTTCCCTTTCCGGCGGCCAGCGTCAACGCCTCGCCATTGCCCGCGCCGTTTTGAAAAACGCCCCGATTCTCGTCCTCGACGAAGCCACCAGCGCGCTCGACACCGAATCCGAACGCGCCGTGCAAGCCGCGCTCGACGAACTGATGCAGGGCCGCACGACCATTTGCATCGCGCACCGGCTCTCGACCATTCTCCACGCCGATGTCATCGTCGTGCTCGACCAGGGCCGCATCGTGGAAACCGGCACGCACACGGAATTGATCCAACGCGGCGGCGTTTACCAAAAGCTGTACGAACTTCAGTTCCAAAGCTGAACCCAACGGCCCCCTAAAATCCCATGCCGACGGCGAAACCGCTTAAAATTCTGGCGATTCAGTTCCGGTATTTCGGCGACACCGTGCTGGTGGTTCCCGCACTTCGCGCGATTCGCGAACACCATCCCGACTGCGCCTTGCACGCGCTGGTGCCAGAGGAAGTTGCGCCGCTGCTGTGCCATCTGCCGTGGCTGACCCGCTTGTGGCTGATGCCGCGCCAACGCGGGCGCGCCCGCATCACAGAATCCTGGCCGGTCATCCGCGCCTTGCGGGCCGAATGGTTCGATCGCTCGGTGGAGTTCAGCGGCGGCGACCGCGGCGCGATTCTGAGCCGGCTGTGCGGTGCGCGCGAAAGACTGGGGCCGTTTTATTCCGACGGTTTCATCGGCCGCCGCTTTTGTTATACGCAACGCATCCTGCCCGCGCCATTGGACCGGCACGAAACCTTGCGCGCGTTGCACATTCTGTCGGCGTGGGGAATCAATCCACCCCGCTCGCTCGAAACGGAAATTCACACCGACCCGGCACGGGACGACGACGCCCGGAAGATCCTGCCGGAGCGGAAAATCATCTGCCACCTCGCATCCAGCCAGCCGAAAAAGGAGTGGCCGTTGACGCATTGGGCGGCGCTTCACCGGTTGGCCACCGCTGCCGGACTCAAATTGATTTTCACCACCGGGACCGGTGCGCGGGAGGAATCCTTGCTGGCCGATTTCAAGCGGCTGGCTCCGGACGCGGCGGTGTTGCCGCCGGTTCCCGATCTGGCTTTGTATCTCGCCGTGCTCAAACGCGCCACCGTGTTTGTTTCTGGCGATACCGGGCCGCTGCATTTTGCCGCCGGCGTGGGCGTGCCAACCCTGGCCCTGTTCGGCGCCACTTCGCCGGTGCGTTGGGCCCCGATTGGCACGCGCCACCGTTTGCTCACCGGCAGCCCCTGTTCCTGCAGCGGCACTGTGGGCGTCTGCCAGAGCGCGCATCCCTGCATGGCGGCAATTTCGCCCGAACAGGTTTTGGCCGGCCTGCAAAGCATTTTAGCGCCGGGGTGAAACTCAATTGTAGCGGTGCTCCATGAGCGTCGCCACTTCCGGTGGTGATATTGCGACGGTCGCAGACTGCTACTACAACAAGCCGCGAAATATTTGGATTGTTTATCACCGCGCAACCGGATTATTTTCACCGGTGAAATGGACGACAAAATTCCTTATCTCGACCTCGTGGCACAACTGCGGCCACACCGCAAAGAACTGGACGCCGTGATTGCGCGGACCATTGACAATTGCTCCTTTTGCCTCGGGCCAGACGTGGCGCAGTTTGAAAAGGACTTCGCCAGATTCATCGGCGCGGATCACTGTGTCGGGTTCAACAGCGGCACCTCGGCGTTACACGTGGCGATGCTGCTGCTCGGTGTCGGCCCCGGCGACGAGGTCGTCACCACGCCATTCACGTTCGTCGCCACGTGCTGGGCGATTTCCTACGTCGGCGCGAAGCCGGTCTTTGTGGACGTTGACGACGCCACCTTCAATCTTGACCCGAAGCTGGTCGAACGCGCCATCACGCCGCGCACCAAGGCCGTCATGCCGGTGCATCTCTACGGCCATCCATTTGACTTGGATCCGATTTTGGCGATTTGCCGCAAACATAAACTTCCGCTGGTTGAGGACACCGCGCAGGCACACGGCGCGAAATACAAGGGCAAGACTGTCGGCACGTTCGGTGAAATTTCCTGCTTCAGTTTTTATCCGGGCAAAAACCTCGGCGCTTGCGGCGAGGGCGGCGCGCTGATGACCAACAACGCCGCTTTCGACAAGCGCGCCCGCGCCCTGCGCGAGCACGGCTCCACCGTGCGTTATTATCACGACGAAGTTGGATACAATTACCGGATGGAAGGCTTTCAAGGCGCGGTGCTCGGCGTGAAGCTGAAACATCTGGCGAAATGGACGGCGGAACGCCGCCGCGTGGCACACCGCTACCATGAACTGCTGGCGGATACGCCGCTGCAACTGCCGCGCGAGGCCGCCTGGGGCGAAAGCGCGTATCATCTATACGTGGTGCGCCATCCGCGTCGCGATGATTTGAAGAAACATCTCGAAGCCAACGGCGTCGGTTGCGCGCTGCATTACCCGCTGCCGCTGCACTTGCAAAAGTGCTATGCCAGTCTCGGCCACAAGCCCGGCGATTTCCCCGTCGCCGAAAAAGCCGCGCGCGAATGTCTCAGCCTGCCGATTTTCCCCGAATTGACCGACCTGCAAATCCAACGCGTGGTCGCGGTCATCAAGGATTTTTTCAAGAAATAAACGGCCAGCCGTGCATTGCATCGTCTCGTTCGGATGACCAGGCAGTCAATTTCAAGAACTTTGTGTCTTGGTGTCTTGGCGGTGAAAAGTTAAACTGTCTCTATGTCGCACGCGGACTTTGTTCATCTGCATTTGCACACCGAGTATTCGTTGCTCGATGGCGCCTGCCGGGTGGACCGGCTGGTGGACAAGGCGCATGAACTGAAATTCCCCGCGCTGGCCATCACCGACCACGGCGCGATGCACGGCGTCATTGATTTTTACAAAGCCGCGCGCGAAAAAGGCATCAAGCCCATCATTGGCTGCGAGGTTTATGTCGCGCCGGGCAGCCGACTGGAGAAAAAAACCAGTAGCGGCGGGCGTGATGTTTATCATCATCTCGGGTTGTTGGCGAAGGACGAGACCGGCTACAAAAATCTCATCAAGCTTACGACCGCCGCGCATCTGGAGGGCTATTATTACAAACCGCGCATTGACAAGGAAATCCTGGCCGCGCACAAGGAAGGCTTGATCGCCATGTCCGGCTGTCTCGCGAGCGAAATCCCGGATTGGATCCTCAAAGACCAGTTGGCCAAGGCGCGCGACGCGGTGGATTGGTTCAAGCAGACGCTCGGCCCGGAGAATTTTTACCTCGAACTGCAAAACCACGGCATCGCGGAACAAGCGAAGGTCAACCGGCACCTCATCACGTGGGCGAAGGAATTCGGCCTCAAACTCATCGCGACGAATGACGTTCATTACATCGAGAAAAGCCATTCGCATGCGCATGATTGCCTGATTTGCATCGGCACACAGACGCAACTCGCCGACACGAAACGGATGCGCTACGAACCGGAGCAGTTTTACCTGCGCACGGCGGAGGAAATGAAGGCGCGCTTCGCCGATACGCCGGATGCGGTGAGAAACACTTTGGAAGTCGCCGAGAAGTGCAATTTGGAAATTCAGGTGGATGGCAAAAGTTTGCATTTCCCGGTTTTTGCGCCGCCGGAACATTTCACGCGCGAAGGTTATCTGCGCAAGTTGATCGCGGAAGGATTGCTCCGGCGCTACACCATTCACGCCAGGGCCGAGGGGAAGGAATTCTTCGTTGAAGGGATTGACGATCCGAAGCGGTTGCCAACGTTTCAGCCGTCCGTAGCCGCGAATGCAAATTCGCGGACCGACCAGTCTGATCCGCGTTCTCACGAACGCGGCTACGATGTCAAAGAGCGAACCGTCGCTGCCGCCATCAAGGTCGTGATGGACCGGTTGAAACTGGAGCTCACGGTCATCGAGAAAACCGGTTTCATCAGTTACTTTCTCATCGTCGGCGATTTCATCCGTTACGGTCACGAACACGGCATTGCCTGTGTGGCGCGTGGTTCCGCCGCCGGTTCGATTGTCACCTACCTGCTGGAGATTTCCAACGTGGACCCGATCCGCTACGGCCTGCTGTTCGAGCGGTTCCTCAACCCCGAGCGTGTCAACCCGCCCGATATTGACATTGATTTTGCCGACGACCGGCGCGCCGATGTCATCGAGTATGTCCGTGAGAAATACGGCCGCGATTCGGTCGCGCAAATCATCACCTTCGGCACGATGGGTGCGAAGTCCGTCGTGCGCGACGTGGGCCGCGTGATGGGTCTGAGCTACGGCGAGTGCGACCGGCTGGCGAAGATGATACCGTTCGATCTGAAAATGGATCTGACGAAGGCGCTCAAGCAATCGCCGGAATTCAAGGAGGCCTACGAATCCGAGGAGGTCACGCGCGAGTTGATTGAAACTGCGCTCATCCTGGAAGACATCACGCGCAACGCCTCCGTTCACGCCGCCGGCGTCGTCATCGGCGACCAGCCGCTCGTGAATTTGCTGCCGCTCAAGCAGGACGAAAGCGGCACGCTCGTCACGCAATACGCGATGAATCCCGTCGGCGACCTCGGCCTGCTGAAGATGGATTTTCTCGGGCTGAAGACGCTCACGGTCATCCGCAACAC